>Ga0310696_10008317_pt1 | contig 12118 bp, 9 predicted proteins | sample AusTroGonzalo_MG_4_FD_203885 | JGI IMG/M metagenome (GOLD analysis project Ga0310696, IMG submission 203885) | Bovine rumen microbial communities from tropical cattle in Woodstock, Queensland, Australia - Gonzalo_02 (v2) (version 2) | ecosystem: Host-associated > Mammals > Digestive system >... | reverse complement strand
CCAAGGAATCCAAGCAGAAGACGGCTAGCCGCTTCGAGGTCACCGGACAGGACGACATCTTCTTCTTCGGCGACGGGATATATGCCTATGTGAACGGCAAGTACGAATTCGACAAGATCATGCTCCTTGACCGCCGCATCCGTCTTGGTACTGGCCTTGGCTACCAGTGGCTCGAGGGCGTCGATTTCGGCGCAGGCAAGGTCAGCTTCAACCAGGAGCTCGGCTTCTCCTGGGTTGAGGAGAAGTACAAGCACCGCGACAGCGACGACTACGCGACGCTCCGCTACGCGCATCACCTCGCCTGGTCCGTCGGTTTCTTCGAGAACTTCGACATCACGCACAACTTCGAGTTTCTTCCGGACCTCGAGGACATGGACGACAACTATTTGGTCGACGCGGACGCAGGATTCACCTACATGTTCCTGCCCAGCTGGCAGATCATCGGCAAGGTCGAGTGGGACTACGCCCGCCGCACCGCGCCCGGCGTGAAGCACAGCGACCTCCGCTATATGCTCGGCGTAGGCTACAAGTGGTAATTGCGAGGTGGCCGGGTGAGGGTCGCGATAGCCTATCCGCCTCTTGAGAGCGAGAAGGGCGTCCCCCTCCTCACCCAGAACCGCCAGTTCCAGTGGTTCTCGCGCCCGACCTACATCTTCCCCGTCGTTCCCGCGACAGCGGCGACGATGCTGAAGAAGGCCGGGCACGAGATTCTCTTTCTAGACGGAATCGCGGCGGAGCTTTCGCCCGCCGAATTCGAGCGGAAACTTTCGGATTTCAGCCCCGAGCTTGTCGTCCTCGAGACGAAGACCCCGGTAGTGAAGCGCCACTGGGCGTGGATCCGGGATAAGGCCAAGGGCGGCCTTCTTCCAGCGTCCTGTCGGACGGCGCTTGTCGGTGACCACGTCACGGCCTTGCCGGAGGAGTCGATGGCGGAGTGTCCGGTCGACCTGATCCTGACGGGCGGGGACTGGGACTTCCTCCTCCTGAACGTGGTTGAGTCCGGCTTCGATCCGGCGAAGTTCGAGCCTGGCATATGGTACCGCGAGGACGGTGAAGTCAAGAACACCGGCAAGTTCCGGCTTGACCACGACCTCAATTCTGCCCCATGGATAGACCGAGACCTCGTTCGCTGGGAGCTCTACTCCTGCAAGAACGGGAATTTCAAGCGCACACCCGGCACCTACATAATGGCGGGCCGCGACTGCTGGCACGCCAAGTGCACGTTCTGCAGCTGGACGACATTGTATCCGACCTACCGCACCCGCGACGCAGTGAACGTCGTGGACGAGATAGAGATGCTTGTCTCGAAGTACGGCGTTAAGGAGATCATGGACGACTCAGGGTCGTTCCCCGCAGGACCCTGGCTCACTAAGTTCTGCGAAGAGATGATACGCCGCGGGCTGAACAAGAAGGTTCGGATCGACTGCAACATGCGCTTCGGACGCCTCGGCTACGAGGACTACAGGCTCATGCGCAGGGCGGGATTCCGGCTGGTGCTCTTCGGCGTCGAGTCCGCGAACCAGGCGACGCTCGACCGCTTTGTCAAGGCGCTGAAGGTGGAGGACGTCGAGAAGGGCGCGGCTTGGGCGTCTAAGGCAGGGCTTGATGTGCATCTTACGTTCATGTTCGGGCATGCCTGGGAAGGTCCCGCCGAAATCGCGAACACGGTGAAGCTGGCCCGCAGGCTCCTGGCGAACGGACATGCCGCGACCTTGCAGTGCACGCTGACGATTCCGTATCCAGGTACGCCGCTCTTCAGGGAGCTGAAGGAGAGCGAAGGCCTGACGACGCTCGACTGGGACGAATACGACCAGCGCAAGGCGGTAACGAAGACGCCCCTTGTCTCTGAAGAGGAGATCAAGCGGGCGATCCGCGACGTCTACCGCGGATTCCTCCAGCCCCGAGCCCTCTGCCACATGGTCCGCCGCAACCTCTTTGACCTCGGCTTCTACTGGCGCGGACTCAAGTACCTGCGCGGCCATCTGCTGGATTTTTCCGGCTGAGTAGCCGCAGTTACTCATAGACAGGACGGGAGCGGACGGCGGCGAACGATTTGCGCCCATGCCCTTTGGCGGCCGAATGTGGTATAATATGCGGCATGTCTGACAACATTCGCGTTCGTTTCGCCCCGTCTCCGACGGGGAAGGTCCATATAGGCAACATCCGCGCCGCCATCTACAACTGGCTGTACGCGCGGCATACCGGCGGCAAGTTCCTGCTGCGCGTCGAGGACACAGACCTCGAGCGCTCCACTCCGGAGGCCATCGCAGTCCTCTTTGACTGCATGAAATGGCTTGGTCTCGACTGGGACGAAGAAGTGTTCTACCAGACGAAGAACGTAAAGCGCCATCTCGAGGTCGTGGACCAGCTCTTAGCTTCAGGCCGCGCCTACAAGGTGGAGAAGACCTCGCGCGACGGCAAGACCGGCGTCGTGACGATGTTCCGGATGCCGAAGGACGGAGTCATCGAGTTCGACGACATCGTAAAGGGACACATGGCGAAGAAGGCGGAGGACGTCCAAGACTTCGCGATCGTCCGCTCCGACGGTTCGCCGATCTTCCACATCGCGAACGTGGTCGACGACATCGACCAACGCGTCACGCACATCATCCGCGGCGACGACCATGTCGAGAACACCTTCAAGCACATCGAGATATTCAAGGCCCTCGGCGCGCCGATTCCGAAGTATGCGCACCTGTCGATGATCGTCAACCAGCAGGGCAAGCCATATTCGAAGCGGGACGGCGCGGCTTTCGTCGGCGAGTACCGCGACGAAGGGTACTTGCCCGAGGCGCTCTTCAACTACCTCTTGCTCCTCGGATGGAACCCGGGCGACGACCGCGAGGTGCTGACGCGCGAGGAGATGGTTGAGCTCTTCGAGCTCGAGAAGGTGCACGTCACCGCGGCGATGTTCGATCCCAAGAAGCTTGCCTGGATGAACGGCGAGTACGTCAAGAAGATCCCGGCAGGGGAGTTCAGGGACATGATGGTGCGTTCTGCGTCAGAGGGTGGCTCGCCAGCGGGGACCGACGGCGAATACGCCGTAGCCCTTCGCCCGGACATCCGCTCCGCCGCCGAACGGATCGCCTGGTGGGATTATCTCGCCGGTCAGGTTCAGGTGAGGACCAAGTTCCTCAAGGACATCCCGGGCGCGATCAGGTGCTTCGTCTCCGACGACTTTCCGTTTGACGAGAAGGCCGTGGAGAAGCGCCTGAAGAAGCCGGGAGCGAAGGAACTCCTGCTCGACCTCGTCGAGCGCTTCTCCAAGGTCGAGGACTGGACGGCGCCAGTGCTGGAGGCTGTCGTCAAAGAGCTTTCGCAAGGCAACGGGATGGGGCCGTGGGTGCATCCGGTCCGCGTCGCAGTCTCCGGGCGCGGCGAGGGCATCGGGCTTTTCGAGATGCTCCAGCTGCTCGGGCGAGACGTGACCCTCTCCCGTCTTCGCAGGGCGGCCGAGACTAAGTGCGAATAGGGCGGGATGTCATGTCAGGAGTCCTTTCGAAGCCCTGCGGCGTCGCTGTGACGGTCGCGATGTTGGTGGCGAGCAACCTGTTCATGACGTTCGCCTGGTACTGGCATCTGCGCCTGCAGAAGCCTGGAGCGTCCAGCTGGCCGCTCGTTGCGATAATCCTCGCAAGCTGGCTCATCGCCCTTGTCGAATACATGATCGCCGTGCCTGCGAACAGGCTCGGCGCAGAGTCCGGGCTAAACGTTGCGCAGCTGAAGATCATCCAGGAGGTGATCACGGTCTGCGTGTTCATTCCGTTCATGATGCTCTTCATGGGCGAGAAGTGGCGCTGGGACTACCTCTGGGCGCTCCTCTGCATGGTCGGCGCCGTGTATTTCGTGAACAGGGCTCGGCTATAGCGGCGGCATGCCGATGTCAGGACGGATGCGGAAGATGAAGGTGCTGTTTGTCTGCCACGGGAACATATGCCGCAGCCCGATGGCTGAGTTCGTGATGAAGGACCTGCTTGCAAAGGCGGGCAGGACGGATGTCGTCGTCGAGTCCGCTGCACTGCACACCGACGAGATCGGGAACGACATCCACCGCGGCACAAGGCGCGAGCTTGAGCGACACGGTGTGCCGTTCTCCCCGCGCAGTGCATGGCTGCTCACCTCTGAGAAGGCTTCGGAGTACGACTTGATCGTCGGCATGGACGCCGCGAACATGTCGGACCTGCGGAGGCTCGTCCGCCCCTCGGACAGGCCGAAGCTGAGGAAGCTCCTTGACTTTGCCGGCGTCGGACGCGACGTGGCGGATCCTTGGTATACTGGAGAATTCGGAGTTACCTACGCCGACGTGGCGGAGGGGTGCGGCGCGCTGTTGGCGCAGATCGGAGGAACGGAATGAAGACGCTGCTTGTCGGATACAGGGCGCAGGACCTTTTTGTGAAAGGCAAGCACGGCAAGACGTCGACAGCCGCATGGCTGCTTGACGGGGACGTGACGTGCCATACTCTCGACATATACCACCGACATGCCATCGAGAAGGCTCACCACGTCAAGGCGATATGCTCGCCGCACCTTCCTGAAGGAGACTGGGACCTGGTGAAGTACAGGACGGGCCCTAAGCGCATGAGCGGCGAGCTCGCCCTTGACATGTTGCAGGAGATTCACTTGCTTAAGCCGAAGAAGTTCGAGCTGGAGTACGAGGGGCGCGAACGCGACAGGAACGACCTGCTGGCGAAGATCAGGGACGATCCGGACCGCGTACGCGACTTCTCCGCGAAGTGGAAGGCCTCGGTGCCGGGAATTGAGCCGATGGAGTTCACGAGCGTTCCCGGATGCTTCTGCCACAGGCGGCTTGACGAAGGCGGGTTGGCGCTTGCCGAGGTCGTGTCTCGAGAACTGAAAGCGAGTTCCGGCGCTCCGCTGCGCCTGCTCGACATGGGCTGCGGCTGCGGACTTGTCGGCTTCCTGGTTGCTAAGGCCGTTCCTGGGGTTTCGCTCGTCATGGTCGACTCGCACGCCAGGGCCGTGGAGGCGGCGAACATGAACTCCGCGAACTTCGGCATCCCGGCGGAGGTCATACTTGCTGACAACGGAACTCCTGCCCGCATGGACGGGACTTTCGACGTGTTCGTCGGCAATCCGCCTTACTATTCCGACTACAGGATAGCGGAGGTGTTCCTCGAGACGGCGAAGAGGGCTCTAAAACCTGGCGGTGTTTGCTACACGGTCGTCAAGAATGCAGCTGGGCTCAAGCCGGTGCAGGAGCGCTACTTCCCGTCCGTCGAGGTGTTGCCACGCAGAGGCTATTCGGTGCTCAAATCCATCATGGACTGACGCTTGCGCCGCCGCACCGAGACTTCTGCGGATCAGGTGGCGAGCTTTGCTCGCGCACGGCATGGGTCGGGAGCCTGTCTCAGCCAATGCACTTCACAGTGAAGGGGATTTTTGCTATACTGTCTCAAACTCAAACAAGGAGCCTTAAATGCCAACCAGAATCATACTCAACGAAACGTCCTACCACGGATACGGCGCCATTGCGTCCATTGCGCCTGAGCTTGCCGCCCGCGGGCTGAAGAAGCCGATTGTCTTCACCGACCCCGACCTCATCAAGTTCGGCGTCGCGAAGAAGGTCACGAGCCTTCTCGACAAGGCCAAGGTTCCTTACTCGGTGTACTCCGACATCAAGGCCAACCCCACCATCGAGAACGTCAAGAACGGCGTCAAGGCGTTCAAGAAGGCGAAGGCCGACTCCATAATCGCTATCGGCGGCGGGTCGTCCATGGACACGGCTAAGGCCGTTGGCATCATCATGGCCAACCCGAAGTTTGCGGATGTCCGCTCGCTCGAGGGCGTCGCGCCGACGACAAAGCCGTCCAAGCCGATATTCGCCGTCCCGACGACGGCGGGCACGGCTGCCGAGGTCACGATCAACTACGTCATCACCGACGTCGAGAAGAAGCGCAAGTTCGTCTGCGTCGACCCGCACGACATCCCCGTCGTCGCGTTCGTCGACCCCGACATGATGTCCTCCATGCCGAAGGGCCTTACGGCCTTCACGGGCATGGACGCGCTCACGCACGCGATCGAGGGCCTGATCACGAAGGCCGCCTGCCCGATGACGGACATGATGCACCTCGAGGCCATCCGACTCATCAGCCTCTCCTTGCGCGACGCCGTCGCCAACAAGCCGAAGGGCCGCGAGGGTATGGCGCTCGGGCAGTACATCGCCGGTATGGGCTTCTCGAACGTGGGACTCGGCATCGACCACTCGATGGCGCACGGGCTCTCCGCGCTCTATGACATGCCGCACGGCAAGGCGTGCGCGATACTGCTGCCGACGGCGATGAAGTTCAACGCCTCGAGGACCGGCGACAAGTACCGCAAGATCGCGGTTGCGATGGGCGTGAAGGGCGCTGACAAGATGCCGCTCGCGAAGGTCCGCCAGGCCGCGATAGCCGCAGTCGAGAAGCTCGCCAAGGACGTGGGCATCCCGCCGAACCTGAAGGGCGTCCTGAAGGCGGAGGACGTGCAGTTCCTCTCCGAAAGCGCCTACGCCGACGCATGCCGTCCGGGCAATCCGCGCGACTGCACGGTCAAGGACATTGCGAAGCTCTACCGTTCGCTTATGTAGCCGGACGCGATTCGCTAGTGACACCGCGGTGTCCGATATGGTAAAATATTCACCTCTCCCGCATAACGTGGGAGAGGTTCATCATATAACCAAACGGAGACGCTCATGGGCGGATTTTGCGGCGTGATTGCGAAGGAGGACTGCGTTGCGGACCTCTTCTTTGGCACTGACTACCATTCTCATCTCGGAACGCACCGCGGAGGCATGGCCGTGCTCGGCGCCGGCGGCTTCCAGCGTTCGATACACAACATACAGAACGCGCCGTTCCGCAGCAAGTTCGAGAACGACGTCGGCAGGTTCTCCGGCAGCGTCGGCATAGGTGTCATATCAGACACCGACCCGCAGCCGCTGGTGATGTGCTCCAAGCTCGGCACGTTCGCGATCGTGACCGTCGGGCTGATATCCAACATCGAGGAGATAAAGAAGGAGCTCTTCGAGGCGAACTCGATGCAGCTGCAGTTCTCGACCACGAGCGGCATGGTGGGGCCGACGGAGGTCGTGTCCGCCCTTATCGCTACGCAGCCGTCGATAGTCGAGGGCGTCAAGTACGTGCAGAGCAAGGTCAAGGGCAGCTGCTCGATTCTGATCCTGGACGACAAGGGGCGCCTGTACGCCGCCCGCGACCGCTGGGGCAGGACCCCGATAATCCTCGGCAAGAAGGACGGGGCGATGATCGCGCTGATGGAGAGCTGCGCGTTGCCGAACCTCGGCTACGAGTACGTCCGCGACCTCGGCCCCGGCGAAATCGCCGAGCTGACACCGGAGGCGGACATCACGCTTGTGGAGCCCGGCGACAAGATGGCGATATGCTCCTTCCTCTGGGTCTATTACGGATACCCTGCGTCCTCCTATGAAGGGCGCAACGTCGAGATGACGCGCTACCGCTGCGGAAGCGCCCTCGCGAAGCGCACCCCGACCGTCGCTGACGCAGCCTGCGGCATACCGGACTCCGGCACCTCGCATGCGCTTGGCTACGCGCACGAGGCCGGCATGAAGTTCGCACGGCCTTTCGTCAAGTACACGCCGACGTGGGCGCGCTCGTTCATGCCGCAGGACCAGAGGCAGCGCGAGCACGTGGCGTCGATGAAGCTAATCCCGATACCGGGGCTGATCCGCAACCGCAGGCTGGTGTTCTGCGACGACTCCATCGTGCGGGGGACGCAGCTCGGCAAGCAGGCCGCGAAGCTGTACTCCGAGGGATGTCTCGAGACGCACATGCGCATTGCATGTCCGCCGCTGTTCTATCCGTGCCTCTTCCTCAACTTCTCGCGCTCCAAGAGCGTCTACGACCTCATAACCCGCCGCTACATACGCGGGCACGAGGGGGACGACGCCGACGTGTCGAAGTACGTGGACCCCGACGGCGAGCCGTACAAGAAGATGGTCGAGTTCGTCAGGGAGAAGCTCAACCTCACGACGCTCGCCTTCCAGCGCATCGACGACCTGATAAAGGCGATAGGGCTGCCGGAGGACCGCCTCTGCACATACTGCTGGACGGGCAAGGACGTGTCCATCGACGGCGAGGGATACAAGTGCCCGTGCGCTGGCTGTCCGCACGCCTGCGCCGAAGGGGGTGCGAAGTGAAGGCCCGTACGGACGAAGAGAGGTACGGCTCGCTCGCAAGGCACAGGGCCTTCCTCGGCAAGCCTCCGAAGCGCGGTCCGGTCGAACCGTTTCCGTGCAGCCCTGGCGACGTCTTCCGCACGCAGGTAGAGGGCCTGGCGGCTCGGCTCAAGGCAATCCGCTGCCGTGACGTGGTTATCGGGCTGAGCGGCGGGCTTGATTCCGCCCTGACGCTGCTTGTTGCGGTCGGCGCGTTCGAAAGGCTCAAGCTGGACAAGTCGGGCATCCACGTCTTCACAATGCCGGGATTCGGAACGACGAAGCGCACGAAGGGCAACGCAGGGCAGCTCTGCGAGGGGCTTGGACTGAAGTTGGAGACGATTAGCGTCGTAAAGTCGTGCCGCCAGCACTTCAAGGACATCGGACACGACGGGAAGACCCCTGACGTAACGTTCGAGAACGCGCAGGCGCGCATGAGGACGCTGATCCTGATGGACAAGGCCAACATGTCTGGCGGCATCGTCCTTGGGACCGGCGACCTCTCCGAGATAGCGCTCGGATGGTGCACGTACAACGGCGACCACATGTCGATGTTCGGAGTGAACGGCGGCGTCCCCAAGACCATCGTCCGCAAGGTCTGCGCCTGGTGGGCGAAGGAGAACCCGGGCGTCGCCGCGGACGCACTGCTGGACATAGTGGCGACGCCTGTATCGCCGGAGCTCGTGAAGGGCCAGGTCACCGAGGACAAGATCGGGCCGTACGAACTGCATGACTTCTTCCTCTGGAACTTCATCGTCAACGAGATGGGGACGAAGGACCTCTTGTCTGCGGCGACACGCTATTTCGCCGGCAAGTTCGGAAAGGCGACAGTGAAGAAGACGCTCGATACCTTCATGCGGCGGTTCTTCACGCAGGCGTTCAAGCGCAACTGCCAGCCGGACGGAATCAAGGTCTTTCCCTTCGACCTCTCTCCGCATGGCTGGTGGATACCCTCAGACCTCGGAGTCGTCAAGCTCTGACGCGCACCGCCGCGCCGACCGTGCGTGTCACCAGTTGCGCCATATTCTCAGCCTGCCGGCAGAGAATATGGTATAATATCCCGAAATGAACACACCAAAGAATATTACGGAGAAGATTCTCGCGGCGCATCTCGTCGAGGGTGATCCTGCGAAGGACGCGGAGCTTGGCATCCGCATCGACCAGACGCTTACCCAGGACGCCACCGGCACGATGGCGTACCTTCAGTTCGAGTCGATGGGCGTGCCGAGGGTCAAGACAGAGGTCTCCGTCTCCTACGTGGACCACAACACCGTCCAGATCGGCTTCGAAAACGCGGACGACCATGACTTCCTCCAGTCCATAGCCAAGAAGTACGGAGTGATTTACTCAAAGGCTGGCAACGGCATCTGCCATCAGCTGCATCTCGAGCGCTTCGGCAGGCCCGGAACGACGCTTCTCGGCTCAGACTCGCATACGCCTACGGGCGGCGGCATCGGACAGATTGCGATCGGTGCAGGCGGAATTGACATCGCCGTAGCCATGGCGGGCGGTGCGTTCCACATCCCGACGCCGAAGGTGCGCCAGATATTCCTGAAGGGGAAGCTCCGCAAAGGCGTCAGCGCAAAGGACGTCATCCTCAAGGTCCTCGAGAAGTTCGGCACGAAGGGCAACGTCGGCTGGATATTCGAATACGCCGGCCCCGGCGTCGCCACGCTGGACGTCCCGTCGCGCGCGACGATCACGAACATGGGCGCGGAGCTTGGCGTCACGACGAGCGTGTTTCCGTCCGACCGCGTTACCAGGCAGTTCCTGGCCGCGCAGGGGCGCGTCCGCGACTTCGTGGAGCTTAAGGCCGACCGCGGCGCGAAATACGACGACGTGTTCGAAATCGACCTCGCGAAGGTCGAGCCGATGATGGCTGCGCCCCACAGCCCGGGTAACGTCGTGTCCGTCAAGTCCATGAAGGGGACCAAGGTCAACCAGATACTCATCGGCTCCTGCACGAACAGCTCCTACCGCGACATCCGCACCGTCGCCCTTTACCTGAAGGGTAGGCACGTGGCGGACGACGTGGAGGTCGGAATCGCCTGCGGATCGCGACAGGTGATCAACATGCTTGCGAAGGACGGGTCTCTCGCGGTGCTTCACGCGGCCGGATGCCGCATGCTCGAGAATGCGTGCGGATTCTGCATCGGCGCGCACATGAGCCCGCGCACCGGGGCTGTTTCGCTCAGGACAAACAACCGCAACTTCGAGGGGCGGAGCGGAACGAAGTCCGCGCAGGTCTACCTCGTCTCCCCTGAGACTGCCGCTGCGTCCGCGCTGACGGGCCGTGTCGAGCTGCCCACGAAGAATCCCGTGGCGGCGGTTCCCTCGCCTAAGAAGTTCCCGGTCGACGACGCCATGTTCCTCTACCGTTCGACCGCCGGCAGGGGCGTGAAGGGCACGGAGATCGTCCGCGGGCCGAACATCGCCGTCGTTCCGAAGGGCGTTCCGCTGGCCGCCGACTTGAAGGCGGTCTGCGCGATAAAGGTCGGCGACAAGATCACCACCGACCACATCATGCCGGCCGGAGCGAGGCTCAAGTTCCGTTCGAACATACCGGAGTACGCCAAGTTCGTCTTCGAGCCCTGCGATCCGAAGTTCCACGACAAGTGCATGGCGAACAAGGACGCAGGCCTCGCGAACGTCATTGTCGCGGGCGAGAGCTACGGACAGGGCTCGAGCCGCGAGCATGCGGCGCTGTGCCCGATGTATCTCGGCGTGAAGGCCGTGATCGCCAAGTCGATAGAGCGCATCCACCGCGCCAACCTGATCAACTTCGGCATCGTGCCGTTCACCTTCGAGAACCCGAAGGACTACGACAAGGTCTCGGCGGGCGACAGGCTGGAGCTCAAGGGCGTCCGCGCTGCCGTAGAAGGCGACGGCGTCCTCGTCGTCAAGTCTCCGAAGGGCGAGTTCCGCGCGGTGGCGCGGCTCTCAGGGCGCGAGAAGCGGCTTGTCCTCTGCGGCGGGCTGCTCGCATCCATTAACGCAAAGACCAAGTGACTAGAACAGCCGGGAGGCCGACATGAAGGAGTTCAAGCTTTCTGATCCATACGGTAGCGCGCCGACGAAGGCGCCGTTCGTGCAGAGCGTGTCGATGGGACTGCCCTGGCGCAACCTGCCGGTGACCAGGGAATACACACTTGGGCAGCTTCTAGACCAGACGATCGCGCGCTGCGGCGAGAATGACGCCGTCGTGTACGCGGACCGGGACTTCCGCCTGACGTGGTACGAGTTCGGCGAGGAGGTCGACCGCCTGGCGCGCGGGCTCATGGCTCTTGGCGTAAAGCGCGGCGAGAAGGTCGCGCTATGGGCGACGAACGTCCCGCACTGGGTGGTGCTCATGTTCGCGACAGCGAAGATCGGCGCGATACTCCTGCCGCTCAACATAAACTACAAGGAGCACGAGATGGACTTCGCGCTCTCGCAGTCGGACGCGGAGAACATCTTCATCATCTCCGGCTACCGCGACTGCGACTACGTCGAGGTCATGAACAAGCTCGTCCCTGAGCTCAAGACAAGGCCCCGCGACGACATGAAGAGCGCGAAGTACCCGCACCTGAAGCGCGTCATGTTCCTCGGCGGCGAGAAGCACCGCGGAATGTACTCCCTCAACGAAGTGATGGCTCTCGCCGTCGAGACGCCGTGGGAGGACTACCTCGCCCGCCAGGCGGAGTGCGACGTCAACGACGTCGTCAACATGCAGTACACCAGCGGCACGACGGGCTTCCCCAAGGGCGTGCAGCTCACGCACCGCAACATCGCAAACGACGGCTTCTGGATCGGCGCATGCCAGAACCTCACCTGCCGCGACCGCGTGTGCATCCCCGTTCCGCTCTTCCACTGCTTCGGGTGCGTGCTCGGCGTCATGAGCTGCGTCAACCACGGCTCGACGATGGTGTTCCTCGAGAAGTTCGATCCGGT
>Ga0310696_10008316_pt1 | contig 12118 bp, 12 predicted proteins | sample AusTroGonzalo_MG_4_FD_203885 | JGI IMG/M metagenome (GOLD analysis project Ga0310696, IMG submission 203885) | Bovine rumen microbial communities from tropical cattle in Woodstock, Queensland, Australia - Gonzalo_02 (v2) (version 2) | ecosystem: Host-associated > Mammals > Digestive system >... | reverse complement strand
CGTGGGCTTTTTAGGGGGAGTAGGAGTATTCTTCTTTTTCTTTGTGGTGGCTTTTGTCGTTTTCTTGGCCGTCGCCTTGGTCGTAGGCTTGGCGGTCTTCTTCGCAGTCGTAGCCTTTGTCGTGGCCTTCTTCGTCTCCTGCTTGGCCTCGGCCTTCGTTGTCGTCTCCGCCTCAGTCGTCTCAGACTCCGTCGTCTCGGATTCCGTTTCTTCAGTCTGCGTTTCGGCTGAAGTCTCGATCTCAGTTTCCACGGAAGATTCAGCGGTCGTTTCCCCGCTCTCCTCCGAGGTCTCGGACTTGGTTACGGAAGTCACGACGAAATTATACAGATCGCCGTTTTTCTTATGGCAGCCCGAAACGATCAGAACTGCCGCCAAAGGCAGAACCAGCATGAGAAGTATGAGTCTGTTGCGCTTTTTCTCCATTTCCTTCATTAAGAATTATTTACTCCGTAACTTACATTATACTATCAAAGCTCGAAAAATGCCGCTTTGCGCCTTGCAGCCTCGCCGCTCAGCTCAATGTAAGTAAGCACGTCCTTGACCGTCGGGCACCTTTCAACCCTGTGTTTGGACGAAGATCCCTCCTGTTCAAAGCACCTTTTGCTCATACCGCCCGCACCGAATGAAAGAACGTCCCTGGCATCGCTCATCATGGCGACGTTATAAAGGCACCCCGTGTCTCCCTTGGCAAAACCGGTGTTTTCAAGCCCGTGTCCGGTGTCCTTCTGCCTGTACAGATAGTACGGATGGTAGCCGGCCTCGTATAGAAGCCTGTAGCCCTCGCTGACGGCGGCGTCAACGTCGCCACGTCCGTCATCCCTGCCCAGCACGGTCTCCCTCGAAAGGTTTGCCCTGCGCTTCTTGTAGAGCGTGTGCACCGTGACGTTCGCGGGGCCGAGCTCAATCAGTCGTTTGACCGAGCTTACGAAATCGTCCCCCGTCTCATAAGGCAGGCCTGCGATGAGGTCCATGTTGATGATCTCAAAGCCCATTTCCACTGCCTGCTCGTACGCCCTTACGACGTCAGCCGCGGAATGACGGCGGCCGAGCTTTTGCAAAGTCTCATCCCTCATGGTCTGGGGGTTGATGCATATCCTGCCGATCCCGTGCGAACGCATCGCATCGAGCTTTGCTGCGGTGATCGTATCGGGGCGGCCCGCTTCGATCGTGACCTCGCAGTTTTCATCGATCTTCAGATTTTCAAACATGCAGTCGAGAATGTGAGCAAACTGAGAGTCGTCAAACACCGTAGGCGTTCCTCCGCCCATGTAGAGCGACGATATCCTGCGCTTGATGAACGGCGCAAGGGTCCTGATCTCATTCTCAAGCGCGTCTCCGTATTCACCGAGCCTTTTCATGTGATGTGATACGTCCTGTGAAATGAACGAGCAGTAAGAACACCTGGATGGGCAAAAAGGCACGCCCACATAAACGTTCAGGTCTTCAGGCGGTATGAAGCCCAAGAGCCTGTTTTCCTCTTTTGCGGTCTCAAACCCCAGAGAAGCCTTGTCTTCCCTTACCAGATATTTCTCCGTAAGATCCGCCTCCGATCGCTCCTCCGAAGCGACCAGAGTCGGCCTGATCCCTGACAGGCATCCCCATGGCATCTTCATTCCCGTGATATCGGAAAGCGCCATGTAAAGCGATCTCTTCACTTCGCGTCCGGGCTCCAGCGCAGGGCCTTCAAAGGCATAACGCTTGCAGCCTTCGTCCGTGATGGTAAATGACCTTCCATCCTCTTCGAGCGTGTTGACGAGCGTCAGGTCAGGGCCTTCTCCTGCTGTAACGCATGAGTTCTCACGATCCTCGGAAACGTCTCCATAGAACATCCTGACTATGTCGGTAATGCCGTAAAACTTGTCGTGACCCTGAAGGATGACCTTAAGCATTTTTACCTCCTTTTTGTGAGAAGTACATCAGGTAGAAGTCCACGTACTCGTTCTGGGGAACCTGGTAAGTCTTTTCCCCTTCCTTCTCGCCGTTTGATTGGAGATATTTGTCATTGGCGGCGCTCGCCTGCTTGGTAATGTTTATTCCCGTGCGCTCTTCAAAATCCTTGACCTCTTTGTCTATGGAACGCCAATAATCGTTTGCGGCCTGAAGGTCGCGGATGACCGGGATCATCGCCTCGTCCTGAACATGCACGTCATATTCAAAGCCGAAAGTCTTGACGTTGTATTGGATCACAGTAAGGAGATTAACATAGACGTTGAAGTATCCGCAGTATCTGAAATCAGCCCTGTCGGAAGTAATGCACGCCATCGTTCCCAAGAGGTTGCAGTCCGTCTCGTTTGCAAATCCCTTTGAATGGCAAAGCTCGTGACAGACGTTTAAGGGGATCTCCGTCGCATCAAGATAATCGGTATTTACGTTCACCTCGCCAAAGAACGGATTGTACATGCCGACTATGTAGGTCCAGCTCCAGTAATGACTGAGCCTTACGGATTTCGGCCTTGCATATCCCTTATATGGAGCGATGCCGTATGAGGCGCAAAACGAATCCACGATGCGTGACGAGTGCTCCGCGATATCGCTAAAATCAGAGGACATTATGGCAACGCCTTTCTCGTTTTCCTTGAGTTCGGCCCTTGCCTTGATCATACCCTCATAAGCCCATTCGAAAGCCTCGCAGTAGTCTTCGAGCGTGAGCTTGCCGTTCCCCAGTCCGAGCATGGCCCTTGCAGTCGTCCTCCTGTAGTTCATGCCATGGAAGGTTTCAAAAAGAATGAGCAGGACCATGCCTACAGCAAGAACGTTCCTGAAGCTCTTGTACAGGTATTTTCCGACTCCGTGAGTCAACGCTTTCTTTATCAAAAGTACGATCCAGACTATCAATATCGGAAGCGCCACCCCGCAAAGGATCAGGAATGCGATCTCCGTAAGAGAGGCGTCAGTCAGCGAGCTCAAACGCTGCGGTCCCGATGCAAGCGCCGGAAAGACCTCTCTTGAATACTTGTCGGCAATTTCCACCGGCATGAAGCGTCCGCAAAGATAAGCGGCTATCATGACAACGATGAATACCGTTATCGTAACGGCCTTTTGCCAGGTCTTCTTCTTTTTCTTGGAGCGGATTATCATTTAATCTTTCCCAATGCAAGAAAAATCACGAAAAGGATCCCGTATACAAGCGGCTGATGCACAAGATAGATGATGAGCGAGTGCTTGCCCAGGAATTCAAACGGTACTCCTATGGGATGGAGCTTTTTAAGGCCTGAAGGAAGGAGCGAGCCCTTGCTTGAATAGCAAACCCTTCCGATCAGGCATCCGATGAGGAAAACGCCAATCCAGGGGAACAGATACATGTGGTCCGCCACCGCCGGAGAGCCTTTTATCTCAAAGCCGACAGGCATGAAAATGAGGTTCTTTGTCGAGTAGTCCATATTTCTGATCGTGCTTCCGATCGCCGTACAATACGCACCGAAGACTCCAAGCAATACGTTGGTGACGGCAGGCCTCACGTGTGCCTTTTTCTCAACAAACTGAACAGCCGCATACACGAGGATGGATACCGCCAAAAGCGCGAGCACGTTGAATATGATGAGGCAGTTGATGTTAAGGAAGCGCGTAACGAGATAGGTCACAAGGGTAAGCAGCGCCGCAACGCCGAGAAGCTTAAGTCCCCTTATGAAATTGTTTCTTGAAAAAGTGCAGCAGACTCCGGACACGCCGACGAAGATGACGATGAAGAACGGATGGACGAACGCCCAGAACCAGTTCGCTTCCAGAAACGAGAATACCGGAAGTTTGAATTCATACCTGAGGTCGTATGCAAAGTGCATGAGTATCATCATGAACAGGGCAAAGCCCCTCAGGAAATCAAGTTCTGGCGCCCTATTCTTTTTCGAGGCCATCATTCTTCCCCTGGTTTCCCGCCAGACAGCTTCCTATGGCGGTTGCGAAGACCGCGTTGTCAGGAACTATGAAATTGACGTCATACAATTTTGCAAAAGGAATGAGGAAATCCCTGCATACGGGTATGGCCGTGAGCTGACCCGTGAAAACGATGTCGTTAAGCCCGCAGATCTTTGAAGTCAGGACCGACATGGATCCGATTGCCTGATATACGAGATTGAAGATGCCTGCGGCCTTGTCTTCCCTCTTCAGGTCATCTGCCACCTTGCCGAAATTCGATGCGGTCGCATCCATCGGAAGTCCCGGGATCTCCTTCTTTGAAATGTCGCCGATCGTGAGATCGCACGAAGGAAGCGAGCCTTCCTTAGCCATGTCGGACAGCTTAAGGACGTCCTCAACGCCCAGAACGGCATTGCAAAGACCGGCAATCGTGCCGCCGCCGACTCCAGAGCCGATGATGTGCTTTACTCTTTCGTATGAAGCATCCAGATATGCCGTTCCCGTTCCCATGCTGACAACGACTGCGTGATCAAGTCCTGAAAGGTACAAGCCGCCAAGTCCCGTGGAAATGAACTCCTCGACCAAGACGGTCTCTATTCCGAATACGGGCGTCGTAGTGTAAGACGCACCAACTCCGGTAATGTTTATCCTGCCTATGTCTTCTGGCTTTAATCCATGATCGTTGATGAGCTTTCCGACGGCTCCGAAAGCGGAAGTAACGGGATCTCCTGCCCTGACGATCTCAGACGCGACGATCTCCTTTTCCTTCATCGCAACTATCTTGGTAGTGCTGCCGCCGATATCAAGTCCGACATTGATCTTCATCATCTTTCCTGCCTTTCGATAATTGCCCTATTGTAACACACCGCAGGCTTCAATAAAAAAACTCCGCAAGGCAATCCTGCGGAGTTTTGTTTTAGACTGTTTTCTGATTATGCGGACAACTGAACGTAGTTATACCAAGAGCTGTCCAAACTATATGCGGATCTCAGGTCGCCGTCGAGCGTATCGGGAGATGCGTAATTCGATAAGGACATCTTGCCGGGCGTCAGGTGCGGAGGCCATACGGAACCATCCATTGTGCACATTACCTTAGGCGTAGGGCTGTAGTAATTGTCTACAACGATGATCTTGTACTTAACCGTCTGAGAAGCGTCGGTAGCGTCAACATGGAAGAACATTCTGATGAGCCACTTGTCAACTATCTTTCCCGAGTTTCTATTCGTTGTCTTGAGCTGTCTGGGCTTGAAAACCGGAACGCCTGCAGACATCTCGAGAACCGAATCGTTATTTCCGGTACCATCGCCCTGCGTGGTTCCAAATTTTGCAGCCTTACCATTCTGCGTATGCTCAAGGAAAGAATTCTCAAAACCGTTGGAATACATCATTGCGTAAGATGCTGAATCGTTCGTGTTGTAAGTGGTCATGAACGAATCCTTCGTAGCGATCATAAGCGCGACGGTCGTCCAGCCGATGATGGTAATGATCGCGAGCGCGAGCATCATTTCTACAAGGGTGAAACCTCGTTTACTGTTATGTATACGTTTCATATTTATCATCCTCCAAAATGCTCTGTTCAGCGCTAATTATGTCTGCTTTACGTAATCGGCAAGATAAACACCATTGCCGGCATTGTCATCATATCCCCAAACTTTCTTTCCGCCCTGCATGTAAAGGTGCGTGTTTCCAAAATAAGAGTTTGTAGGAATGCCGTTTACCGTCGGATAATAGAAAAGGATGACGCGGTTGTCTGCATAATCTCCGTCAGCTGAGGCGCCGGGCTTCTCTTTCTGGAAAGAATTCAAAGTGTTAATGGAAGCTGCTCCCTCGATGTCCTTCTTCTCATAAACGGCAACTCTGATCTTACCAAGAGATGATCCGCCGGTACCGCCACCGAACTGGAGCGTTCTAGGATTGGCATAATAACTTGTCTGGTCATAACCAAACTTACCAACGTCTTTATAGGCTGCCTTTTCTTCATCAAAAGTACCATCAGCCTTTATGCTCTTCTTGTTCTCCGCAAGCATCGTCCACTTTGAGAGCTGCTGAACACAAAGCGAGCTGTTATAGGAAGCTGACCTTGCATATACGGATGAGTTGTATGAATAACCCATGGCCGTAATGAATCCTTCCATCAGCATTGAACCGATGATTACGAGAATTGCCGTTGCAAGCAAAGTCTCAAGGAGGGTAAAACCTTTTTTAGACTTGATCTTAGTAAACTTCTTCATATCAGACCTCCTTAAAAACCATAGTTCTTAAGCTTTTGTTCGCTCGAATGAATTTCCTTAGACTGAGCAGCCGTCTTAGCTCTAACACTGCTCTGGGCATTCTTCGCAGGATTCAGGACGTCATTAACGCCAAGGGCGACCGCACCGGCAAGAATGACGATAATTCCGACAACCAGAAGCATTTCAACAAGTGTAAAGCCTCGGATGTTTCTACTTTGTTTGCATATTCTACGCATAACAGCCTCCAAGTCTAAAGATGCTATTAATCCACACTTTTACAATCATATTATATATGCTTTGCGGAATAATTCAATAGATTTGTTCACAATTTGTTAAAAAAGTTTACAATTTGATAAAAAGAGCGGGGGATTGCTCCCCCGCTCCTTAATGCTTCAGTTCAATCCGCTAGGATTACATAGCAGCGTTGATCTCAGAGTTTACGATGGAGATCGAGCTGTTGTGAGCCTGGATGGATGAAGATGCTGCCTTAGCCTTGTTGAGGTATGTACCGATACCAAGAACGAGAACCGCTGCAAGGATAACGATGATAGCGATAACAAGGACCATCTCTACGAGGGTGAAACCCTTCTTTGACTTCTGAATCTTCTTCATTTTGAATTTCCTCCTGTAAGGTTTATTGAGTTTGTACTGTCAGTATAACACGATTGTGAAAGAATGCAATAGTAATTTTCAAATTTTTTCAAATTTTTGCCACAATTGCATTTTTTCTTTCATCATGCACCGATCTTCGTCAGAGCGGGTGTAGGCGTAACCTTACCCTTCTTGCCCTTCTTAGGCGCCTGGGTGACCTCAAGTACGCGAGGATCCTTAACGCCAAAGAACTTAGCAAGCGAGCCGCCCTTTGCATCATACTGCTTAGCGAATACGGCGTTAGCCCAGTAAGCTGCGAACGGTCTGTCTTCGTAAGCTGTGAATCCCTTGTAGACATAGCCATACCACAAGCTCTTCTCGTTGGTAATGATGTAAGGGAATCCGATAAATCCGCCGGAAGTATCGACGTTGGTGTGTCCGCTCCAAGCTGTGTAAGGATCGGTGCTGTTGTCAACAGAGACGCGGTTGGTCAGAACTGTTCCGTAGAAATCGATGGAAGCTTCGAGCAAGAAGTAACCATTGTTTCCTGTAGCGACAAGATTCGTAACCTTGATGCATCCGGGATTAGCCTTTGACATCTTTTCAAGAGCCTTAAGGAATTCGTCGTAGCCCTTTGCTTCGGCGTACTCTTCCTTGCCCATCTTATTGATAAGATCCTTAACTTCCTGCTTACGGTTCTCATTGCTCCTCGTAGTGTTGGGAGTGAGGTTGTACTGAGGAATGATGTATCCGTCAGTAGAAGCATAAGTGACGTTGATCCTTGTGCACTGGAGAGAGTCAGGAGACGTTGTTCCGTCTGCATAAGAGAAGATGGGGCACTTAACTTCTTCAGTCGTAATGTTGGACATGTAAGGGATGCCGCTGTCCTCAAACGTCTTAAGAACGTACTGCATAAGGACTTCGTTCTCAAGCTTGTCAATGAAGGAAAGCTCAACCTTGGAGATGCTTTCATTGACTCTCTCGATCTCAGCAGACGTCTGTGCAACGTTTGCCTTAAGCTGATTGAGGTAATCCCTCTTTGCAACGAGCTCGTTGTACTTGTTTACGAGCTGGTCGTACTTGTTGTTCAAAGTTCTGATTCCGAGAATGTAACCGAGCAATATAAGAATAAGTAAGGAGATTACATATATTCCGGTTTTCTCACGAGCTGATAAATTATTCATCTGTTTGCTACCTCCTTACGCTGCAGGCTGAGCCGCGGGCTGAGTTGCAGCAACCTCATAGTAAAGGTTGATCTCAGCGTTAGCTTTTGCAGTTCCGCTCAGAGCATGAGCCGCTCTGATCTTTGCAAGACTCTCTGCATCGACGTCTGTTCCGTTAACGGTGACCTTAACGAGGTTGTAAGTAACGCCGCCGGTCTTAAACGTATCGATGCCTTCTGTGAAGCTGTATTCAGCACCAGCTGTGAATTCAGTTGTCTCAACACCGGAAAGGCTCGTGATGGTTGCGCCGTTCAGGAAACGTCCGATTGAGATGTAGACCTTGCTGACAAGCGTTCCTTCGATCGTGAAAGAATAATAGTTGTTGGTCAGAACGAGGTCGCCGGTCTTCGAGTTGTAGATCTCGTCCGGAGAACCAAGCGTTGTGCCGTCAACACGCTCAATGTGGAACAACGGTCTGGAAGTGAACACCTTGGAACCCTGGAGAATGTTGACCATGTCAACAGGGCTGTAATAGGTAAATGTGAAACCGTTAAGCTTCATGGTGGAACCGTCGATCTTGTAATCCGTTACGTAAGAATCGCTGGGAATGCTCTTTGCAAGGATTCCAGGGATCTCCATGGGAACGGTTGCGGTTCTGTCAACGTTCGTACGCATTGAGGTCAGTGCGTAGTAGTAGTTGTTCTTCTGCTTCAATTCTTCCTGAAGCTGCTTTGCCTTTTCTTCAAGTCCTGCATACTCGGGGCTCTGGAGCTCGGCCGTAATGGCATCGATATCCTGCTGCTTCATGAAGTTTCTTACTGCGAGGAAACCGATCAATCCGAGTACGATTACTACTACAAGGATACCAAGGAACATTGCGTAGCCTAACATCCTTGCTGCTCTTGCTGCATTGGCCGTGAACTCCCGGAAGAAGTTCATGTCCTGTTTGGCAAGAAGTTTCTTATTAATTCCGCTAGCCATGAATTACACCCCTCCTTTAATCATTACGGATCAACGCGCCGCAGCAGTTAACAAACTGATGCAGTTCGAAATTCTTCGGGCCGTTGACTGTACTGAGTGACTTTAATATCTCCACTGACGTTCCGAGCTGACGAGAAAGTTCCTTGTCGATCTTCTTGTAGCCTGCACCGGAACCATAAAGGAAGCATGTGCTGATGGCATCGATATGATACTTCGATATGGAGAACTGAGCTGTACGTGAAACTGCATCTACGAGGCTCTTGAAGTAAGCGTTGACAGCGCTCTGGAGAGCCGGAGTGTTTGCAACAGTTTCGTTCCAAACGTCAATGTCCTCGATCGGGACGCTAGCCGCAGCGTCAGATGTCGTGATGCTGAGACGTCTTGCGAGAGAGGACTGCTGGTTTGTGCCCTGAAGCTTCTTAACGGAATCAGCAACCTGACGGATGTTTGAATGTCCGAACTGAAGTCTTCTGGAAAGTACCGGGAAGCCCTTGTCGAGAACCGTAACCGTTGTGGTTCTGCTTGCGAGCTCGATAAGGAGCAGCGTTGACTGAGTGATGTTAACGTTGCCGTTTACGATGCCGCGGGAGAAGAGCTTTCTGATAGCGTTGGGGTTCATGTCGAGAGCCGTCGGCTGGAGTTCCATTTCCTTGAGGAATTCACGATAATCCTTGATCGTGTCCGTAGGAATAGCCGTTGCCCTAACCTTGAGCTTGTCAGCGTTTGTCTCTTCGTCCTTTGTTGTTCCGTAAACGATATAGTCGATTGAGAGGTCGCGGTTTGTACCCTGTCCGATAACTTCGTACTTAACCATATCCTTGAGCTGCTCTTCCTTAGCGACAGGGAGCTCCAAGTCTCTGGTGTGAACGAAGGCACCCTCCGTTGTAAGGATGCAGCTCTTGTTTCTGATGCCAAGTCTAGCTATTGCGTGCTTGACAGCCATTACGATGCCGAATGAGTCTGCGATAGCACCGTCGTTAATAGCATCCGACTCAAGAGGAACGATTCCTATCGTGTCGATCTGAATATTTCCCGACTTCGGGTTATAGCTTCCGACAGCGATCTTGAGGTCAGAGCTTGAGCAGTCGATTACTAATTCGGATCCGCCTCTACCTATTGAAAAATCCATCTGTTTTCTCCTTTCAAATACTGTTCCTTAATTACATGATCCACTGAGCCATCGTGAAGATAGGCATTGCGATACCGCCTACGACGAGACCTACGATGATCGCCATGATGATGATCATGATAGGCTCGAGAGCCGCAGTCATCTTTGCCGTTGCGGAATCCGCCTCATCTTCGAAGAAGTCGGCAGCCTTATCGAGGATGGAATCAAGCGTACCTGACTCCTCGCCGATAGAAACCATTGCGTAGATCATAGGAGGGAATTCCGTGATACCCCTGATGGACTTGGACAGTGAAGTACCCTTTCTGATCTCAACTCTCGCTTCGGCCAATTTTCTCTCCAAAATGAGATTGTCCAATGACTTCTCTGTGATTTCTACGGACTGGAGTACGGAGATACCGGACTTGAGAAGCGTAGATACCGTTCTTGTGAATCTCGCTGCCGCGTTCATTCTGGTAGCCTTTCCTACAACAGGCATCTTGAGCATGAGGTATGACCACTGCTCACCGCCCTTGTCGGAACTCTTCCAAACCTTGAAGCCGTACACGAGGAGTGCGGCAACTGCGATGTAGATGTACCAGAATTTAACGAGCGAACCTGAAATTGCAAGCAGGCACTTTGTAAGAGTAGGAAGTTCACCGCCCAAGCTCTTGATCGTGTCGCCGATCTTAGGAACGAGGAACGTGAGCAAGCCGACGGAAACTGCAAGGGTAAGTCCTGCGAGGATCTTAGGATAGACCATTGCGGACGAAACCTTGTTCTTGAGTTTCTGTGCTTTCTGGAAGTGCTCAGCGAGACGCTCCATAACTTCGTCGAGACGGCCGGACTCTTCGCCTGCCGCGATCATGCTGATCATGATGTTGGGGATGACACCCTTCTGTTCCTTAAACGCTTCAGAGAGTGAACGTCCTCCCTGAACCGACTCATAAACTTCACCGATGCACTTCTTGGCCTTCTTACTGTCAAGCTGCTGGTAAAGCATGTCCAATGCCCTGACGACCGTGATACCTGCAGACAAAAGGGATGCAAGCTGTCTTGAGATGAGAACGAGATCCTTTGTCTTAAGCATCGGGCTGCCGATATTGATATTGGCTAAACCTGATCCTCTGTCGAGTGTAAGTGATGATATGTATTTACCGTCGGTCTTGAGCTTACGGGTTGCTTCACCGATGGTGGCAGCCTCGATCAATCCTTCCGACTTCTTACCGGCAGAATCAATTACCTGATATCTGAAATTAGGCATTAATCTTTTTCCTCCTTATTTTAGATTACTATTGCAAGCGCAATAATCAGGTATACTCCAGATCGCCGAACAGAGGGCTGTTCGAGTTACCGGGGTTGTTGATAAAACGCTTAAGATCATCCTGGGCATGGCATCTCTCGAGAGCCGTATCCCTGGTGATAATCTTCCTCTTAACAAGTTCAGCAAGATAGAAGTCGAGCGGGCACATTCCCTGCTGCAAGCTCGTAGCTATCGTACTGTCGATCTGATACGTCTTTCCTTCACGGATGTTGTTCTTGATAGCGTCGTTCGTGATCATGATCTCGAATGCCGCGCATCTTCCTCCGCCGATCCTCGGAACGAGCGTCTGGCAGATAACAGCGGAAAGAACGGATGAAAGCTGAACTCTGATCTGATCCTGCTGGTGCGGCGGGTAAACGTCGATGATACGGTTGACCGTGTCTGCAGCGGAAGACGTATGGAGTGTTGAAAGAACCAAGTGTCCGGTTTCTGCTGCGGTGATGGCGGTACTGATTGTATCAAGGTCACGCATTTCTCCGACGAGGATGATGTCCGGGTCTTCACGGAGAGCGGCACGGAGAGCGTTTGCGAATGAAAGCGTATCTTCGTGAACTTCTCTCTGGTTGATCATGGCTTCACCGTGCATGTGGAGGTACTCGATAGGTTCCTCAAGCGTAAGGATGTGGCACTTCTTGCAGGTGTTGACGTGACCGATCATTGCCGCGAGGGTCGTAGACTTACCTGAACCCGTAGGACCGGTGACAAGGATAAGACCTCTCGGGAGTAATACGAGATCCTTAAATACGTTAGGCAGACCGAGCTGCTCGCAAGTAGGGATCTCATTTGTAATTGTTCTTGCCGCAAGGGCATAGGTTCCACGCTGCTTGAAAACGTTGCATCTGAAACGGCTGTAGTCCTCAACGACGTA
>Ga0310696_10008315_pt1 | contig 12119 bp, 16 predicted proteins | sample AusTroGonzalo_MG_4_FD_203885 | JGI IMG/M metagenome (GOLD analysis project Ga0310696, IMG submission 203885) | Bovine rumen microbial communities from tropical cattle in Woodstock, Queensland, Australia - Gonzalo_02 (v2) (version 2) | ecosystem: Host-associated > Mammals > Digestive system >... | reverse complement strand
ATACTTAGACAATTATGGTGTCAAAAATTATACCATACATCATAATCAATATAGTTTAGATATTCGATTTGATAATAGAAGTAGATTTTTCGTTAGTATATTAAATGAGAACAGTAGAGGTGCAAGATGGAACAAAATAATTTGTGATAGTTCCATAGACAATTATTTAATAGACACCATAGCGCGTCCATTATTTACTTGGTGTAGATTGGGTAAACGTAGTGTATATAAAATTAGAAATAATATAATAAAAGTAAAAATCCCATAGCCGAAACTATGGGGTTAATCTATCTTATTCTTTTATAATTGAAAATTGCGCGCATATCGTTTTCCCACGCGGTTTTTATATGCCCTTGTTTCCACTTTATATACTGCTTATATCGAATTTTTGAAGCTTCAACAGACAAGCCAAAACAAAATTGAATATCGCTTGCAGAATGAATATCAAGAATTTCAAATAAAGGGAACGGTGCTAAAAGCTGTGCTGTAAACAAATCAGCTTCGGATTCAAAGCCCGATGTATCTAATTTCCAATCTCTACCTTCTGGAATATGATTAATAGCTTTGCTTTTTAAGTGGTCGCAAACAATGTGTCCTAATTCGTGTGATAGTGTCCATCTTTGGCGACCCTCATTATAATAATCATATGAAGTGTTATACAGAACGAGGTATCTGTCATTTTCTAAGTCATAATGAGTACACCCGGTCGAACTTTCGCATAAAGTTTCAACATCATTAATAGTGCAATTATTTAATGAGGCAAAGTCTTGATAGGTCATTATTCTACAATTAGGCATCATATCAATAATGTATTTTGGGTTTAATGGGAATTTAATATATGGTAAAAGCGAGTATGTTTGCAACACTTTATTTAATACAAAAGAGTGTCTAATCATTCTTCTGGTTTTTCATCTCCGTTTCTAAACGCTTCTTCAAAAGCTATGTGCAGCATTTCCATCATTCGTTTTTGGTCTTTTTCGGGCATTTTACGTCTGGCGCGTTGAATTGATATGATGTCGTCGTCAAGTTTTTCGGTTTCTACTCCAGAAACAAGATAATCAAGAGAAACACCAAAGAAATCCGCAACCCTTTGTAATTTATCAGCCGAAGGAGATGTTGTTTTCCACTTAATTAAATAAGCGCGCGAAAATCCAAGAGCTCTTTCAAGGGCAGATACAGACATATTATGCTCGTCACATAGTTTTTTTATGCGGTCATAGAGAGTTTCGGGCGGTTGATTAGTTATTTCATCAACATAAATATCAATTTCGTCATTGTGTTTCATAATAAAACCTCATTTTAGCAAAATTTTCTGCATTTTTTAAAAATGTCGTAATATTTTACGATAAACTTATAAAAATATTGTTGACTTTCGTAAAATCTTCTGTTATAATTCTAAGCGTAACAGAAAATATTACGATGTTTGTGCTCATTTTACTATATAAATTCATAAAAGTCAAGGAATTGGAGGCAAAAATAATGAATATTTCGGAAATTAAAGAAAAAATTAACAAAACAGAGTATGATTTTCTCCGAAACAATAAAAATTTGGGCGATAATATTATTCTTTTAGGTTTAGGCGGCAGTCACGCCTATGGAACTAACAACGAAAATTCAGATTTAGACGTTAGAGGTATTGCTACAAATACAAAAAGGAGTATTTTAACAGGACAAGATTTTGAACAGTTTGTAGAAACCGATACTGACACTACTGTTTATTCTTTTGACAAAATGATTAAGTTGCTGTGTTCTTGTAATCCTAACACCATAGAAATTTTGGGTTTAAAGCCAGAACACTACCTATATCTTGCTCCCGAAGGCAAAATTTTACTTATGAATAGAAAGCTCTTTTTATCGCGCCGAGCTATCAATTCATTTGGTGGTTATGCGAATAGCCAGTTACGACGTATGGAGAACAAGGCAGCGCGAGAGTTATCGCAGACTGCACAAGAGAAAAATATTTTAAAAAGTATTGAGCACGCGGGCGCAGATTTTAAAACAAAGTATTTCTATAACGAAAATGATGAGATAAAGTTATATGTTGACAGGGCTATCAGCGATGATATGGATAGTGAAATTTTTATGGATGCCAATATTCATCATTATCCTTTGAGAGATTACCGTTCTATGTGGAACGAAATGCACGCTATTGTTCGTGGTTACGCGAGGATTGGTGGCAGGAACTCAAAAGCGATAGCTCACGATAAATTGGGTAAACATATGATGCACTTAGTCAGATTGTATTTAATGTGTTTCGATATTTTAGAGCGTGGCGAAATTATAACCTATCGTGAGGCAGAGCACGATTTGTTAATGGATATTCGTAACGGCAAATACCTTGATGATAACAAACAGCCAACCAAAGAGTTTTATGAAATGGTTGATAAATTAGAGAAAAGGCTCGATTATGATAGTAAAAATACTGATTTACCCGATTCTGTCGATATGAAAAAGATAAATGATTTAGTTTATTCTATCAACGAGTCCATTATCAATAAATAGGAGTGTGTAAAAATGACAAAAGAACAGGTTTTAAATTCAATTTCATTAAAAAAGAGGTTCTGCAAAGATTATAATTTACCTATAAAATTATATGATAACCCCTATTTTATGCAAAGATTAGAAATAATCGACAACCCGGACATAAACTTGGTTGACTGGCTTCCTCTTCGCTCGTTTAAAGCTGTCGAAAAGTTCAATATTTTCTGCAAAGAACTTGAGCGTTTTAAAAACGAGCAAGATTATTTTGAGTATTATGCGCAAGTTAAAGATGCGATGATTAATTTTATCAAAGATACAAAAGACTTTCAAAACTTTACCCAACTTACTTTTTTCAATTACGCATTTCCGAAAACTAATCTTTACAAAGATGAAAATTGTGGTTGCGCATTTGTGTCAATAGATATGAAGAAAGCTAATTTTTCTGCTTTGTCGTACTTTAGCGCTAAAATCTTCGACGACGCGGCGACGTGGGAAGAGTTTGTCGGCAAATATACCGATTGTAAGCACATTATTGATAGTAAATACATTCGTCAGGTGGTTTTAGGCGCGTGTAATCCTAAAAAAACCATTTCTTATGAATGTTATCTAATGGGCGGATTGGCGAATTATCTTAACAACAAGCTGGGGGCTGAGATATACAGCGTTAATTCGGACGAAATTATTATTAAGCTCGGCGCGAGAGCTATGGGTAACTTTTCTTTATGTGATATTACAAAGGCAATTAAAGATTATGATACTCGTATTGCCGATATAGTTCGCACAAGTTTGATATTCATAAATGATATTCCCAACACTAAAGGTTACATAAAAACAACCGAAACCAGACAGTTCGGTGAATTTGATATGGGTGAAAACTATGTTGAGTTCAAAGGATTAAGCGGCGATATTTACCATCAAATTGTTAAATACGCAAGAGGCGAACAGCTAACCGATGACGACCTTGTATTTTATTATGAGGGTAAACTTGCTCGATATTTAGAAGGAGTTGATAATCCTTGGAAATAAAATTACCTGTACCTGTTAGGTTTATTTTAAATAAATTAAATGAAAATGGATATGAGGGTTATGTTGTGGGCGGCTGCGTCAGAGATTCCATTATGGGTATTACTCCTCACGATTGGGATATTTGCACGTCAGCCCTGCCCAAACAGATAATTGAGGTTTTTAAAGATTATAAAGTAATTCCAACTGGTATTCAGCACGGTACGATTTCGGTTATTTTAGATGAAACCACAAACGAAATTTTTGAAATCACTACATACAGGATTGATGGTGATTATAAAGATAATCGTCATCCTGATACTGTTGAATTTGTCGGCAATTTAAAGGATGACCTCTCACGCCGAGATTTTACAATTAATGCTATGGCTTATAATGAAAAAGACGGCTTGGTTGACCCATTTAATGGGTATGACGATATTATCAGTAAAACAATCAGATGTGTTGGTGTTGCAGAAGATAGATTTAACGAAGACGCTTTGCGCATTATGAGAGCTATTAGATTTGCATTAAGATATAATTATAATCTTGAGCTACACACCTTAGAAGCTTTGCTTGATAATAGATTTTTGCTTAAAAATATTTCTGCCGAAAGAATTTGCTCGGAATTAACCAAAATTTTAAGCCGCCCTATGCTGCCGTTTGACCCTTCAAAATATGAAGATAGCCCATATAATAGACGATTAATGGAACTTATTAAAACACTTTTGCAACTAATAGAAGTTTTAGAACCTGAAATGATGTTTGATTATGAAACACAATTTTATCGTCTTTATTTTGCCAATTCTGGAGATTATATTTTTAATTTATCAATAATTTTTGATGGTAAATATGCGACAGATGCTCTAAAAAGATTAAAATTTTCAAATGAAGTCATTAAAGGAGTTAAAGAAATTACAGAATTTGGGCATTTAATTTATAACAGAACATTTGAATGGATGTTTGCCGATAGTGAAATATATCCATCAGATATACAAATATCAAGATATTACGTTAGATTATTATTGCATAAAATAGCAGATGTCAAATACGCAATTCCTGCGGCAAATTTCGCAAAAATATTGGCAATTAAAAAACATAAAAACAATATTATACTTTTATGGAATATAACTTATTTTAAAAGTATTGAAAAATTAAAGCGCGCGATAGAAGTGTGCAAAGAAAGTGATGTATATAATTTAAGATATTTAGCGATAAATGGGAATGATTTAATTGAGCTTGGTTTTGAGGGCAAAGCGGTCGGCAGCACGCTCGAATATTTACTTAACTTAGTTATGGCTGATAAAGCGAAAAATACAAAAGAAGACTTGAAAAAATTTCTTAGAAAATAAAATAAAACCCTTGACAAATTCAAGAAATATGGTATAATAAGTATGTGTGAGGGAGATAATAACTCCCTTTTACATAACTCTCTTAAACAATACAATAAAACCCTAAACAAAAGGAGAAAATAAATTGATAATCAATGGCGAAAGAGCGTTGGCTTATATCGTAACCATTGATGAGATAAAACCAATCGAAGGTTACGATAGAGTTGAACACGCTCGTACAAACGGTTGGTGGGTTATCGTTAGTAAAAATGATAACCTCAAGCCGGGAGATAAATGTGTTTATTTTGAAGTAGATAGCAAAGTACCAAACACAGACGCTCGCTTTGCTTTTCTTGAAAAACGACATTATAAAGTTAAAACGATAAAGATGTGTAAGGTATATAGCCAAGGTTTATTAATGCCCATCACGCTATTCCCAGAGTTGTTAGATGAGGATATAGGAACAGACGTTACGGCAAAGCTCGGCGTTGAGTATTCGGTTGCAGAGGATAACACAAGAAAGTCCTCAAAGGGCGACCCAAACGCGAAATATAAATCAATGGCTTCAAGACATCAAAAGTTATTTAAAAAGAAACCTGTCCGTTGGCTGATGCGGAGACAATGGGGCAGAAAAATTATGTTCTGTTTCTTCGGCAGAAAGAAGGATAAGCCAAGGGGCTTTCCGAGCTTTATTAAGAAAACCGATGAAGAGCGCGTTGAGAACCAGCCTTGGCGTTTATCCGACAGTATTACATTATATACAGCCACAGAAAAACTTGACGGCACATCATCTACATATGCTCTAAAGCGCAACGGCAAAAAAGAAGTTTGAATTTTATGTTTGCTCAAGAAATGTTAGACAGCAAGACGAAAATCAAGCTTGTTATCACGAATATAACATCTACTGGAATATGGCTCGCAAATATGATATTGAAAAACATTTAATGGATTATTTGCAAGAACACGCCAATGATGAGTGGGTGTGTATTCAGGGCGAATCCGTAGGTAAGGTACAAGGCAACCCTCTTAAACTTGCCGAAGATGACCTATACATATTTAATTTTATTACATCATCAAAGGGGCGCTTCCCAACTTTAGAGGGAAAAGATATTATTGAAAATTGGGATATGAAGTGGGTTCCTGTTTTAAGCGAAACCATTTCAATGCCTGCAACTATGGAAGAACTAAAAGTACAAGCTGATGGTAAGTCTGCCGTGAATCCAAATGTTCTGAGAGAGGGTATTGTATATCGTACACTTGACGGTTCTGATTCTTTCAAAAATGTATCTCGCAAATATCTTTTAAAGCAGGGTGAGTAAATTGAGTTTTAAAGTAGCAATAGATATAGATGATACAATAGGCGATTTGCTCGGAGCTTGGGTTGCGTATTTAAACACCAAATACTCACTCGATATTAAAGTTGAAAATATAGTTGAATGGGATATGCGAAAAGCATTTCCAATGTTAAGCAAAGAAGAAATCTATGAACCAATAACCCAAGAGGATTTTTGGAAAAATATTGAGCCAAAGAAAGACGCTGCTAAATATATATCAAAAATGATTACAGACGGTTGCGAAGTATATTTATGTACCTCAACCGATTATAGAAACATTTATCCAAAATTTAAGTTTTTTGTTCAGCCGAATTTTCCATTTATAAACTGGCATCAAGTTATGGTAATGCACAACAAGCAATTAGCCAATGTCGATGTAATGATTGACGACGGCTTCCATAATTTGATTGGCGGAGATTACATAAAGGTTCTTGTAGATATGCCGCATAACAGATATTTCCAAGTTGTTGGCGAAGAAATCTACCGAGCACATAATTGGCGAGAAATATACGATTTGGTGTCATTTTTCTTCAAGCACTCAAAAGAGAGGCGAATTTATGGATAATTCTAATATCGAAAATAAAAATCCCCTATTTTTGGGGGTTTATCAGCCCCCAAATGTCAATAAAATACCAATTTTATTTACTTTTTGCGGTTTACCCGGAAGTGGCAAATCAAGGCTCGCAAACGGCTTATTTGTAGACCGTAGTGGCATTTTTAATCAACCTGTCGTACATTCCTCTGACAACCTCAGAAAAGAGCTTTATGGTGACGAAAACGACCAGACTCATAATGCTGAAATCTTTACCGAGTTGTTCAAACGTGTTAAAGAAGATTTGCAAAACGGTATCGACGTATGTTTAGACGCAACCAATATTTCTAAAAAGGATAGAGCGACAGTTTTACATAATATCGGCAAAATTCCTTGTTATAAAGTTTGTGTAACAATGCTTACCCCTTATGAAGATTGCTTATCTTACAACAAACAGAGAGATAGGGTTGTTCCTGATTGGGTTATCAAGAAAATGTATATGAAGTGGTGTCCGCCCTCGCTTGATGAAGGCTTTGACGATATAGTGTTGGTTTACTCTTATAAGAATACCGACGTATCAGATTACTCACTTGATAACTTTTTATACGGTAGAATTAGCTCTTGCTCTATTGACCAAGATAATCCCCACCACACATTGACAATCGGTGAGCATTGTAAAAAGGCGTATAAATATGTGTGCGAAAAAGCACCAGAGGATATACCGCTTCAGTTCGCCGCCTTAATTCACGATTGCGGCAAACCATTTACAAAATCTCGCAAAAACCACAAAGGCGAGGAAGATAATTTCAGCCATTACTATCAACACCAATGCGTAGGAGCATATCTATCAATGTTTATGTCCGACGAACTTGGGATGCCCGAAGTCGAGCGCGTAAGAGTTGCAAATTTGATTTATTACCATATGCACCCACTTTTGAGCTGGCGTTTTAGTGAGAAATCAAAAGAAAGAGATAAGCGTAGAATCGGTCAAAAGATGTTTGACGACATAATGCTTTTAAATAAAGCTGACAGAGCTGCGCATTAAATAGTGAAAAAATAGTGAAAGAATATAAATCAAATGTACCGTTATTTGTATTTGACGAAGCTTGGGTTGTTGGTAATGAACCACACAAAAAGAAACACAGAATAGCCAAATTTTCTATGTATGATTTTACATCGAGTGATTGGGAGACTTTATGTTGCAATTTTGGTATTCCTTCAGATTATGTGGAATTTACTATAAGCTTTGATATTAATGCCACAGAAGTAAGTAAACAATATCATAAACCAATGAGGAAATTGAATGAAAAGTTTTAATCCCCCGAACGGTCGCTCTTATTAAAAGGCGATTGTTTGGAATTAATGAAAGATATTCCTGACGAATATATAGACTTAATTCTATGTGATTTACCTTATGGTACAACGGCGTGTAAGTGGGATGTCGTTATCCCGTTTGAAAAACTATGGGAACAATACAATAGGATAATCAAGCCTAACGGCGCAATCGTTTTATTTGGCTCAGAGCCGTTTTCAAGCACTTTAAGAATGAGCAACATTAAAGCTTATAAATACGATTGGATATGGGAAAAAGAACAGGGTGCGAATTTTATGTTATGTAAATATCAACCCTATAAAGTTCACGAAAATATTTCTGTGTTTAGCAAGAAACGGCACAATTATTATCCGCAAATGACAAAAGGCAAACCTTATGTTTCGGGCAAAGGAACGAGTGGCGATATAACAAACAATGTTATCAAAGTACAAACTAAAAATTCTGGCACGAGATACCCAAGAAGTGTTCAGCGTTTTAATACTGATAAAGCCAAGGGGTCGTTTCATCCCACGCAAAAACCAGTAGCGTTACTCGAATATCTTATACATACATATACAAACGAAAATGAAATAGTCTTAGATAACTGTATGGGTAGCGGTTCGACAGGAGTAGCTTGTTTAAATACAAACCGCAGATTTATAGGAATAGAAAAAGACGAAAAATATTTTAATATAGCCAAGGAGAGAATAAGAAATATTGATAAATCAACAGCTTAATAACCTCTCATTCGGGGGAGCAGGACATTACTACTAAACGATGATTGTATAAATGCTATGGTTTCTATACCAGACAAAAGCATAGATATGATTTTATGTGACTTGCCGTATGGTACAACCTCTTGTAAATGGGATTCTGTTATTCCTTTCGATAAATTATGGGAGGCATATAAACGAATTATAAAAGATGATGGTGCAATCGTATTGTTTGGAAGCGAACCATTTGCAACCGAACTAAGGCATAGCAACTTGAAAATGTATAAATACGATTGGTATTGGCGCAAACCAAATGTTACGAATTTTGCTAATGCTAAAAAACAGCCGTTAAGGTGTGTAGAAACCATTTCAGTATTTTCAAAGAAACAATCGCGATACTTCCCTCAAGGATTGAAAGTATTAAATAAGAAATGTAAAAATGGCAAGAGTGTTGGCGGTGAAACATTACGAACTGATATTGATAAATCGTCGGGCAAGGGCAAGCTGAGAACTGAGGGTTACGAGTATGTTCAACAGTTCACTAATTATCCAAAACAGATTTTTGAGTTCCAGCACGATAAGGAAAAATTACATCCAACCCAAAAACCGATTGCTTTATGTGAGTATTTGATTAAGACTTATACGAACGAAAACGACATTGTTTTAGATAATTGTATGGGTAGTGGCTCAACCGGGGTTGCCTGTATAAATACCAATAGACGATTTATCGGTATTGAATTAGACGATACATATTTTAAAACCGCTGAAGAACGAATTAAAGGAGAGATGAACAATGAGTTTCTTTAAAAAGAAAAAGCAAAATAAAGATATAACAGAGATTCAGAATAAAAAGCGCGTCTACATTGAATTGCAGACGAGCGATGACATTAAAGAATTTACAGATATTTGTAACGGTGTTGCCGCCGATGTTTCATTAAATGGAGTAGATACAAACGGCGTACATTGGCACACCAACGCAAAGAGCTTAATGTGCAATGTTGCGATTGCAAGTGTTATCAACAATAAAGAAAAGCTCGACGATGCAAAAATCATCAGCAAGGCAGATTGGAATACAATTTATGTTGAGTGCGATGAGGATATTTACGGACTTTTAAGAAAGTTTGCAAAATAATTTATGCAGCACTTACCTTCGGCAATAGTAACATCGGTAATTTTTATTTGTGCCACAGCCTTATCAATCGCATTTAATAACGCGGGATTTATGTGGTTAATAATTCTATCATTCCTTTTCTGGTGATATAAGGAGAGATTTTATGTTTTATAATAAAAAGATATGGAAAAATATTGTTTTTATAGTGATATGAGGAGCGTTCTATGTTTTATAACAAAGCCATATGGCAAAACTGTTTTCCGTTCAAAAAGAAATATTTTTGGAAGAACTTTAAGAACATTCCGACATACATAAAGCGTATTCATCATTTAATCAAGAACGGTTACGACGATTATGCGGTTTGGGACACATATAGTTGGTTTACTACCACTATGAGAGATATTCTTAAACGCTACAATGAGAACAGAATGGGCACGCCAATTATTATTGACGATTATCCATTTGATGATGACAGTAGCGAAGAATCTGATAAAATGCGCGAGCTCAATAACAAGAAATGGAATGAAATTGTTGAACGTATGATTTTCCTTCTTGGTGAAATGGATGAATTTACTTGCACCCGCAAAAATCCTTACGAGGATGAGTGGTGGAAAGCCGAAATGGAGTTTGACAGCAAGTACGGAATGTTCGGTCAGGGTTTGATGACCGACACAGAAAAAGAAATGCTCAAGGATAAGGGCTTATATACGATGCACACTATGGGCGAGCTTCCTGAGTACGAAGAAATCAGTAAGAAACACATCAATGCTGAGAACGATTTGGAACAGTATAGAAGTGATTGTAAAGACGAGTTCTTGGAGCTGTTTTCAAAGTATTTCTACTGTTTGTGGGATTAAGAGTAAATGGTCAAAATTTCCGAAATTAATACCGAAAGGTTTATTTTGCGCCGTATATCCCATAACGACGATGTAAGTGTTTTTAATATACTCAATGACGAAGAAACTATAAAATATTTGAATATCCAAAAGGTAAAATCGGTTTCTGATGTTGATGAGATTATTACAGATTATTTATCACAATATGAGAAAGGTAATAAATTCCCTTTTGCAATAGTCAATAAAGAGTACAATGAGTGTATCGGCGTTTTCTTAATTAAACTTGATATTTACGATGTGGATTGCTTTGAATTTACCGTATATATCAAGCGAGAGTTTTGGAATAAGGGTGTTTATTCTGAAGTTTTACCTTATATGGTGGATTTCGCTTTTAATGAAATTGGTACAAAATATCTTCGAGGTTTTGTAATGATAAGCAATAAAGCCTCGGCAACTGTTTTGAAAAAGTGTGGTTTTGTTTTAGAGAAAACTTTTAAGGTCGATAAATTATCTGAAATAATTGAAAGTTATATCTTAACAAATCCATCAATTTTGGAGGAATGTATATGAATTATTGGCTCGAAAGGATTAAAACCGCTGGAGCAGATGGCGTAGACTTCTTTGATTTAAACGTCGAATATTTGTCGTCTCTCACCAAACAAGAGTTAGAGGATGGAGCTGCCACACCGCGCGCTCAAGGCAAATTGTGGATTTTACAAAATGGCAAAAAGGCTTATATTAGCGATATTATAGAGAGAGCCAAAGAGGGCTTTGGTGATAATACTCAGCAAATCGAGATTTTAGGTTATGAAATCGAACCTGCTTTAGAACATTTTAAAATTCCATATACCAAAACATATGAGGGCGAAGAAATCTCTGTGTATAAAATTTCTGTGTCCGGGTTAATGAAACTTTGCGAAGTTCCAGACGAGAAATGGAAAATAGATTGGGGCTGGTGGCGTTATTGCGAGGGTAGTATTTTAAGATTTACACCAACTCGCGTCTTTACCATCAATGAATTACCAATGGTCGGTTATTATAACGAGGATTATAATTTTGATTCTTATAATTACTCGCATCAAGGTATTAGGAGTTATTTGTGTGATGCGATAGGTGCGAGTACAGAGAAAAATGTTTGTGCAATATCTATGGATTTGGCACGACTAAATGGACTAACACTCGGAGAACTATTTACTAAATATACTGATAAATGAGGTGAGATTAATGTTGATGAGTCTTCCTTTGAACGAATTAGATTTAGAGGTTATCCAAAGCCAAGCCGGGCATAATTTTACTGCTACGCGAAACAATGTTTTTGCTTTCCAAGTTATGATGGTTGATAACGATATTGATGCAAGCGGCGAAAGATTTACTATTGAAGCACTTGAGACAATGGCACAAATAAGCATTGGTAAGATGTGCATTATTACAGATGATACTTACGGAAGAATTTATGCCTGCAAGATTATA
>Ga0310696_10008314_pt1 | contig 12119 bp, 5 predicted proteins | sample AusTroGonzalo_MG_4_FD_203885 | JGI IMG/M metagenome (GOLD analysis project Ga0310696, IMG submission 203885) | Bovine rumen microbial communities from tropical cattle in Woodstock, Queensland, Australia - Gonzalo_02 (v2) (version 2) | ecosystem: Host-associated > Mammals > Digestive system >... | reverse complement strand
GCTTTAGCTGCATGTTCTGTGTCTTACGCTCAGGACGAAGATACTGAAGACGAGGAGTTTGCTGGTTTGAAGGCTCCGAAACGCGCGGTGGTTGCTGATACCAATCCAACCTTCTACGTGCAGGGCGTCGTTGTCGACGAGGCCACAAAGTTGCCTTTGTCTGGCGTACGTATTCAGGCGCTTAACGACAAGCGTTATGTAGCCATGACCGATGATGAGGGTAAGTTTTCTATTAAGGTGCCTACTTTCACAACATCACTGTTTGTTCAGACACCTACTTATATCTCGCAGCAGGTAAGTATCATTGCCGGCAAGGAGAAGCAGAACGTATGCGTCCAGATGCTGAGCGATGCTTTTGCACAGATGTACACGGATGGTACGACGATTACTGCCAGCAATAGTTTCGTGGCTAGCGGAAACGGTCTCTCTATTGATGAGGAGATGACTGCAAAACTGGGTGGCGATATCCGTATGAACATGCATTCTGGCAACCTGGAGCAGGGTGCTGCTATGTTTATCCGCGGTATCAGTTCTCTCAACGGCAATGCCCAGCCTCTGGTTATCCTTGATGGTGTTGAGCTTGATATGCAGCAGAACCGTGAGTCGCTGCATCTGGGTGACATCTTCAATATGCTGTCGACCATCTCTCCCGAGGATATCGACAAGGTAACGGTGCTGAAGAATGCTACTGCCCTCTATGGTGCCCGTGGTGCCAATGGTGTCATCATCATTGATACGAAGCGTGGTCACTCTATGGCAACACGTATCGATGCTAAACTGGGAGTAGGGTGGACCTTTACACCAAGCTATCCTAAGATGATGAACGCTGCACAGTATCGTAACTATGCCGTAGAGCAGCTGGGTACTATCGCTGAGGTTCAGAACCGCATCGGTTCTTCTACCAATCCCTTGCAGTTTAATTTCCTCAACGATGCGAAGGACGGTTACTATTATAATACCTATCATAATGATACCGACTGGAGCGACTATGTCTATCGTACAGCATTGACTCACAACTACAGCATCAACGTGCAGGGTGGTGATGACATCGGTATGTACAACCTCTCTGTGGCTTATATTCAGACCATGAAGAATATCAAGTCAACGAGTTTTGACCGTATCAATGTGCGTTTCAATACTGATATCCATCTGCTTTGGAACCTCTCTACGAAGTTTGATATGTCGTTCTCACGTTCAAACACCAACCTCTTCGATGATGGTATCTCGGCTAATTTGAACTCAGGTGTGATCACTTCACCCGCATTCCTGTCGCTGATTAAGAGCCCCTTGCTTAGTCCTTATCAGTATAACAAGAATATTGAGGCGTTTACCTCTCTGCTTGCTGATGCCGATGACCTCTATAGCACACTGGAAGACGGCAACTACTCGCAGGCTAACCCCTTGGCTCTGATGACCTATGGTAGCGGTGAGCGTAAGAACCGCAACGAGAATACATTCTTCAACGTGGCTATCGCTCCTACCTATGAGATTAATAAGGACTGGTCTGTTACTTCTCATTTCAGTTACTATCTGAACCGTAACTCTCAGGCTTATTATCGTCCAAATATCGGTCTGCCTTCTTTCGCTATCGAGAATCTCGGTACCGTATATTCTAAGACGGCTTCAATCTTCTCAAAGGAGATCAATGTGCTGAGCAATACTCATGTTGACTGGAACAAGAAAATAGGTGCTCACACCATCGCAGCTACGGGTGGTTTCCGCTATACCTATTTCTCTTACGACAACAGTGACTTGGCTACACAGTATTCTACCAAGGGTGAGGATGACAAGAACCCGAAACTGGGTACTGGTAATAATGTCTATGCTACGGTGACGGGTGCTGACGATGTATGGAAGAACATGCAGTGGTATGCCTCTGGCGACTATAACTACATGAACAAATACTTCGCTACGGTTTCTCTGCTTGCTGAGGCCAACAGTCGTTTTGGTTCTAATGCCAGCAACGGCATCAAACTGGCAGGCGTGAAATGGGCCATCTTCCCCAGCGTACAATTGGGTTGGGTGCTCTCTAACGAGAACTGGTTCCCCAAGAATGCTGGTATCAACTACCTGCGTCTGAATGCCGGTTTCGATATGAGTGGTAACGATGACATCAGCAACTATGCTGCTCGTACTTCATTCAACACGGTGCGTTATAACTACACACAGATTGGTATGCAGCTCACGAATGTGGGTAACGAGGAAATTAAGTGGGAGACAACTTCTAAGTTCAATATCGGTCTGCAGGCTAACTTCTTGCATAACCGCTTGGGCGTCAATGCCAACTACTTCATCCACAACACCAAGGATCTGCTGACGCTGAAGACCTTTGAGAATCCTATCGGTGGTATCAACAACTACTGGACCAACGATGGTGAGTTGCGCAACACTGGTTTTGAGGTTGGTGTCAACGGTAAGCCCATCTCTTTGAAGGACTGGCACTTGGAAATCGGTGCTACCGTGGGCCACTACAAGAACGAGGTGAAGGCACTGGCCAATGGCAACTACACCTCTTCTATCTATGGCACCGACAATATCCTGACGTCTGTAGGCAACCCCGTGGGCGTGTTCTATGGTTACAAGACCAAGGGTGTCTTCTCTACTACTGCCGATGCACAGGCTGCAGGTCTCTTCCTGGTCGACGAGACTGGTGCCAAGCAGTATTTCCAGGCTGGCGACGTGATCTTCGACGACCTGAACGGTGACCATCAGATTGATGAGACTGACAAGACAATCATCGGTGATCCTAATCCTGATATCTATGGTAATATCTTCCTCAACCTCAACTGGAAGCGCTTCACGCTGGGCATGACGTTCAACTACAGTCTGGGTAATGATGTGTACAACTATCAGCGCTCTATCCTCAACAGTGGTTCTACGCTCTACAATCAGCAGGTGGCCGAGATTGCCCACTGGCGTTACGAGGGTCAGCAGACCGATCTGCCTCGCCTGTGCTATGGCGACCCCATGGGCAACAACCGCTTCTCTGACCGTTGGATCGAGGATGGCTCTTACCTGCGTATGAAGAGTGTGATGCTGACCTATCAGGTGCCCATGCCCGATTCATGGCAGTCATGGCTCCAGGGCATCTCTGTATGGGCCGAGGGACGCAACCTCTTCACACTGACCAAGTACAAGGGTAGCGATCCTGAGTTCTCTGCCAGCAACAACCAGCTCTATCAGGGCATCGATTGTGGCAATATCGCTCAGGGACGCATCTTCTCAATGGGTGTGAAGATCAACTTGTAATTAGAAATCTGTAATTAGAAATTAGAAATTATGATTACCAAAATTAAATATATTATCTGTGGAATCTGCATAATCTGTGGTTCGTGGTCCTGCTCAGACATGCTTGAGTCAGACAGCTCACGTCAGTTGTTTGACCCGGCTCTTAACCAGAAAACAGACTCTGTCTTCTATGCTTACGGTATTATGCAGGCCATGCAGCAGTTGGCTGACCAGTATTATTTCCAGAATGAGATGCGTGGCGACTTGGTGAAGACCACCGACAAGGCTTCCACCAATCTGCGCAGTCTGGCATCATTCACTGCTGATGCTACGAACAAGTATGACAGTGTGTACCTTTATTATAAAGTGATCAACAACTGTAACTATTACTTGGCTCATCGTGACACCACATTGGCAACAGGTGCCCGTAACGTGGTATGCAACGAGTATGCTGCCGTAGCTTCATTCCGTGCTTGGAGTTATTTACAGCTCTCACGCCAGTATGGTTCTGTGCCTTATGTCACAGAGCCTGTCACCACTATCGGTCAGATTAACTCCAACACCTCGATGACGGACTATAAGACCATCCTTCAGGGTGAGGCTGACATGCTGCAGAGTCTTAAGGACCGCTATACGGATGAACAGCTTTCTGTGCCAACCTTCGGCTATGCAACCAACACCCTGTTGTCTGTCGGTTTGCTTAACTGGGGTAGTTCTCAAAAGTACATTCAGCCTTCTAAATGTTTCATTCCGCTGAATGTGGTGCTGGGTGATCTCTATCTTGAACTGGGACAGTATGAGAATGCTGCTAAGTGCTATTACGACTATCTGCGTTATGCACAGCTGCATGCTGATGACTATAGTAACACCTCTGTCAACTATATCAATAGCATGAGCGAGGGATATAGCAGTTACAGTCCTATCTTCAAAGACTTCACGGAGTTCCCTGCCGACTATAACACGGCTAAGAACAGCTCGATTTCCGGTGAGACTTGGATTTCGTCTTTCGGTCATGGTTCAAGCATTCCTGGTGATGTCATTTCTTACATCCCCATGGCTGTGAACTACACAATGGGTAAGACTACAGACATTCCTGCCTGCTATGGTTATAATTATTATGGTACAGAGCGTAACAGCGCTATACAAACTGGTGTGACGTTCAACTTCAACTGTCCTAAGACCGAGGATATCCAGATTGTTCCCTCTCAGTCTTATGTAGACTCTGCCCGTAACGCTCAGTATTATTACTATACAGAGCAGGTGAAGGTGTCACCTTTCAACTGGATTGTGAAGAATGCGGCTATGGGTGATGCCCGTGCCTATATCGTTGCACAAGGCGCTGGTGCAGACTCTTCATTGGTCTATACCTACAAGCCTTCTACGGCTTATGTTTACCTCTATCGTAATGCAACTGTTTGGCTCCACCTGGCTGAGGCTATCAATCGCATGGGCTATCCTGATGCTGCCTTCGCTTTGCTGAAGAACGGCTACCACACGGAACTGGCCAACTACCGTTATCTTGAGGTGTACCTGAAGGATCAGGAGGGCAACGACTCTATTGATGAGACTGGCAATAAGGTGCTTGACATGACACAGTCGCACCTGGATGACAAGTATTATTTGACACCTGAGTCTTACGAGTTGCTTACTACAAAGTTGCCTTTCCTGGCTCAGGAGAACTCTGATATCTTTAGAAACGGAACAAAGAAATCGTTTGTTGGTATTCACTATCATGGTGCTGGTGCCGTGGAGGATCTGTATTCTACTTATCGCTACAGTAATGTCCTCGCTGCTAAGTTGGCTGATATCAACAGTAAGTTCAGCCTTGGTCTGACTACTTATACTAAGGACGACTATATCAACGCTATGGAGGACCTGCTCTGTGACGAGTATGCCATGGAGTTTGCCTTCGAGGGTACTCGTTTCTCTGACCTTCGTCGCTTGGCTCTCCATAAGAACCAGGCTGGTCTCTATGGTGGAAACTTCGGTGACAAGTGGCTCAGCACAATGCTGCAGAACAATGCCCCTGGCATCACCACACAAAACTGTTATCTGCCGTATAAATAATACGAAATGAAAAGACTACTCATTATCTGCGCTCTTATCGCCCTGACCTTGTCAGCGGTAAGGGCGCAGACTGTTTATGGAACGCCTGTCCAGCATCCCTGGCAGGGTAAGCGCGTGGCTTATTTCGGTGATTCTATTACCGACCCCAATAATAAAGCCTCGAAGAAAAAGTTCTGGGGACTGTTGGCTGACTGGCTTGGCATCGAGACTTATGTCTATGGTGTTAGTGGTCGCCAGTGGAATGATATCCCTCGTCAGACGGATAAACTGCTAAAGGAACATGGACAGGATGTAGATGCTATTATTGTCTTCATGGGTACCAATGACTATAATAATGGTGTGCCTATCGGTAAGTGGTGGGACGAGCACGAGGCACAGGTGGAGTATGGACACGGTCAGCCCAAGAAGATGGTGACACGCCGTCAGCGCACTCCGTCAATGGATCCTAATACCTATTGCGGACGCATCAATATTGCGATGGACTCGTTGAAGCGTACCTTTCCCACAAAACAGATCGTGCTGCTTACTCCCATCCATCGTGCCGACTTCCATGCGAATGAAAAGAATTGGCAGTGTGATGAGTCGTACACCAACCAGTGTGGCGAATATCTGGATGCTTATGTTGAGGCTGTGAAGCAGGCGGGTAATATCTGGGCCGTACCAGTTGTTGACTGGAACGCCCTTGGTGGACTTTTCCCTTTGCTTGATGCCCATGCTCCTTATTTCAATAATGCCGACACAGACCGTTTGCATCCTAATGATAAAGGACATGAGCGCTTGGCACGCACCCTCTATTACCAATTGCTTGCCTTGCCTTGTGGCTTCTAAGATGTTTCTACGGACTTCTTTGTGCTTTCGCACACGGGAAACGGCTCTCTTAATAAAACACAAAATAATCCTCCGTATCGCAACGATATGGAGGATTATTTGTATCTTTGTGACCTACAAGACTACGTAATTGCAAAGAAATATAATAACTATAATAATGAAGAAGAGACTGTTGTCAATTATGCTGGTCATTGCGGGTGCAATGGTGGCATGGGCACAGCAGGTGCCGCAGGTGACGAATGTGATGAACCGAGAGTCAGTGTCGCTCAACGGCGACTGGCACTACCTCGTGGATGTACAGGAGGAAGGTTATTACGACTACCGCATGAACCCCACACGCTGGGGATTTTTCAACAATGCCAAACCGCAGCGGCCTGAAGACCTGATTGAGTACGACTTTGATGCGGCACCTACGATGAAGGTGCCTGGCGACTGGAACACGCAGGACGAGCGTCTGTTCTTCTACGAGGGAACGGTATGGTTTCAGCGGTACTTCGACTATCAGCCGCAAAACGACCGTCGAGCGCTGCTTTATTTCGGAGCCGTGAACTACGACTGTCATGTATATGTAAACGGACGCAAGGCAGGACACCATGTGGGTGGATTCACACCGTTCAACTTCGACGTGACAGACCTGCTACACGAGGGCAAGAACTTCGTTATTGTGAAAGTGGATAACAAACGCAGTGCCTCGGCTGTACCCACGCAGATTTTCGACTGGTGGAACTATGGCGGCATCACCCGCGATGTGCTGCTCGTGAGCGTGGCTCCAACGTATATTGAAAGTTATTCGCTGCAACTCGAGAAAGCGGTCAAAGGCAAAAAGCGCTTCCTCAACTTATCATTGCAGCTGAACCGCAAGGAGGCTGGCCGTGAGGTGACGCTCTCCATCCCCGATTTGAAGTTGAAGCAGACGTTCGTAACAGATGCCAACGGCATCATTAATTCTCAATTCTCAATTCTTAATTCTCAACTGAAACTCTGGTCGCCTGAGAATCCTAAGCTTTATCGTGTTGACCTCACGCTGAACGGTGAGACCCTCAGCGATGAGATTGGATTCCGTACCATCGAGACGCGCGGCAAGCAGATTCTGCTCAATGGCGCTCCTGTCTTCCTAAAGGGTATCTGTTTGCACGAAGAGAAACCCAACGGCGGCGGACGTGCCAACTCGACAGGCTATGCCCGCATGCTGCTCACATGGGCGAAAGAACTGGGCTGCAACTTTGTACGACTGGCTCACTATCCGCATAATGAGTATATGGTACGCGAGGCCGAGCGCATGGGCATCCTGGTATGGAGCGAAATCCCCTGCTACTGGACCATCGACTGGAAGAACGAAGCCACCTTCCTGAACGCCCAACAGCAGCTTACCGATATGATTGCCCGCGACAAAAACCGCGCCAACATCATCATCTGGTCGATAGCCAACGAGACGCCACACTCCCAAGAGCGTGATGCTTTCCTCGGAAAACTCGCCACCTATGCCCGCACTCAGGATAATACCCGTCTCATCTCGATGGCAATGGAAGTCACGGGACAGTCAAACTACGTAAACCGCCTAAACGATAATATGAACAAGTATGTCGATGTGGTATCGTTCAACCAGTATGTGGGCTGGTATCGCGACGTCAACGATGCACCCAAGATGCGTTGGGAGATTCCTTACGACAAGCCCGTTATCATCAGTGAGTTCGGTGGTGGTGCCAAGTACGGTCTGCATGGGGCCAAGAATCAGCGCTGGACAGAGGAGTTTCAAGAGAACCTCTACCGTGAGAATTTAGCTATGCTCGACAAAATTGATGGTCTCGCAGGCACCACACCTTGGATCCTGAAAGACTTCCGTTCACCCCGCCGTGTGCTCACAGGTATCCAGGACTACTATAACATGAAGGGACTTGTCAGCGACAAGGGCGAACGCAAGAAGGCCTGGTACGTGTTGCATGATTGGTACAAAGGGAAATAAAAGTGTGTCGGTTCAATTAAGTTCCTGAATTTAATATCTTATTTGCTGTTTTTTACTAACTTTGCACGCACGTATGGGTGTATTCTGTGCCGTTGGTCAGACAACTGTTGAATGTATACAACCTCTGCAACTGAATGATGAAACATATATCCTGCCTACTAATCTGCCTACTGAGCTTTTTGATGGCAATGGCTCAGATAAGCCCCTCCAGTTTACCTGTTGAAGGGCTATCTGGGGGCATGACATGTAGTATTCAGGATTCAGAAGGATTCAGGTGGTTTGGTGGAAAGGGTATCGGACTGTGTCGGTACGACGGATATGAGATAGAATCGTTTCGTAGCGACCGACAGCACACGGACCTGTTGCGTAGCAATGATGTGCTGTGCATGGCTGAGCATCACAGGAATGCTGAGATATGGTTTGGCACAAAGGAAGGAGCATATATTCTTAATAAGAAAGACTATTCTGTTCGGCCTGTCATCTTGAAAAGCGCAGAGGAAGACAACGAACTGGCCAATAAGCGTATCAGTTGTATGATGACTGCAGCCGATGGCAGCGTGTGGATGACCTATCGCAACCAACTACTGCATTTCTCGGCAAAGGCAGAACTGATTGAGCGTTTTGAAACCACATGGGAGGGCAAGAACCGTAGTGTGTTGGAGTTTTGTTTTGACGCCGACAGTGCGCTCTGGACCAAACTCTGGAACGGTGGTGCCATCCGGTGGAAAAAGGCTGATGGCAGATGGCAGATGGAGAATTATGCGCTAAACGATTATCCTCAAGGCCAGCCGACGCCATTGACTGCGGAACAGCAAAAGCTGATGCTTGACTCGGTGATGCGCAAACAAGCCATCGGCAACGACACAACCATATTATCGTGGGCAACGAAGTCGGACGGCAGCGTTTATATAGGTACCTACCATGCACTTTATCACTATAACGGACAAAGGCTGTTGCCGTTGCAGACTAGGCTTGATAAGGTGCGCAGCATGGCATATTCCGAGAGATCGCAGACGCTTTATCTGTTGAGCAAAGCCCGTGGTGTTTGCCAATGGAAAGATGAGCACCTGACGACACTCTTGGACAGCACGGAATTCCGGCAACTGCACTTACAGGGCGATACGGCATTGTTGCTGCAGAAGGGCGTGGCAGGTGTCAGATTGCTGAATTTGAAAACCCGACAATTGACCGCCGACACTACGAAGGCTGAGGTGAAGCCTGTTGTCACGGCTTATATCCTTGATGGAGAGAAAAGGCTGATGCCATACGAAGAGGAGAGACTTGTATTGCCAAAGGATGTCGAACTGGTGGAAATCAGTCTCTCTACCCTTGATTTCGACCATGCCTCGCAGGTGCAGTTTGCCTATCGGTTGAACGACGATGGCGAGTGGACGGAATTGCCTGAGGGTGAGCATGTCATCAGATTTGCCCACCTGCCCAGCGGCGAAAGTAAGCTTCAGGTGCGGGCCACCGATGTCTATGGACGGTGGAGTGTCCCCACAACAGTGCTGACTTTGGTGCATCCTGGCGCATGGTATGAGTATATGTGGCTGTGGGTGCTCATGGTTGTGCCACTTTTTGCTGGCCTCTATCTGATAAAAAGAAAGAGAAAGAAGGAAATAGTGCAAGAGCCTGCTGAAGAGGAAGAGTCAAATAAGCTCCCCATTGTCGATCAGGAGTTCCTCGATAAGGCCGTTGCTGCTGTTGCCGCCAAAATGATTGACTCGGACTACTCCGTTGATGCACTGGCCTCTGACCTCTGTATGAGTCGCGCCAACCTGCATCGCAAGATGCGTGCCATCACCGGACAGACACCCACCGATTTTATTCGCAACCAGCGATTGGAACGGGCTGCTCTTCTGTTGTGTACGACCTCGCATAGCGTGAATGAAATATCCACCCTCGTGGGTTTTTCGTATGCCAGCTATTTCACCAAATGCTTCAAGGAAAAATACGGTGTATTGCCGAAAGACTATGTAAAATAGGCAATTTGCAACGATTTTCTTATTATCTGCGACGATGTTTTTAGGCGATTAGAAAAAAAAATGCGACCTTTGCAGCCTGTATACTTAAAAACTAATCTATCAATGAAAGCTCTGAAACGCTTCTTTGTGGCAGCGGTAATAATCCTGCCTTTGACAATGACCGCACAACGCTTGCAGCAGCAACTGGGGCGTGGCGTGGTTGCAGTAAACCGTTCTGGTAGTACTATCCGCAGCGTAACATCGGCTGCGGGAACTGGCTCGCTCATCTCTTGGCGTAAATTGGCTGAGGAGCCAGAGGGCACAACTTATAATGTTTATAAGCGTGCAAAGGGTACTACTGACTATACGAAAATCAATTCAACCCCCTTGAAGGTTACCTGTCTCTCAACGACGCTGACCAATAATACTGAGTATGCGGTAACGGCTGTCTCGCTCGAAGGGGTGGAAGGTGAAAAGAGCGCTCCTTTCTTGTATAAGACGCAGGCATATCCAAACGTGTGGTTTGACTTCAACTTCGACAACAAGGTAATCAAAAGTAACGATTACCGCACCAAGTTCGTGTGGCCCATGGACCTGAATGGCTCGGGTGAGTTTGATGCCATCGTGGTGGACCGTCTTTATGCGGCTGCTGCCAGTGGTGAAGAAAGTGATGAGTCGGAGAACACCGCTACCACCTCGCATAAGATTCAGGCCTACAAGCTCGATGGTACCCTGTTGTGGACGGTAGATATGGGACCTAACGTCAATATCAGCAGCGGTCAGAACGACATGGTGGTGGCCTACGACATCAACTGTGATGGACGTTGCGAGGTCATGATTAGATCGAGCGACGGTACCCGTTTCTGGGATAAGGAGAATGAGACATGGGGCAAGTATGCGATGGGCAGCGACGTGCCCGACGTGGATGGCGACGGCATCGTAGACTACCGTACGCAGGAGGATCGCAACCGTCCGTTCTATATCTCTGTGATTGATGGTGCCACGGGTGCTGAGATTGCCTGTAGTGAACTGAAATACAATGAGGTGACTGACGGCTCGGACAGCTACACCCGTACTTCGCGCCCCCGCTATATGAGTGACGGCTACTCAGCGATGGATGGTCATTTTGCCATCTGTTACCTCGATGGCATCCATCCCTCGCTGGTGATGGAGTGCCTGGATCGCGATAAGGATAAGACCCACCATAACTACGTATTCACCTGGGACTACGACTGGACGGGCGGCACGCCAACCAACTGGCATCACTCGGCCACCTGGAGCCGCAACGACAAACGGCCTTGGCCCGCTGAGTTCCATCAGTTGCGTGTGGCCGATGTGAATGGTGACGGCTGCGACGAGATGATACAAGGCGGTTACTCGGTGAATCCACTGAAAGGGTGGTTCCAAAGTCCTGGCATCGGTCATGGTGACCGCTTTATTCTTAGCGACATCGACCCAGACCGTCCCGGCTTGGAGGTCTATGCCATCCAGCAGAGTGCATTGCTGGGACAATTGCTCTATGACGCTGAGACGGCTGAGCGTATCAAGGAGTGGTATCTGCCCAGCGTCTATGACGTAGGGCGTGGCGCCTGTTTGGATATCGATGCCTCTCACAAAGGTTATGAGATACTGAGCTATGCTGATGAATATGTCTATGACTGCAAAGGCGAAAAGACTGGTCAGACCCGTACAGGCTCGATGTTCGAGGGCGTTTGGTGGGATGGACGCTTGCAGCGCGAATGGCTCAACTCGCCTGGTGGCAGCGGCTGGGGCACCAATGTGATGATTACCCGTGTGCTGGGCGACCGTCTCTGCGAGTTCTCGCAGGAGTCGTCATGGGCCACTCACGGAGCAACAGGTACGCGTCCTGCCTTTATGGGTGATATCATCGGCGACTGGCGAGAGGAGATTATCCTGGCCAAGCAGAATGCCAATGGATCAACTGGTCTTGTGGGCTACACCACGAATATGCCCACCACCTATAGTATCTATTGCCTGCAGCAAGATCCTCATTATCGTCTCGACTGCACCACTCGCGGCTACTACCAGCACCCTAACACGGGCTTTTA
>Ga0310696_10008313_pt1 | contig 12120 bp, 3 predicted proteins | sample AusTroGonzalo_MG_4_FD_203885 | JGI IMG/M metagenome (GOLD analysis project Ga0310696, IMG submission 203885) | Bovine rumen microbial communities from tropical cattle in Woodstock, Queensland, Australia - Gonzalo_02 (v2) (version 2) | ecosystem: Host-associated > Mammals > Digestive system >... | reverse complement strand
ACCATTATGCAAGAAGCGTTAAAAATTGCCAACAGCGGTGACTTAACGACGGATTCTACTTTAGTAACCGCCACTGTTACCAACGACGGTAAATTAACGTGGAACGCCGGTGCGACTAACGAAAACGTAGTTAACGGCACGGGCGAATTGCACATTAACGGCACGGATGTAGTCAACTCCAACACGATTAGCCAAGGTGCTATCAAGGTTGTGAGCGGCAGTTTGGTTACCAATGCCGATTTGCTTGCGGCTGCAAATGGTATTACCAACAACGACGGTTTAATCTTTAACGGCGGTACCAACACCAATGCCATTGACGGCAGCGGCGATTTGACTATCACCAACGACGTGCTCAACCAAGGCACCATCAAACAAGGCAATTTAGTCATCAATAACGGTGATTTCACCACGGATGCGGACTTGATTGATGCGGCCATTACCAACAATGACGGGTTGTATTTCACCGGCGGTGCTAACGCTAACGATATCACCGGTGCGGGTACGACCTATATTGACGGTAATGTTGAAAACACCGCGGACATCTCTACCGAGATTACCGTTACCACCAAAGGGCACTATACCACTGCCACGGATGTTTTGGCAGATTTGGATAACTATGGTGTAACCGACTTAATTGATGCCAACATCAATGGCGATATTACCGGCACCGGTACCACCAACATTTTGGGAACCAGTGTTAATAACAACACCATTGAACAAAGTGCATTAAATATTGCTGCGGGCGGCCAATTAACCACCAACAGCAACGACGTAACCGCCGCCATTTCCAACCAAGGTAAATTGGTCTGGGACGCCGGTACGGCTAACGCTAACGCGATTAGCGGTAACGGTGCGCTAGAAATTAACGGTGGCAATATTGCCAATACGGCTGCTATCAGCCAAGGCAACATCACCATTACCAACGGTTCCTTGAGCACCAATGCCGATTTGCTTACTTCCGCAAACGGGATTACCAATGAGGACGGCTTGACTTTCACCGGCGGTACAAACACCAATGTCGTAACCGGCACGGGTGATTTGAATATCGCGGGTAACGTGGTCAACAATGCCAGCGTCAGCCAAGACAACGTCAACATTACCACCGGTAATAAATTGACGACCAATGCTGATCTCATTGCCACCACCACGGGTATTGCCAACGCCGGCACCTTAGATATTACGGGCGGCACCAATGCCAACGTAGTAACGGGTGCGGGTACGTTGAATTTCACGGGCGACGCGACCAACAACGCCGCCATTACCCAAGGTAAAGTGACCAACAGCGCGAACTTAACCAACAATGCGTTAATTACCGCTGATATTGAAAACGCGGGCACGTTCACTACGGACGGTGCCAACGTTGCGGGTGACATTACCAACACCGGTTCTTATATCATCTCCGACGGCGACAACGCCAATGATATTATGGGTTCGGGTACGACCTCTATTTTAGGGGCGACCACCAATACCGGTACGATTATTCAGGACAGCGTGTCTATTGCCAGCACGGGTTTACTTACCACGGATGCTGACGATATCCTCGCTTCCGTAAACAACGAAGGTGCTTTAGTATGGAATGCGGGTACCAGCAACGCTAACGCGATTAGCGGCAACGGTTCTTTGGCGATTTTAGGCGGCGATATTAACAATACCGCGGCTATCAGCCAAGGCAGCATTACCATTACGGGCGGCTCGCTTTCCACCAATGCGGATTTACTTACTTCCGCCAACGGTGTGGAAAATAATGCGGGTTTGACCTTCACGGGCGGGACCAACACCAATGCCATCACCGGCACGGGTGATTTGACCACCACCGGCGACGTGCTTAACCAAAGCGCGATCAGCCAAAACAGCTTGACCGTCAGCGGCGGACAATTCACCTCTGACGCGAGTTTGTTAACGTTCGCCAACGGCGTAACGAACAACAGCAAAGTTTCTCTTACCGGCGGTACCAACACGAGCACCATTACCGGTACGGGTACTACTTATATTGATGCCACGGTAACCAACAACGGCACCATCGACACCAACATCGGCGTAGGCGTCAGCGGTCACTATGCGACGACCAACGATATCAGCAAAGCCTTGGATAACAACGGTATTACCGATATCACCAACGCGGACATCAATGCCGACATCACCGGCACCGGTACGACCAATATATTAGGTAATACTACCAACAACGGTAATGTTGTGCAAAGTGCGCTCAATATCGCCTCCAACGCTACGTTTGGTACCGATATTGATGCTATCACCGCGCCTATTACCAACGAAGGTAGTATGATCATTACCGGCGGTACGACCAATGCCAATGTTATCAGCGGCAACGGTTCGTTAGATATTACCGGCGGTACGATTGACAATACGGCTTCTATCTCTCAAAGCAATATCACCATCACGGGCGGTTCCTTGACCACCAACGCGGATTTACTCGCGTCGGCCAACGGCATTACCAATGATGCGGACTTAACCTTCAACGGCGGTAAAAACACCAATGCTATTATCGGTACGGGTGCTTTAACCATCGCGGGTGCAGTCACCAACGAAGCCGATATCTTGCAAAATGACTTAACCGTCAGCAGCGGTATGTTTACGACCAATGCGGACTTGTTAGCAGTTGCTAACCCCATTACCAACAATGGCGGCTTGACCTTCACCGGCGGTACGAACATTAACGATATTACCGGTACGGGTTTAACCTATGTTGAAGGTACCGTAACCAACGCGGGCGATATCGCCACCGATATCCAAATCAATGCAGATTCCGATTTGGGTACGCTCACCGATATCACGACCACCGTTGAAAACCGCGGGACGATCCAACTCGTAGATGCCGACGTAACGAGCACCGGTAGAATTAAAGGCTCCGGCGTCGTTAAAGTCATGGGCGATACGACCAACTATAACCAAATTGCCGGCAGCACGATTAACGTGGCTGCGGGCGGCCAATTAACCACCGACAGCACCAAAGTAGAAGGCGCTATCGTCAACGAAGGTAAATTGGTCTGGAACGCGGGTGACGCCAACGCTAACGCGATTACCGGCACCGGCGTATTAGAGATTACCGGCGGAGATATTACCAACACGGCTTCTATCTCTCAAGATAATTTCACCATTACCAGCGGTGCGTTTACGTCCAATGCGGACTTAATCGTCTCTGCCAACGGCATTACCAACAACGCCGACTTGACGTTTAACGGCGGTACGAACGCTAATGCCATCCTCGGTACGGGTGCTTTAACCACGACCGGCGACGTCATCAACAAAGCCGCTATTACGCAGGCCACTTTGACCAACAGCGGCAACTTCACCAATGACGAAGGAAACATCACCGCGGACGTTACCAACACGGGTGTTTTCGTCAATGATGACGGCGTAATCACCGGCGCCATTACCAACTCGGGTGATTTCCAAACCAAAGGTACGGGCGTAGTGGGTAACGTAGCCAACACCGGCACCTATAAGATATTGGACGGCGATAATGCCAACAATATTAGCGGTGCGGGTACGTTGGAAGTTTTCGGTACGACCACTAACACCGGTGTCATCAACCAAAACGATATCACCATCGCTTCGGGTGCGACGTTAATCGCTTCCGATATGGACGATATTACCACCACCGCCGGTATTGATAACGCGGGTCTCTTGGAAATGCAAGCGGGTACCAACACCAACGCGATTACCAACAATACCGGTGCTTTGAGCATTACCGGTGCGGTAACCAATGCTTCCGGCGTAAGCGTTGTCCAAGATAATATCGCTATTGCGACCTTGGGCAGCTTGATTGCCGACGCGGGTGACTTAAACACCGTCAATGGTATTACCAACGAAGGTGCGTTGTCCTTGGGCGACGGAAACACCGTTAACAATATCAGCGGTAACGGTACGTTAGCCGTAACGGGCACGGTGGGCAACTCCGGCAATATCAGCCAAAAGTCCTTGAACAATACGGGGACCTTGACTTCCAATGCCGACTTGTTGGCCTTTGTCGACGGTATTACCAACGCCAATGTGCTCAACTTAACGGGTGGCACCAATACCAACGCTATTTCCGGTATCGGTACTACGAACTTTACCAATGATGTCATCAACGAAGGTGTCATTGAACAAGCCAATGTAACCAACGATACCGGTACATTGACCAACAACGCCGCCATTACCGCGGACTTCGCCAACAACGGCGGCACGGTAAACAACGAAGCGGTTATCACCGGTGCGATTACCAACACCGGCACAATCAACTCTACTGCCGACAACTTGAACGGTGCGGTTACCAACAACAACACCCTCAACTTGGCCGGCGGCACCACGCAGAACGTTATTACCGGTACCGGTGATACGAACATCACGGCCGACTTGGTAAACGCCAACATTATCGCTCAGACGAACCTGACGAACTCGGCGAACTTTACCAACAGCGGTTTAGTGACCGTTACCGCTTTCAACAATAGCGGTGTGGTGGATAACAGCAACACGATTACCGGCGATATCACCAACAGCGGCACGATTAACTCGTCTGCCGACCACTTGGTGGGCGATATTGCCAACACCGGTACGCTCAATATCTCCGGCGGTACTTCTACCCACGGCGATATTTCCGGTACGGGCGATACCAACATTACGGGCGACTTGTCCGTCAATAACACGATTGCCCAGACCAACGTGACCAACACGGCTAACCTGAGCGTGTTTGACACCATCACCGCGACGGACATTGTCAACAGCGGTACCATTACCGGTAAAGCCAGCGACTTGGTGGCTTCTAACGAAATCGCCAACAGCGGCTCGTTAATCTTCAACGCCGCCTCTATCGGCGCGAGCAAGATTACCGGCGCGGGTGACGTCCAAGTAACCGCGGACACCACCTTAACGGGTAACAATACCTACACGGGTACGACCTTGATTGACGGCGCGGACTTAACGATTGCCGGTCAAAGCAATATCGGCTCCGGCGACGTATTGTTCGCCAACAACGGCTTGTTAGTCGTTACGGGGGCGGGTTCGTTGGATAACAACTTACTCGGCAACACCGCGACGGAAGATGTCCTCGTCCAAAACGACGCTGCATTAACCTTGAACGGTACGATCGGTGCGGCGGCGGACTTCCATAAGTCCGGCGCAGGTGCTATGACCTTAGCCATGGCTTCCAACGCCTACACGGGTGACACCTATGTAGACGCAGGAACCTTAATCGGTAACACGGGCAATATCAACAATATCGTCAACGGCGCAGCCGGTACGACGGTTGAATTTAACGATACGACCGATGCCGATCTCAACGAAATCAACACGTTGGGTACGTTTGTCCAAAGCGGCAGCGCCAAACTTAACGTAGAAAGCAACGCTTTCTCCGCTAACGTGGCGAACATCAATGCCGGTACCTTTGCGGCGAACCGTGCTTTAACGGCAAATACCTTAAATGTGAACACCGGTGCCAAATTACAAGGTAACGGCAACATTACGGGTAACGTCAATGTGAACACCGGCGCGACCATCGCCCCCGGCAACAGCATTGATACTTTAACCATTACCGGGGACTTGAACTTGGCCGCGGGCAGCACCACCGCCATGGAAATCAACGAAACCCCTGCGAGCGATAAACTTGTCGTAACCGGCAACACCAATATCGCGAGCGGAGCCATCCTCACCGTATCTAACGAAAACGGCAGATACTTTGATTGGAAAACGTTTGATATCATGGAAGCGGGCAACGTAGCCGGCACCTTCACTTACGACGGCACCATCACCGATTATGATGCCAGCCGTATTGATGTAGAAGTCGATTACAGCGACCCGACCAAAGTCACCTTAACCGCCAAACGTAAAGCCACCGACTACGCAGCCGGTGCTACGGAGCAAGACTTCTCGCGTAACCAAAAACACGTCGCCCAGACGATTGATAAGATCTCTACGGGCCACGACGGCGATATTACCGAAGGTCTCTTGCAATTGGAAAAATTGGGCGGTTTGAACCCGACCGGAGTTACGTTAATTAATCCGGACTCCACCTTGAAGTCTGCCTTGACGGACTTGAGCGGTGTGATGTATGCTAACGCTTCACTCACTTCGTTATTCAACGCAAAGACGGCGCACGTCTATGACCGCATTGCCAAACGCAACCCGGCCAGCGGCGAATGCCCGACCTGCCACGATAACGTGTGGGCCGAATACTACAACCAATATGATAAAGTGTACGCGGATGAAAATTCGCCGCGCTTTACCAACAATATGTCCGGTGCGTTAGTCGGTTATGACCGCTCCAACGAGAAGGTATTACTCGGTATCTACGGCGGTTTTGGTAAGAGTGATTTGCGCCAAAACCACGATACCATGGATATTGATGATACCACAGCCGGTATCTATATGGGTTATATGCCCAATGAGAACTGGATCTTCAAAGGAACTGTGTACGGCGGATACCAATCGTATCAGGGTCGCCGCTCCATTGACTTTATGGCGCGCAAAACCCAGAGCCACTACAAGGGCTGGAACGTCGCAGTGGACTTAGAAGGTAGCTATAACATAGCGCTTGCCTCGTGGTTGAACGTCAAGCCGTTTGCGGGTGTACTTTCCAACTACTCTCACCAGCAACACTTTGAGGAAAAGGGCGCTGATTCGCTCAACCTCTACGTGAAGAGTAAAGACCAAGCACACACGCAAGGCCGCTTAGGGCTCCAATTAGACGGCAAAGTAGGTAGCCGCTTTAACTGGTACGCCTCTGCCGCGGTCAAGCAGTTCTTCGGCAGAGATTACTCTAAACTCGATATGTCCTTAAGCCTTGAAAACACCGATATGCAAATTATCAGTGCTGAACTCGGCAGAACGTATTTTAGCGGTCAAGTGGGTGTGTCTTACGGCATCACCGACCGCTTGAGTTTATTCGGTAACCTTGATACCGGCGTAAATAACAAATCCACCAACACGTATGGTAACGTCGGGTTGGCTTACACTTGGTAATGGTAGGAGTTAAAGACTTATGAAAAAACTTTTAGTATTACTGAGTTCAGTTTTGATGACGGGTTGCTTTATTTGTCATAAAGGAGCCCCGAAGGAAGAAACGATTGAAGCCGTTGAAGAAGTGGTGGAAATCGTGTACCCTGCTCCGCAGGTAAAAGTCATCAGCCGTTATTCCATTCCGGAAGCCGCGAACTTTGCTTTTGACAGCAAAGAAATCCGCTCGGATATGAATAAAATGGTTGAATTGGAACGCGATATCGTCGCGCACCCCGAAGCCACTATCGTGGTGGAAGGTTACACGGATAATATTGGTACGGAAGAATATAACCAAGAATTATCCTACCAGCGCGCGATGGAAGTAGCCAAAGTGCTTGCACAAAAGGATTATCCCAATGAAATCCGCGTAAGCGCGAAAGGTTCTTCCAATCCGATTGCGTCCAATGCCACGGAAAAAGGACGTGCACAAAACCGCCGCGTTGATGTGGTATTAATCAGCGAATAAGACGGCCTTAGTTTGCAGTAAAACCCGCCCGTAAGGGCGGGTTTTTTATTGGGGTGTTCTTTGTAGGGTAGGTGTAAAAAACCGCGTTAAAGTGCGGATAAGGCTTTTTATAACGCGGGCAAAGGGGGAAGTTTTCATCAATAAAGGAAAAAATTTTTATACTGCGACAATACGTCGTCGCAAGCGTTTGTTATACTATGAGTATGGTAAAAACCGAATAGGGGGATTATAGCCGCATAAAAATACGAATATTATAAATGTTAAGTGTGTTTCTTTTTGCTTTCCCGCTCGCCGGATATAAGGGCGACCTTGCGGGAGAGTATTATTGCGCAACGGGTATTTTGCGCGTGCTTTTGTTTACAGAGACGGGTTGAAGATTTTATCATGTAAAAATAAGTGAAAAAGTCGCTTTTGGGCCATATATTTTCACTCGCAAATATTTTTCACATTTGTTACAATTAAAAAAATGCATAAGGTACAAATTAAGAGCAATTTATGCATAGTGACGAATTATTAAATTTCGGGTTTGCCAGCCGGACCGTTTATCCGTCGGAAAAGCAATATAATTTTCCGGCGGATGAAGCATTTTGTTCTTTTTTGCATTTGCACTATCCCGAAGTGGAAGATATGTTGGTTTCCGTACGCGCGGGGAAAATGGAATTAAAGCATTTTGACGGGGGAATTGCCGCTATCGGTGTTTTCCCGTCGCTTACCTTGTGGCTTAATTTCAATAAAATTACCGCCATGCGGGAAAAATGCGGGCTATTGAATATCGCAGATTTTTATGAAACATTAGCCTGTTTACTTCTTCACGAAAAGAGCCATTATTCGTTGCACCATTTCCGCATTCCTTTCCCTGCCTATGATAACTATTTAATGAATATCGCACAGGATATGGTGATTGATTCGCGCATCCACCTTAAAAATCCGCAATGGCGTAATTGGCAGGAACTGATAACACAAATTAACCGCAGAATAGACGAAACAAATGCGTTGTTTCCTAAAATTTCCACCGATCCGAAAGATCGTTATTATATCTTGAATTTAAGTGATTTGGATATTTATTGTTACTTGGTTTCGTTAAAAATCCAAAATCCGCAAACGCCGCCCCGTTTTGACGAACATAACTGGGCCGGTACGCCCGATTCAAGTGGCAATAGCCAAGGCAATAAGTCGGGGGATAAAACGGGCAATAACCAAGGGAATCAAAATGGCGAGGGGCCTAACGTCACCCCGCCGCCCGCCGACCCGAACGGCCCGCAAGACTCCGTCGGAAACGGGCAAGGCCAAAATAATTCCGATAATCAAGATGAACAAGCAGGGAAAAATTCGTCCGATAAGCAAAACGAGCAAGCAGGGAAAAATTCGCCCGATAATCAAGATGAACAAGCAGGGAAAAATTCGCCCGATAATCAAAACGGGCAAGCAGGGAAAATTTCGCCAGACGATTCGTCCGACGCGGACACGGCGGATAAAAACGACAAAGCGGATAACGACGGCGAAAAAGAATTGCCGAAAGGGTTTGATGACCTGATGGACGAATGGTGTGCCAAAAGCAGGGCGCGTTTATCGCAAAACGACGAGCGTTTCGTGCCGGAAAATGCGCTCATTATGGACAAAATGATGCACGTAATAGCCTGCGGAAAAGAGCATAATTTATTTAATTTACTTCAAAAATTTATTAAAAAAATCAGTTACAAACAAACGCGCTATACGTGGAAAAAAATTTCCAAAAAGCAGCCCTATAGCAAGCCCGGGGTAATGTATAAAAAAACACCCGGCGAAGTGTTGCTGATGATAGACACCTCGGGCAGTATGCACGACTTTATCAACGAGCATATCGCCGAAATGGCCCAAGCCATTTATGCGGCTTTTGCGCGCATGAGCCGTGTGTATGGGGTGCCGTCGCGTATGTATAAGGCGGATGTGGATCATCGCGTACTGAATTTTAAGAAAATTGAAAAAGCGGAAGAATTAAAAGAGATTGACCTTGCCGGCGGCGGGGGAAATGCTTTTGAACATATCTTTAATAAACTGGTGTTGCATTGGAAAGAGCAGACCCATTCTTCGCAGAAATTCCCCGATTTTATTTTAGTATTAACCGATTTCGGCGACGATTGGCGTTTTTTGGATCGTCCGGAATATAAAGAAGTTGCAGAAAAAATTATTTGGCTTTCAACCGATCCGTATAATCCGCTTCGGCCGTCAAAGGGATATATCATAAACGTACTATCGGACGATTGGTCGGTAAGTATTCGCTAACAAGGAGAAACATATGCCGCAAGAAAACGAGTTACAAATTCCTGTCATTACCACGCGCGATTTACGCGAGATGCTAGACGTACTGGCCGCTATGGAAAATCCGCCCGCTTTAATGGTTTACGGGGCCCCCGGTATCGGGAAAACTTCCATCCTGTTGGACTTTTCCGACCCGCAAAAATATGACTTGCGTGTAAAACACCTCTCGCGTATGGATGCGACGGATTGGTCCGGCATTCCCAAACAGGGGGAAAATCAAAAGTTTACCGAATTTTTACCGATTTCCATTTTCAAACCGGCCGAGGCGGGTAAACGTATAGTATTGTTTTTTGATGAATTAAACACCGCCACGCCGCAAGTGCTAAATGCGGCCTTGGATGTGATATTAGAGAAAAAGGGCGAGGGGGAAAATGCCAAACTGCCGCAAAATACCATTATTCTGGCCGCCGGCAACTTGGGAGAAGAAGACGGCACGGTGGTGGAAAAATTGTCCTCTGCCGTCAAAACGCGTATGATTCAGGTGCGTATGAAAGCCGAACCGAAACAATGGGTGGAATGGGCAAAATCTAAAAGTTTGCATCCGTCGGTTATTCGCTTTATTGAGCAAAACCCGCGCTACTTATTGGATTTGGCGGGTTTTCGGGAAGAATTAGACCAAATAGCCACCCCGCGCGGTTGGGAACGGGTATCGCATTTAGTTACGTTGCTGGAAAAGAAAAACAGCGCACTTTTGGCGCAAATGGTAAAGGGAACGGTGGGCAAAAAAGTAGGAAAGCAATTTTTGGCATTTTTGCAAAATCCGCACCAAGGAGAAGATAGCTGGAAACAAAAAATCGTGGAGGCCGCCGCTTATTATAGCGGTAATGTGGCCGATAAAACGGACAATATTTTGTTTGCTTTAACAGAAGCGGTCAATGACGGCTTAGAAAACGGATATGACGGCTGCTATAAACAGGCCGAAAAGTACGCAACGTATCTGCGCCAATACCCGATTCACAAGGCGGAGAGTTCGCTTTTCAGCGGGTTGGATTTAACGGATTTGGAAAATTATTTAGTCCAACATGATTATGCCGACGTTTTTGACATGATTAGAGGAGCGCGATAATGAAACACCCCATAGAACATCAGTCAACTTTTTTGGCGTTACTCGATAAGGTTGCCCAAGAAAGCAACCATAAAACCGCACTGGCAAACGGAAAATTTAAGCGGGATTACGGCAACGTGCTCTATTTTACGCAAAATCGTACCCGCGCCAACCAACTCAATATTTTACTGGCGCAAGAAGTAGCAACATCTGCCGAAAAAGCCATTATCCCGCCTGCTATTTTGCCCTATAGTGCGGGTTTTGTGCGTTTGGCCGCATTGGCGAAGTTCGGGTATGTGGATTCCTTAAATGTATGCCGTTACAGCGACGAGTGGTTTAATTTATTCTTATACGAAGTAGCCAAAGCGGTTGTCCCCGAAACTTTTTTCGCGGACGAATTCGGTACGACGGAGAATAAACGCGCCAATTTAGCCAAAGATTTTCGGGTGTTTATTCGGGACGTGGTGTTACACTTAAAAACTAACGCGGTGCAAACTTGCGCTTCGTTGAACCCAACGGCAGATTTATTTTTGGCCGCTTACCGCGCTTACCGCGAAGAAGAAAAAAAATTCCCCAACGCGGATAACCAATTTATCCATCCCTTGCAGGCATATGAATACTTATATGCGCACGTGCAAAACCGCGAACAAGCCGATATCGGCAAAGTAATTATTGTAGAAAATGAAGATTTGTTGGAGCCGTTGTTTAGCGAAATTTTAGAAAAATTGAATTGTCCGGTTTATGTATTGCAAGATACGCAGGTAGATGCCGACGGCTTTATGCAAAAAACCGATTTGTACCATTTTATGACCCCGTTAGACGAGGCGGAATTTATCGGGTGGCGCATTAAAAAGTTGCTTACGCAAGCAACCCCCAGCACCGATATCGGGGTGGTGTGTGCCGACCGCGCCAGTAAAGAAGTGATAGAGAACATTTTTAAGCGTATGGATATTGCCGGTGAACAAATGCTGCCCATGGCGGCTAACGGCTATTACCGCTTGGTTAAAATGCTTTTTTCGGTGATTTACGGCGAAGAAAACGCTTCTTTGTGTACGGATGCGTTGTTTGCGGATGATAAATCCAAATTTAAGTTAGGCAGAGGCTTTTATATTTTTCAAAAGATGTTGGCTCAAAAAGGGCTCAAATCAAAATTATCTCCGGCAGATGCGTTATTGAAAAGTATTAATATGTTTTTAGCCGATAACGGAAACAAAATAAAAACAAAATATAAGCAACCCACCGGCTATGACAAAGATTTTAAGGCTTTATCCCGCTTAAAAGAATTGTTGGTAATGAAAAACCCGTCCGTATCAAAGAT
>Ga0310696_10008311_pt1 | contig 12122 bp, 13 predicted proteins | sample AusTroGonzalo_MG_4_FD_203885 | JGI IMG/M metagenome (GOLD analysis project Ga0310696, IMG submission 203885) | Bovine rumen microbial communities from tropical cattle in Woodstock, Queensland, Australia - Gonzalo_02 (v2) (version 2) | ecosystem: Host-associated > Mammals > Digestive system >... | reverse complement strand
TGACTTTGGGAAACTTCTGTGCTTGAACGAAACCGCCGCTTGGCTTTGGCAAAAAGCAAGTGAAATGGGTGAGTTTACAGTTGAAAGCCTTGCTGACGCTCTGTGTGGCGAATATGATGTCGATGCTGAAAATGCGAAAGCTGACGTATCGGCTATTGTCAATGAATGGCAAAAGGTAAATGTGATCGAATGAATTATATCGCCTGGCTGTGGCGTGGAACGCGTAACTTCCGTTTGAATATTGCAACCCGCATTGTGCTGGGTACGGGACGTGTTGCGCTTGGACTTTTAACCATCTGGTTAAGCAAGCGTTTTATCGACGAAACGATACGTACTGGATCGTCGGACGATATCATGCGCATGGTGTTCTTTCTTGTGGCGACCGTGGTGGGAACGATTGTTCTTAGGCTCGTTTATTTCTACATGACGAATTCAGCCTCGGTTCGGAAATCGAATGAATTTAGGCTATTCTATTTCGGTTCGTTGTTTAGACGACGCCTTTTTGATGGGCATGAACTGCATTCTGGCGATGTTACGTCTAGACTTTCCAAGGATATCGAAAACATTAGCACGTCTACAATGGATACTATTCCGCAGATGGCGGTGACGGGAATCCAGCTTGTCGGTGCTTTCCTTATGATGCGCTGGTTCGATGCGCGGCTTGCGTGGGCGCTTCTTTTGATTACGCCCGTGATGATTGTGGTCGGCAAGCTCATTTCGCACAGGTTAAGGAAGATGACGCTCGATATTCGCGATAGCGAAAGTAAAATCCAGATGCTTGTGCAGGAAGGAGTCGAGTTCAATGCGGTGCTCCGTTCACTTGAAAGCCAAGACTGGGTGACGAAACATCTTGATTTAAAGCAAAATAAATTAGAACATGACGTTTTGCGCCGTACTCGCTTTACGACGTTTGCTCGTTTTGCAATTGGTTCTGCGTTTGGTATGGGATACTTGCTTGCGTTTGTCTGGGGTGGCTTAGGGCTGCGCGACGGCACGATAACGTTTGGCATGATGACATCTTTTTTGCAACTTGTCGGGCAAATCCAACATCCGATTCTTACGTTGTTGGGTATGGTACCGCAACTGGTGCATTCGACGGCGAGTATAGACCGCTTGGAAGAGCTAGAATCTGGGACGGATGATTTGAAGGAAAATTCTTCAAGTCATTTTGTGGAAGGCCCGCTTGGCGTGAAACTGGAAAATGTGCGCTTCAGCTATGCGAATGGGGACCGCGAAATTGTTGCGGACTTTTCTCATGACTTTAAACCGGGAAGCAAGACGGCAATCATGGGGGAGACGGGCAAAGGGAAGACCACGCTTTTCAGGCTTTTGCTCGGATTCGTGAAGCCGGTAAGCGGGAAGATGCAGATTTATGCGGATCGTACAATCGATGTGTCTGACGAGACTCGTTCGAATTTTGTCTATGTTCCGCAAGGTAATACGCTGATGAACGGTCCCATACGCTACAACTTGCTGTTGGCAAATCCCGAAGCAAGTGAATCGGAAATGCGCGATGCGTTACACGTCGCCTGTGCCGATTTTGTTTTTGACTTGGCGGGTGGAATTGATTATGAAATTGGTGAACGTGCCCGTGGCTTGAGCGAGGGGCAGGCTCAGCGCATTGCGATTGCCCGTGGACTTTTGCGGCCGGGAAACATCCTGCTGTTCGACGAAATCAGTTCTTCGCTCGACGAGGCTACCGAGATGGAAATGTACAATCGTCTGTTCTCCACGTTCCCGGAGAAGACCATGATTTTTGTGACCCACCGCACCTCAGTTTGTGAATTGTGTGATGAAATCGTCTATTTGTAAGCTGTCGGCGAATTGAAGATAACCTTAGAACATCCAGCCTACGGATAAAATACTTTGGACAACATACTTGTTCAAAAGCTGTGTGCCGTATCGGCTGTTCGCTACTGATATTTTTTCCATGAATTTGGGTTTCGAAATAAATGTTCCAAAGTTTATTTCTGCGCCAAAGACAAGGTATTCGTAGCAAAAGTGGCCGCCGAAACCGAGAGTGAAATAAGAGGCATATTCCTTTTCGTTTAGGGATAAGGACTCTTTATAGTCGCTTTTTTCCCTTTGCAAATTGACATTGTATAGAGTCGGAACGATTTGTGCCTGGAGGTACGATTCTACCTGGCTTTGCGTGTGGTGGTGGTTCCCTCCTGTAGCATCGACATAGTGGTATTTCCCGGTGTTTCGACGTCCCCAGAACCATTTTATTGCAAGAGGAACTGTAAATGCTTTTATGGTTCCTTCGGCGTCAGTATTTTTACGGATGTCCTTGTTGTCAAAGCCGTTGTAGCCAAAGCGCAGTGAAAATCCCCAGAAGTCACTGAACAGGTGCTCGTAATTGAGGTTGAAATTTAGATTTTGTGCTATCAAAAGCAACGTAATCTTGTTGAACTTGTTGGGGGGAGCGCTTATTCCCAATGTGTCTTTTTCTGGCGTTTTGGATACGTAATAGGAGTATTGATCTTGTGCTGTTTTTTTCTCGTTCGCATGTCCGTCATTGGTGTTGAGCGTATCGATAACGTATGTTACCTTGTGCGTGTCCGTGTAGACCGTGTCGATGACTCTTTCTTGTGAAAAAGCGCATGCTGCACAGAGCATGATGATGGCTAGTGTATATCGCATATTAGAATCCTAATTTAATATCTGTTCCTATAAAAAAGCCTTTACCGCACCAACCGTTTTGGATACGGTAGTTGATATCGTCTCCGCTTCTGGATATGTCAAGATAATTACGGGATTTGTTTCCCCAGTATTGGTAGCCAAAGGAGATGCCGGTATCCCACAGCATGTTGAACATGTTCCATATGCCTCCCAGGGTGGCGCTTGCGGAAACTCCGACACTGACGCTTCCTGATTTTCCTTGTTCGCTGGGGAGACTTTTGTCGTATGCTATCTTGAATGTTGGGCTTCCTAAAGCCTGGATATAGAAAGAATAACTGTTGAGCGGTGTGTTCCTGAACTTGATCTTCTGCTTTTTGGGATTTGTCTTGCCCACATCGAATGTGAATAGGTAATGGCGGTATCCGACTCCCGGGCTTAGGATGCTCCTGAAGCCTTCCCATGATGGATCTTCATGCCGTAAATTATATTCTCCAAAAAGCATTACGGATGAATAAGTGAATAAAAGCGAACCCCTGTACGTGTTTTCTAGTTCCCATGTAAAGTCAAGCAGGAGGGCGCCAAACCATATCGAGAAAATTGACAATGCAGTTGTTCCGCCGATATAGAACTTTCTCCCGGGCGGGATTGTATCCGTGCTGTAATCGAGAATGAACTCATTTTTTTTGACGACTGACGAGTCTACTTTTGCTTGGTGGATGACGGATTCCTGAATGTAGACGGTGTCGGGGGGAGATACAACGTAAATTGTATCCGTAATGCGTTTTTGTACATACACCGTGTCGGTGGCTGCAAGGGCTTGACCTGCAATGATGGCAAGGGCTGTAATGAAAATAGTGATAAAATGTTTGAAGCGCATTACAGAACCCCCACGCCGAAGTTTATTCTAAGGTCGAGCTGGAGACCTCCGGTGATGTAGCTAATTTCTTTTTTGAGCAATTCCTTGTCAGTAGCGTTGTAGGCGAATCCGTATTCTAGCCCGAATGTAGCGCGGTTGCCCCTGAAAATGTGTCCGCCATGCAGGTAGGGGGCAAAGAGTGTAGCTGTTTCGTGCCTGCTGTGGGGCCTGTCGTTGTACAGATTGGGATTCTCGTCCCATTTGTTTATATAATCGTGCTTGCGGAAAAGCCAGTTTCCACCGACGTCCAGATAAAAACTGTATTTTGAGGGTCTAAAGTAGTGGCGGTATCCTAGACCGATGTCGTATTGAGCGATATAGCCCGTATAGATGTCGTTGAACGTAGATCCAGAAATGGTGGGGCGTCTTTTGCTATAGCGAAAGTTTACCATGAGGGAATTTTTGCGGCTTGTCGCGACTTCCAGGTTCCCACCGACTGACGTGAGTGTGGAATCTCCGATAATCCACAAGAACGATATGAAATCAAAGTTTAGGTAAAAAGTATGGTGTGTATAGCTCGTGTCATAGCGTAAAAACTTGGTGGTGTCCGCTCCGAGCGGGTTCCTTTCTGTTGGGGTACAGCAAGTTTTTGGGGCCGCTTGTTCGGACGATGGAATATCCTTTTTGATGTAAATGGTGTCTGTTCTGGATTTTATGGGAATATAAACGGTATCGCGGATAATTTGTTCCACGTAAACCGTATCGGCACAGAAAGCCGAAATGCAAAATATTAGAATTATTGACCAAGTTCTCATTCGGAGATGAATAATAACAAAATGTGGAGGATTTTTTGCGATTGTTATTTTTTTTCTGATAAGATGTTTTTTTTAAATGTTTTTTGTGCAAATAAAGGGATTAAAGGAAAAAGAAATATCAAGTATGTGATTGAGTTCACTTTTTACTTGCTTTTTACATTTATAATTTCTAAATATAAATATGGAGAGGCTCTGTTTGACAGAGCCTTTAGTTTAGTTGTATGGAGGCATTATGTTCTTGTCCCGTTTCGTTCCATTTTGCGTTGCCGCGGCAATCACTTCGTCATTTGCAGTTCTTGATTTGCCGAATGCGCAACCCAAGGTGGATGCGGCTTATTGGAATGCCGCTCTTGATAGTACATGGCAAGGGCTTATCCGACGTAATATCGAGCCATATAGCGCCGGTAAAGGGCTTATTCATCGTCCCAAGAGCGAATCGCCTGGTGATGCTGTAAGTGAAGGCGTTGGGTATGGAATGTTGGTGGCGCTATACGCGGACGACCAAGCTTCTTTCAATAAAATGTGGGATGAAGCCAATTCTTCGATGTGGGGTCAATGCTATTACAACTGGCAGATGTCCGCTGAAGGAAAAATTGTTGGAATGGGAGCCGCCTCAGATGCCGAAGAGGATGTTGCACTTGCACTGATTTTTGCGGATAAACTTGTTTCATCGGGCAAGTGGGAATCCTACACATCAAAAAAGTTTGGCTACGATTACAAGACCCATGCGCAAAAAATTCTCGATTGCATGTGGAGTTCCAAACAAATTACGAGTAACGGAATTCTCGCTCCTGGAGCGGGGTGGGGCGGTAACGAATTTGTAAATCCCGGGTATTTCTCTCCGGCGTGGTACAAAATCTTTGCGAAGTTCGATAGCAACGGCGAACGTTGGAACCAGGTGGTTGACAAGTCCTACGAAATTATTTCGAAAAGTCCCGGTTACAACAATGGCATGGTACCGGACTGGATGACGCCTGAAGGCGGCTGGGTCGGTTCTAGAGGGTTGGGCTACAACGCCTATTTCGAAAGCCGTGGCTTCTACAAGGATGCAATACGCATATTGTGGCGCGTTGCGATTGATGCCATTTGGTTCGATGAAGAACGTGCAAAGGCTTTCCTCAAGAATTCACTAGCGTTTATCAATTCAAAGGGCGGTCCGGAGGCTGCAAACTTTTACCAGATCGAAAAGGCTGGTGAACTTTTGCCTGCCGAAGACAAGTGGAAAGAGTTCAACAATTCAAAGGATACATCGACTTGGCGCTATCGTCGAGAACATAGCCATTTGACGATCGGAATGTGGGCTACGGCTGCAATGGCCGTGGGAGAGAAGGCCGACCGTATTGCGTTCAGCGAAGAAATGGGCAAGTTCTACGAAGGACGCGATTACTTTGGGCTTGCAAAAGACGAATCCCCCGCGCTTGAGGACACTCTCCACAACGAGATGTATTTTGACCAGTTCCTTGCATGGTTTGGAACTTCGATGATGAGTGGTGCTTTTGTGAATGTCATCGATGCCATCGACAACCCGAAGGTGGCGACAGTTGGCGATTCTTCGTCATTGACGCCTGCTTTACGAATTGCCGAACGCCGTTTTGCTGGTGCGGGCTTGAAAATTAGCCGTTTGGACGGTGTTGTGAAAATGTCCGTTCCTGATGAGGCGCGCTGGAGCGTCTTCAATTTGAATGGTCACTTGGTTGCCGAGTCGTCCGGCAAGAATTTTGCATGGAATGCCAAGGAGCAAAGCGGAATTTACGTCGTCAGGGCCGTTACGCGCAAGCAGGTTTATTCTCGCAAAATTTCCGTGCGGTAACATTAGAAACGCCTAGACCCCCAATCCTCCTCCCCGAGGGCCTAGACGCTCTTTTTCTCCATCTAAAAAAATGTTGCGACCTGACAGTCCGTTCTAAACTCTAAGTTTCATGCTCTCCCAACTAAGCTCTAAGTTCTAAGCTCTAAGCTCTAAATCCCAAACTCTCCACTAACGTGTCGCAGATTTCTGCAAGCATTCTTTCGTGTGTGCAGACTTCGGGCGAAACGCCTTCGATGCTACCTGTGGTATAAAAGCTTGTGCAGGCACATTCATGGGCACAACAGCGGTAGCGGATATCGCAGCCATCGCATTCTTTTTTGTCGTTGTCCAAAAATTCACGAATCTTCTCGCAGGCTTCATTGTCAAATCCCGTGAAAACATTTCCTTGTATATAAGGAGCCTTCTCGTTTGACGTGATAAAGCGTGTGCAGGGGAATATGTTTCCGTTTGTCGCAACGCCGATGGCGCCGTTATACACATGGCATGAATAACGTTTATATCTAGAATTTATTAGAACTAGTTTTACCTTGTCGTGAATTGTTCCGATAAATACTTTGTCGCCTTTTTCACGGCATTCCTTCCAGTATTTAGCAATTTTTTGGTACTGGAGGGCGAGCCTGTCAAAGTCTTCGCTTGTCCATTTGCCGTCAAAATCGACACTCGTGGTGAGGCTTTGGAATCCTTGTTTGTGGAGCCACTTGACGCTTTCGAACAGCGTGTCGATATGCAATCGCGTGACCGTGCTCAAGGCGACCGCCCTGAGTTTTGTGAAACGTGGAATGTTCTTTTCAATATCCTTGAAACTGCCGCCGTTGTTAACGGTGCGGCGGGCGATGTCGTGATGGTGCTCGGGACCATCGAGCGAAAGGTAAATGCAGAAATGCTCCTTTTCGCAAAAATCGAAAAATTCGTCGTCGAACAGCGTGCCGTTTGTATTGACGGCGAAATTCAACTTGAAATCTTTATTGACTTTACCTTTATCTATCGCGTTGGCAACGATTGCTTTCGCGAATTCAACGCCTTTATAGATGGCATCTCTGCGCAAAAGGGGCTCGCCGCCGAAAAACGTGATGTTTAGATATTGCTGCTTAAAGAATGCAGTACGTTCGACACCGATACGGATTGCCTGTTCAAGCGTAGCATCGTCCATCACCGCATTGCGATTCGCCTGCGTATCCTTGTAATAACAGTATGTACAACGTAAATTACACTGTTCTGTAAGGCAGAGGACTAAGTTCATGCTTTTGTTAGGACAAATCCGACATATCGTATGTGGATACCATGCTTGCGATCAAACCTCGTCCATCATCTTGGCAGAGGATAACCTTGACGCCTGTAGAGTCTGTTGTTTCGCAAGAATTGTTGTTGGGCGGCGTAAATATTGAATTGCTGCTTGCAGGGGTTTCTACGCTAGAAGAACTTGCAGCATCATTTGCCGAAGAATTTTGTAACGTGGCGGACGATGTTGGAGCTTCTGCGGATGACGCCGGTTCGGTCGCAGAGGATGCAGGTGCAACAGCCGATGAAGCCGGTTCTGCTGCAGAAGATGCAGGTGCCGTTGCAGATGACGAGGTCTCCGCAGGCGTACTCATTGATTTTTCTGAAGCAGATGAAAGTGCTTCAACGGCTTCGCTACTGAGGCTTTCGTGGCTCAGCGGAATATCGATTGCGGACGAGCTTGACGTATTTTGCGGGTCAGTGGAACTGTCGCTGCTGCTTGGACCTTCGGTTGGTACAAGCATTTGACCGCTGACGGGATTGTCGTCGTTACAGGCGCTCATGAAAACCGCCGACATGCCGAGTAAAGTAGCGATGCCCGCTTTTGCTTTATACGATAAGGATGATTTATCGCTGACTATTTTCTTTTCGATTTTCATAAAATGACTCCACACAATTGCTATTGTATAATATAATTTGTTTTGGAGTCTGAAAGGCGTTTTGGGGCTATTTTAGTTTTTTTGGCGGTATGATTTTGTTGCATGCGTTGCATATGGCCTATTCGGACTTCGGAACTTGTAATTTTGAATAATTCTATGTTCTTGCGATGTGGGTGACATATTCATCGCAGATTTCGGCGACCATGCGTTCGTGCGTGCAAACTTCCGCCGAGACGCCATCGATGTGCCCGGTGGTGTAGAACGAGGTGCAGGAGCATTCATGCATGCTGCAACGATGCCGGATGTCGCAGCCTTCGCATTCCTGTTTGTCGCGTTCCAGGAAGACGTGCAGTTCGGCGCAGGCGATCTCGTCGAATCCGGTAAAGACGTTGCCCTGCTTGTAGGGCGCGTTTTCTTTGGAGGTGATGAAGCGGGAGCAGGGGAATATGTTCCCGTTGGTCGCGATGCCGAGGTTGCCGCTATAAACATGGCAGGAGTAGTTCCGGTATCTTTTCCCGGAAAGCAAGAGTTTCACTTTGTCCTGGATTGTGCCGAGGTAGAAACGGTCTCCGTTCTTGCGGCTTTCGATCCAGTATCGGGCCATTTCGCGGTATTGCTGGGCGAGCCGTTCGAAGTCTTCGCCGGTCCATTTCCCGTCGAAATCCACGCTGGTCGTCATGCTCCGGAAGCCTTGCGAATGCAGCCACTTGATGCTCTCGGCGACGGTGTCGATGTGTGCCCGTGTAATGGTGCTGAGTGCGGTCGCCTTGAGTTCCACGAATCGAGGAATGTTCTTTTCGATTGCTCCGAAACTGCCGGTGTCGTTGACTGTGCGGCGCGCGATGTTCTGGTGGTGCTCGGGGCCGTCGAGCGAGAGAAAAATGGTGAATTTCTCCCTTTCGCACAAGTCGAAAAATTCATCGTCGAACAGGGTGCCGTTCGTATTTATCGTGAATTCCAGATGGAAATCCTTGCCGACGGTTCCCTTGTCGATGGCTTCGGCGACAAGGGCTTTGGCAAATCCTACAGCGTGGTAGATGGCGTCTCTGCGCAGGAGCGGCTCCCCGCCGAAAAAAGAGACTATCAGGAGGTTTTGCCCGAAAGAGTGTGTGCGCTCGAGGCCGACGCGGATGGCTTGCTCAAGGGTCGCGTTGTCCATGACCGCATGTCGTGCGGCCTGCGTCTCTTTGTAATAGCAGTAGGTACAGCGCAGGTTGCACTGCTCTGTAAGGCAGAGGATTAGGTTCATGCCTCGATGTCGTCACGCTCGAAGGTGGTGACCATGCTGCCCATCATTCCGCCGTTGATACTGGGGCAGAGGTACAACTGGCCACCAATGTTTACGGAAGTGCCTCCAGGAACTCCTTGGCACGCATCTTGGATTTCACGGATGGTTGGCGCGCTGTACGAACTTGTTGGCTCGAGGACATCGCTTGAGGATCCCGGTTGTACGGCTTCACTTGAAGATTCCGGGGCGATTGTAGAACTCGTGGGGACGGATTCAGAACTTGTCGGATTTGCGGCAGAGCAACTCGACTCTAGCGCAGATGAAATGGCTTCCATGACGGAACTGCTGATAGGCTCGTGGCTCAGGGGAATGTCGACGACCACCTGGCTGGAACTGCTTACCGGAGATTGCTGCTGGCTGGATGTCTCGGGCGCTTGGTCTGGGCTTGAACTGACAGGCGCTTGTTCCTGGCTGGAACTGGCAGGCTTTTGTTCCTGGTTTGATGCGGCGGAGGCTCTTTCGCTGCTTGCGGGAGTAGCCATGTCGGTGCTGCTTGTGGGGACGGTAGCTCCGCTTGATTCCGGGCCGGTTGTCTGATTCGAATTGCCTTCAGATGCCGAAGTACTGTCATCGCAAGCTGTTATTCCGAGGGACGCTGCCATTCCGAGTGCTGCGGCGATGACGCTCTTCGTAGCAAATGAAAACTTTGTGCCATCTGCATATTTCTTCTTTTCAATTTTCATTTTTACTTCCTTATACTTCGATATCATCTCGTTCGAATGTGGTAACCATGCTGAATCCATGAGACGACCAGCTTGAGTTTGACGAATCGGGACAAATGATGACTTGAAAATCAGTTTCTACGGTGGAGCCTGCAGGAAGCCCGTCGCAGGGGTTGATGGCAGTCCCCCAATGATCGAATGAAGAACTTGCGGGTTGCACTGCGGATGAGGCGGGAGTTGTTGCGGAACTGCTCGAAGGTTGCGTTGCAGAAGATGAGGGGAGTGACGTGGAGCTGTTTGCTGGTTGTGCTGTGGATGATTGCGGATTTGCAGCCGAGGATTTTGCGTCGGCTGAACTTGTTGCAAGCGGAGTTGTGCTAGAAGTGGGGGCCGCCGCAGAGGAAATACCTTGGGTCGATGAACTTATGGGTTGTGCTGCGGAGGAGGCGTTTGCAGAACTATTTGTGGTTTGTACTGCGGAAGATATGCGTTCGGTCGAATTACTCGTTGGCTGCGTCACGGAAGAGGCTGGCTGAGATGCCGAAGAAAGAGCTTCTAGCACTTCGCTGCTGATGGCTTCGTGACTTTGCGGAATGTCGAGGTACTTGCTGCTAGATGAAAATTCGTTGCTGTTGGAACTTTCTTTTGACGGGTCGTTTGTTTTTGTATCTGATAAGGGGTCAGTTGACACATCCCCGCCGTCGCAAGCGATGTATGTCACCGATGATGCCATACCAAGCGATGTTGCTAACGCTTTTTTTGCAATGGATGAGAGATTTATGCGGCTCTCGGCTATTTTTTTTTCGATTTTCAAAAAAAACTCCTTCTCCCATGACACTCGCTATAAAATACCTTTCTTTCCGTTTGCTGGGTTAGTTTTTTTTGCTATAAATATTTTTTACGTTGTGGAAAAGTAAACGGCGATAGTTTGTTTGTGCTTGCCCCAAAAAGTGACTTTTGCTAAAAATGATGATTTTTACGTGAAAATTTGACGAAATCCTGCGTTTTTTACGTAAATTTTTGATGTTGTTCGTAGAATTTTGGGGTTTTGGGGCTTAGTTTCTATGGTAAAAAGCTGAAATGAGTCTTTTGTGGCAAAAAAATGGCGACAAAAGCTCAAATTTTACCCTTTCCTTTACCGAAAAATGTTTCTTTATATGCAAATTTACGTGGAAATTTGCACTTTTGGGGATTTTTTTACGTAAAAAACGCCGAAAAATCGATTTTTGCTCCCAGAAGGTCTATAAAAAAGTGCATCCGGTTTCCCGAATGCACTTTTCTAAACCCTAAAACTAAACCCTAAGCCCTAAGTTCTAAGTTCTAAGTTCTAAATTACGTCTTGTCTTCGCCGCGGAGCATGATGACCTTGCCCGTGCGGATGTATTCGACGATTTCGAACTTCTGCAACAAGCTCTTGAGCGTATCGACCTTCATGCTGTTTCCAGTAATCTGGATAATCATGGAGGTGGCGGTCATATCCACGGTATTGGCATGGAAATGGTCGCAGAGCTGCAGAATTTCGGTACGCTGGTCGGGAGTGCAACGCACCTTGATGAGTGCGAGTTCCTTTTCGACCGCGTCTGTACCGGTATGGTCCTTGGCCTGCACGACGTCCACGAGCTTTTCGAGCTGCTTGATGATCTGCATCAAAATCTCGGGATTGCCGTGAGCGATGATGTTCATGCGGCTGAAGTTCGGGTCGAGCGTGGGGGAGACGACGAGGGAATCGATGTTGTAGCCACGGCGGGAGAACACGAGAGCGATGCGCACGAGCACGCCCGGGCGGTTTGCCACTAACAAGCTAATAGAATGTGCGATATCTTTCATTTTTAAGTCCTCCTATTACGTCGATCCGGTGGGTTTTTCGAGTTGCGTCTTGGGCGCTTCCGTGAGCATGGCGGTAAGCGGGGCGCCAGCCGGAATCATCGGGAACACGTTGTCTTCTTTTTCGCATTCGCAGTGGATGAGAATCGGTCCGTCGTTGTATTCAAGAGCCTTCTGGATCACGCGTTCGGCATCTGCCGGACGCTTGATGCGCAGTCCCGGAATGCCGTAGGCTTCGGCGAGCTTCACGAAGTCCGGGTTGCCCTTCATGTCAACGCTGGAATAGCGGTGGTCGTAGAAGAGTTCCTGCCACTGGCGCACCATGCCGAGGTACTTGTTGTCCATCACGAAAATCTTGATGGGGAGCT
>Ga0310696_10008307_pt1 | contig 12125 bp, 9 predicted proteins | sample AusTroGonzalo_MG_4_FD_203885 | JGI IMG/M metagenome (GOLD analysis project Ga0310696, IMG submission 203885) | Bovine rumen microbial communities from tropical cattle in Woodstock, Queensland, Australia - Gonzalo_02 (v2) (version 2) | ecosystem: Host-associated > Mammals > Digestive system >... | reverse complement strand
CCATGCGCCTCATTGTAAGCCATTTGCTTGGCGCGACGACGGGCAGTTTCATCGATGGTCCTACGCATGGAATCCGTTATTGTGTCAGCGTACATGATGACCTTGCTCTCGGCGTTGCGAGCGGCACGGCCTGCGGTTTGGGTCAGGGAACGTTCGGAGCGCAAGAAGCCTTCCTTATCGGCATCGAGGATGGCCACAAGGCTGACTTCGGGCAAGTCCAAGCCCTCTCGCAAAAGGTTCACGCCGACCAAGACATCAAAATCGCCCATGCGAAGGCCTTGCAGAATCTCCACACGCTCCATGGTGTCCACATCGGAGTGGATGTAGCGCGTCTTGATTTTCAACCCATTAAGGTAAGTGTTCAGTTCCTCGGCCATGCGCTTGGTCAGCGTCGTGACGAGCACACGCTGGTTCTTCTCCACCACCTTGTGAATTTCGTCGATGAGGTCATCCACTTGGTTCAAGCTCGGTCGCACCTCAATGAGCGGGTCAAGCAAGCCCGTGGGACGGATCACCTGTTCCACGTATACGCCCTCGCTCTGTTGCAGTTCAAAGTCGGCAGGCGTGGCGCTGACATAGATAGTTTGTCCTGTAAGGGCTTCAAACTCATCAAATTGCAAAGGTCTGTTGTCCAAAGCCGAAGGCAGTCGGAAACCGTATTCCACCAAAGTTTGTTTGCGCGAGCGGTCGCCGCCATGCATTCCGCGAATCTGCGGCACGGTGACATGACTCTCGTCAATAATCGTGATGAAGTCGTCGGGGAAATAGTCGAGCAGGCAGAAAGGTCGTGTGCCCGGACTGCGGCCGTCGAAATAGCGCGAATAGTTCTCAATGCCAGAGCAATAGCCCAGTTCTTTCATCATCTCCATGTCGTAGTTCACGCGGTCCTCCAAGCGTTTCGCCTCGATGTTTTTCCCGATTTCGCGGAAATACTCGGCCTGTTTGAACATGTCGTCCTGAATCTCCCGCACAGCCGACTGCAACTTGCTCTGCGAAGTGACGAAGATGTTGGCGGGAAAGATGGTCAGCTCTGAAAGGTCCTCTATCTTCCTGCCTGTCACGGGGTTGAACATCTCGAGGCTGTCAATTTCATCATCCCAAAACACGATACGATAGGCATAATCAGCGTAGGCTGGAAACACGTCCATCGTCTCACCCTTCATGCGGAACTTACCTTGTGTGAACTCGATTTCATTCCTAACGTACAAAGAACTCACCAAGGCCTTGGCCACCTCATCACGCTCCTTCTTGGCGCCGCGCTCCAAATAGATGACGTTTTTTCCAAAATCCTCTGGGTTACCGATACCGTAAAGACATGACACTGAGGAAACTACGATGATATCGCGTCGCCCCGAAAGCAGGGCCGAAGTCGTCGCCAAGCGCATCCTGTCGATTTCGGCGTTGATGGCCAAGTCTTTCTCAATATAGGTGTTGGTGGCTGGGATGAAGGCCTCAGGTTGGTAGTAATCGTAATAGGAAACAAAATACTCCACCTCGTTCTCAGGAAAGAACTGCTTGAATTCGCCATAAAGCTGTGCCGCGAGGGTCTTGTTGTGGCTCAGCACCAGGGCCGGACGGTTCAGTTGGGCCAGAACATTGGCGATGGTGAACGTCTTTCCCGAGCCCGTCACGCCGAGCAATGTCTGGGCACGGTCGCCGCGCTGCAGTCCGTCCACCAACTGCTGGATGGCCTCAGGCTGGTCGCCAGTGGGCTGAAAATCGGAAACGAGTTTGAAGTTCATAACAAACGCGTCAACTTCCCTACTCTACGTTCACCCTCTCAGCGATGGAATACACCCGTTTCTCTCGTTGCGTCGAGGTGATCATCTCGGCGAGGAAACCCGTGCTGAACAGCTGCACGCCAATGATGATGGCCAACAACGCAAAATAGAACAGCGGGCGGCGCGTCATGCCATAGACATGGCCGAACAGACGCGTGCAAGCCAAATACACAGCGATGACGAAACCAATCAGGAAGGTGATGGAACCCAACAGGCCGAAGAAGTGCATCGGGCGGTTGCTGAACTTGGAGATGAAATTGATGGTCACCAGGTCGAGATAACCGCGAATGAAACGGCTCATGCCGAACTTGCTTGTGCCGTATTTCCGCTTCTGATGGTGCACGACCTTCTCCCCTATGTGACTGAAACCGTTCATCTTAGCGATGACAGGGATATAGCGGTGCATCTCGCCGTACACCTGGATGCTCTTCACCACCTCGTTGCGATAGGCCTTCAAGCCGCAGTTGAAGTCGTGCAGCTTGATGCCCGACATCATGCGCGTGGTCCAGTTGAAGAACTTCGAGGGGATGTTTTTCATGATTTTCGAGTCGTAACGCACTTTCTTCCAACCTGATACGAGATCGTAGCCATCTTCCTTGATCATCTTGTAAAGCTCGGGGATCTCGTCTGGGCTATCCTGAAGGTCAGCGTCCATAGTGATGACCACATCGCCCTGCACGATTTTGAAACCCTCGTTCAGTGCCGGCGACTTGCCGTAATTCCTCCTGAAACGCAAGGCTTTAACATTAGGATTGGCCTCAGCAAGGCTTTGGATAATAGTCCAAGAATTGTCGGTGGAGCCATCGTCAACAAACACGATTTCGTAGGAAAACCCATGCTCGTCCATCACGCGCCGGATCCAAGATTCCAGTTCGGGCAGCGACTCGGCCTCATTCAGCAACGGTACTACAACAGAGATGTCCATATTCTTTTGACTTCGAGACTCCGAGACTCCGAGACTTCGGGGCTTTGCTAACTCGTAGTCCCGTAGTCTCGCAGTCTCGTGTCATAATTATCTAATTTCAGTTTTTCCGCCCATATAGGGTTGCAAGGCCTTCGGGATGGCCACACTGCCGTCAGCGCGGAGGTTGTTCTCCAAGAAGGCAATCAACATGCGCGGCGGAGCCACCACCGTATTATTTAAGGTGTGGGCAAAATAGTTGCCGTTCTTGCCCTTGATTCTGATTTTCAGCCTACGTGCCTGAGCGTCACCGAGATAGGAGCAACTACCCACCTCAAAGTACTTCTTCTGGCGCGGCGACCAAGCCTCCACATCCAGCGATTTCACCTTCAAGTCGGCCAAATCGCCAGAGCAGCATTCCAGCGTGCGCACGGGAATGTCCATCGAGCGGAACAGTTCCACGGTGTTCTTCCACATCTGCTCGTACCAATAATCGGCCTCCTCCTGCTTGCAAAGGACGACCATCTCCTGTTTCTCGAACTGGTGGATGCGATACACGCCGCGCTCCTCAATGCCATGTGCGCCCTTCTCCTTGCGGAAGCAGGGCGAATAGCTCGTCAGGGTCAGCGGGAGGCTCTCTTCGGGCACAATCTGGTCGATGAACTTGCCAATCATGGAGTGCTCGCTGGTACCGATAAGATAAAGGTCCTCACCCTCAATCTTGTACATCATCGCGTCCATCTCGGCGAAACTCATCACGCCAGAGACAATCTCGCTGCGCACCATGAAAGGCGGGATGCAGTAGGTGAAACCCTTGTCAATCATGAAGTCGCGGGCGTACGTGATGACAGCGGAATGCAGGCGCGCGATGTCACCCATGAGGTAATAAAAGCCATTACCTGCCACACGGTGCGCCGAATCGAGGTCAAGGCCGTTGAACTTGGCCATGATGTCGGCGTGATACGGCACCTCGAAATCGGGAACGACAGGCTCGCCGAAACGTTCTTTCTCCACGTTGAAGGTGTCGTCCTTCCCTATCGGCACTTCGGGCGCGATGATGTTCGGGATGGAATACATCACCTTCGTGAGCTGTTCCATGAGCGTAGTCTGTTGTTTTCCAAGGCTTTCCAGTTCCTGCGCGTTGGCCTCGACGAGTTTCTTCATCTCGTTAGCCTTCTCGCGTTCGCCATTCTTGAACAGGATGCCGATTTCCTTGGAAATGGAGTTGCGCTGCGAGCGGAGGTCGTCCGCACGCTGCTGACAATCACAATATTGCGTGTACAAATTGATGGCCTCGTCGACGAGAGGCAACTTGTTGTCCTGGAATTTCTTCTTGATGTTCTCCCTGACCACGTCAGGATTTTTGACTAAAAACTTGATGTCTATCATATCGGATACACTTTTACAAAAACGGGCAAAGATAGGAAAAAAAACTATTTTTTCGCCGCATCATATCAAAAACTTTCCTATCTTTGCAGTCCGATGAGATACTTAATCAAGCCATCGGACAAGATTGTTTGCTGGGAATCAACTGATTCCACTACCTTGAATTTTCCTATTTCCCATATTGGCGGCCAAAGCGTTGGCCGTCTTTTTTTTGTCAACATCAACATATCAAACCTATAAGCCTATGTCAATATCACTGAAAAACCGCAGCCTGATTTCCATCAGCGACTACACGCCGGAAGAAATCTGCCATGTCCTCGACATCGCCGAGGACTTCGAGAAAAACCCGCACCAGAACCTGCTGAACGGGCGCATCATCGCCTCGTTGTTCTTTGAGCCATCAACGCGCACACGCCTGAGTTTCGAGACGGCCATCCAACTCTTGGGCGGCAACGTCATCGGCTTCAGCAGCACCGCCGGAACGAGCATCCAGAAGGGCGAATCCTTGGCAGACACCATCACGATGGTGGCCAGCTACGCCGACCTCATCGTCATGCGCAACCCCATCGAAGGCTCGGCTCGTTTTGCCTCCGAGGTGTCGAAGGTGCCGGTCATCAACGCGGGCGACGGCGCCAACCAGCACCCCACCCAATGTATGCTCGACCTTTACAGCATCCGCAAGACGCAGGGAACGCTTGAAAATCTGGAGATTACCCTCGTCGGCGACCTGAAATACGGCCGCACCGTCCACAGCCTCGTCGAGGCCATGTGCAACTTCAACGCGAAGTTCAACCTCGTCTCGCCCGTCGAGCTGAAGCTGCCGAGCGTGGTGAAACAGCACATCAAGGACCGCAACCTCGAATACCACCAGTACACCGAACTGGAGGAGGCCATCCCCCACTCCGACATCATCTACATGACCCGCATCCAGCGCGAGCGCTTCCCCGACCCCGAGGAATACGAGAAGGTGAAGAACTCCTATGTGTTGCGCAATTACATGTTGGACGCCTCCAAACCCAACTGCCGCGTGCTGCACCCGCTGCCGCGCGTCAACGAAATCCACGTGGATGTCGACGCCAACCCGAAGGCATACTACTTCCAACAGGCCCAAAACGGCGTCTATGCCCGTCAAGCCTTAATCGCATCAATACTAGGTCTAAAATAAAACGAGATTCTATGGAATTTGCTTCGCAAAGAAATCTATCAAAAATTGAAATAAAATCCATCAAAAATCGAATGACGACTCAAAACCAATTATAGAAGATTTTGAATCAGATTTTTGAACGATTTCTACACGAAGTGTATCCCACATAATAACAACCTACAAATCAACATACATTATGGAAAAGAAAAAAGAATTGACCGTAAGCGCCATTGAGAATGGCACCGTCATCGACCATATCCCCGCCGACAAGGTGTTCCAAGTCGTCAAGATCCTGGGCTTGGAGAAAGTCAGCAACCCCGTATATTTCGGCACCAATGTGGAGAGCAAGAAATACGGCAAGAAAGGCTTCATCAAAGTGTCCGACAAGTATTTCCAGCCCGAAGACGTGAACAAGATTGCCCTCGTCGCCCCGACCGCTTCCATCATCGAAATCAAGGAGTTTGAGGTCATCAGGAAGCAGACCGTGACCATCCCGGAGCGCATCGAGCACATCGTGAAGTGCTTCAACCCGAACTGCGTCACCAACAAGGAGCACGACGTCCCGACCAAGTTCAACGTCATCAAGGACGCGCAAGGCAACATCAAGCTGCACTGCCACTACTGCGAGAAGAACACCACCCAAGACAAGCTTGAATTCATCTGATTAAGACGCGAGACTACAGGACTGCGAGACGCAAGACTGTCTATTGACCTAAAGTCTAGCATAAAAACTTTACTCATGAAGAAAACTTGGATTATCATTGCCGTCATTGTGGGTGTCGTCGTCCTTTGGGGCGTGGGCACCTACAATGGCTTTGTCAAGAAACAAGAGGCCATGACCACGGCTTGGGGACAGGTGGAGAACGTCTACCAACGCCGCGCCGACCTTGTGCCGAACCTCGTCGCCTTGGTGAAGAGCTACTCGGAATACGAACAAGGCACTTTGATTGCCGTGACGGAAGCCCGCGCCAAAGCCGCCAACGCCACCGTCAACACGGAGAATTTTGACGAGAACGAGTTCGCCAACTTCGAGTCGGCACAAAACGAGTTGGGCAATTCCTTGAACCGCCTCATCTTTACGGTAGAAAACTACCCCGACCTGAAAGCCAACGAGGAATACCTCACCCTACAAGCCCAATTGGCCGGCTGTGAGAACCGCATCCAGACCGAGCGCGAACGCTTCAACGAAACGGCAAAGTCTTACAACCAAAGCATCCGCCGCTTCCCGAACAACCTCATCGCCAACATGTTCGGCTTTGAGAAACGGCCTTATTTTGAGGCTGATGCTGGGGCTGAAAAGGCGCCGGAAACGTTTTAAATGTTGCTATCATTAGTAAAAACAGAATCGGGCGGAGTCCATTGGGGGTTCGCCCGATTTTTTATCTAGAAGAATTACCAACTTTGGAAATGAAATGACTTTCCTATCGTTTTAGCTCATAATAAGTACCACGGCCTGTGCCTTCCCTAACAAACAAGCCTTTCTGCATAAGGTCTTCTATGTCGCGCAAAGCGGTGTCTGAAGAGCATTTGACCAGTTTTGCCCATTTGGAACTAGTCAACTTACCCTCAAAGCCGTCTAACAACCTGTTGATGACTTTCCGCTGCCTTTCGTTGATGGGTATCTCCTTGTTATTTTCCCAATACTCAGCTTTTGAAATAACCTTGTCAATAACCAGTCCCGTATGTTGCAAAGCTTCTTCCATACAAGACAAGAACCATGTAATCCATGGCGTTATATTCATGCCTCCATGCTGGGTTCTCTCCAAGATGTCATAATACTCTGAACGGCGGTTGCAGAATGTAGCCGACAAGCTATAAAAACGGCGTATCATGCCATCGGAGCGGGTTAAGAACATATCTGTTAAAGTACGCGACAGCCGACCATTGCCATCGGTGAAAGGATGGATGGTGACAAACCATAACGGCACAATGGCAGCCTTGATAATGGAGTCAATGGATTCGGCATCGTTGGCCCATTGCATGAAATCTTCCATCAGTCTCGGCACTTCCGATGAAGGCGGAGCCTCAAAATGCACCTTCTCGCGACCCAAAGCCCCTGACACCACCTGCATCGTCTCCTGACCTTCACGCCACGTACCTACCTTGAACTTAGCACCATGTGGAAACAAAGCGGCATGCCATCCAAACAAACGCTCCGCACTCAATGGCTCGTTACAGTTTTTCACAGCGTCCACCATCACATTCACGATGCCTTCCACATAACGGTCGGCAGGTGGTAGACCTTCGCGTTCCAAGCCCAATTGCCGTGCCACCGAAGAACGCACCGATTTCCCGTCGAGCAAGATGCCTTCAATTTTCGAAGACTTCATCAAATCATCAGTCATCACATCGAGGGCTGTATTCAACTCAGTTTCGAAACCCAAGGTGGTGATACGGCCAATCAATATCCCCTGTTTTATCCTAACCTCCGCCAGAGGCTTTGCCAGCTGTTCGGCATCCCAGATAAAATGCGGCCATTCTGGATGTTGCCAAATATAAGTTTCCATGTCCAAAAAAATGTTTTGCGGTGCAAAAATACAATTTTCGCCGCAAATTTGCGGTGCAAATGGAAATTTTTCGCCGCATTATCATAAAATAAAACTCAGCCGTTTTTGAACGGCTTTATCTTGACAGATGTTTTTTCTTTGTGGCGTAAACAAACAACAATAGATTGGCAATGAAGACCTTTTACAAAACAAAAATTGGCAGCTAACGACCTTATCCAAGTCCTCGCTGCCAAGTTATTTGGTCTTCCGGTGCTGTCTGCTGCCCATGAAGGTCGTGACGCTGTACGCCCTAAACGTGCCGGAACGACATTGCAAAAATACAACTTTTCCACAAACCCACAAGGGCATGGGACGAAAAGCCATTTATTCCACAAAAATTTGGCTCATGTTCCATTTTGGAACTAGTTCGATTGGAAGTGAAAATAAATGTCTCACACGCCAGACATCAACCAAGTAAAACAATGGACAGCAAGCCGCCTTTTTGTTTGGGAGGCATTACAATTACAGATTATTCCACAGATTGACAAAAGAAAGTGCTTCGGACTCTACAAAAACTTTAATTAATGGGTCTATAGTTCTTTCCTTATACAATGTCCCCTTTTTAACATCCAAAACACAAAACACCATATTATCCGGTGCCTTCTTGCCAAAGCTATCCCTCATAAGCCATGTAACCATGTCGGCTTGTTTGCGGCCAAAGGGTTCATTGATGTGTAAAAACAGCTTTATCAAATAAAGTTTACCCTTGTGTTCCAAGCATATTTCAGGATTAATTGAAACACGAAGATCTCCTTCACTCCAGTCTCCTTTGAACGGTTTTACCCATTTTGCCGTCTTTCTCTTGTTCCAAAACTTACAATAGCCTTCCACAGCGATACTATAGTTTTTCTGTCTGTCTTCTGGAACTTCATCAACAATCGATCTCAGTTCGTCTTCACTAAAACCAGTTTTGTGCAAAGACACTACTTTTTGCCTAAACTTATACCAGTAATCTTTATGAGGTTCAAATGGTTTCAGCGAATCCTCCTTTGCTTTTTGAATAGCCAAAATCCTTTTTGTTCCTGAACTATTCAGATAGTTCATAAATGCAGTCAACGATACTTTAATTAACATAATCCTTTGTTTTTATTGTTTAATACTTTAGTTAGTTCTCTGCCAATCTTTTGTTGAATTGACACTGCAATAATAGCACAAATTGGTTCAGCCATACTGAACCAATCAAAAAAAACATGGTTTTTATTCCTTTTATATGCCAATATTATAGAATCTCATCCAATCCCAACTCTTTCAAATAGACATTAAGTTTGTCCCTTGATTCCTTGATGCTTTTCTCAATGCCGACCAGCTGACTATGGTTTTCGGCCAAATCAATCTGCACCTCTTCTTGCGCCAGACTGACATAGCGCGTGATGTTGAGGTTGAAGTCGTTCTCTTGGATCTCCTTGAGACTGACGCGGCGGCTATAACGATCCTCCTCTGTGCGAGTGCGATAGGTCTCCACAATCTTGTCGATATGCTCAGGAAGCAGCACGTTCTGCTTCTTGCCTTTCTCGTAACACTCGGCGGCGTTGATGAAGAGCACGTCGTCGCTCTTACGGCATTTTTTCAGCACGATGATGCAGACCGGTATGCCAGTGGAATAGAAAAGGTTGCTGGGCAAGCCTATGATGCAATCGATATTGTCGTCTTTGATCAGCTTTTGCCGTATTGCAGCTTCGGAACCACCACGGAACAAGACACCATGAGGCAGAATGATGGCCATGGTGCCGCCATCGCTCAGGTAGAGGAAGCCATGCAACAGGAAGGCAAAGTCTGCGGCGCTCTTGGGAGCCACGCCATAGTTCTTGAAACGGGGGTCGTTGGAGGTCTCGTCGTCGGGTTCCCATTTGAGGCTGAACGGCGGATTGGCCACCACCGCATCGAAGGTGACGGGCTTCACAGGATTACTCTCTTTCAGCATTGGCCAGTCGTTGGTAAGAGTGTCGCCGTGGAAGATCTCAAACTCCGTGTCGTGCAGGCCGTGAAGCAGCATGTTCATGCGTGCCAGGTTAAAGGTGGTGACCTCTTTCTCCTGACCATATATCTTCCCAATCTTGCCGCCGTGAATCTTCATTTGGTTGTTGACATTGAGCAACAAAGAGCCCGAACCACAGGCAAAGTCGAGTACATTGCGCAACTCGGTCTTGTTGCCCGTTGACGGATCTTGGCAGTCGAGGGTGACGATGCGCGAAAGGATGGTGCTCACCTGCTGCGGGGTGTAGAACTCCCCTGCTTTCTTGCCGCTTCCCGCTGCAAACTGACCGATGAGGTACTCGTAGGCATCGCCAAGGATATCGCCTTTCTGGTCAAACTCGACCAGTTTCTCTTCCAACTTGCAAATGATGTCACTCATCATCTTGTTGCGTGCGGAGTAGTCCTTGCCCAGTTTCTCGCTTCGAAGGTTAATTTCGGAAAACAGTCCTTTGAATGCACCCTTGAACGACTCTTCCTCGATGTAGGAGAAGCTGTCGGAAAGCTCGGTCAAGAGTTCGACGTCTTGTGTGCGCGCCAACTCGTAAATCGAGCTCCACAGGTACTTGGGGTAGATGACATAGTGCGTGCTTTCGAGCATCATCTCTTCAAACTCCCTAACGTCGGATGGGTTTTCTTCATACCAGTCGCATAGCGATTTGTCGGCAGGCAGGTCACTGCCAAGTTCACGGCGCGCGGCACTTTCGTATTGGGCGCTGATATAGCGGTAGAAGAGCAGCGACAGCATGTAGTCGCGGAAGTTGTCGGCCGTCATGGCACCACGCAGCACGTCGGCCACGCTCCACAAGGCTCTGAAAAGTTGCTCTTTCTCTTGCTTATTCATCGGGGTTTTCGATGTGTTTTCCATTGTCTATCGTTTTTGTTTCTGATTATTCTGTTTGGTTGGCATTTGCACGGGCTATGGCGGCTTCGCTGTGGAAGTCGTTCAAGTCGGGAAGAACGAATTGGTACTTTTTCACCAGATGGTTGAAGATGGCCGTCGCCAGTTCCTTGTTGTCGTCGTTCATCAGGGCTGGCGCGAATATCGAGCCTTGGTGGGTGAGCACATTCATCACTCGCGAGTAGAATTCCGCAAGTTCGTCTTGGTCCAAGACATCCCCTCTATAGGTGATGCCTTCAAGGATGATCGAGAAGTCGCGATGGCCGAAAAACTCCTTGATTTTCTCCATCACACTGCGCAGCACGGTGAAGTGGTAGGTGAAGAGTCTGTCGCTTTCGATGGCTTTCTTGATTTCGCTCATCATCGCCACGCTGTAATAGAACGGTGTATTGTCGCTCATGCGTTTCAGCACCAACTGGTCTTTTTGCTTATTGCGACTCAGATAGTAACGGCCAAGATTCGTGTCGGCATTCAGCCCGTGGAGCATGGTGTGGAAAAATAGTGCGTGATGCGTCGACACCACGAACCTGATGCGACGGAAATCTGTCTTTTCTGCCAAGAATTCCTCCCTTTCCTGCTTGAGCTGCTGGCGAATCAGACTGTAAAGCTGCTCGGCAAAGGCGATGACATTGTTGTCGTCGAGCGATGATATGGGGTCATCGATGTAGATATATTTGATGTCCTTATATGCCTCGTTGCCGTTAATTACCTGATCCAAAATGCAGCGGAAGAAGCACCAAACGAACAGGCGTTCCTCGCCACGCGAAATCTTGATGTTCTCGATCTCATCTTCTACCTCGGTCCATTCGCCGTTGAGTTTCACCCTATGCGTGACCTTTTTACTGAATACCACATAATCGGGGATTTCGGGGCTGTTTTCGTCGTAATGGAAGTCGAAATCGATGTCGGCGAACACTTGTAGGTATTTGCGCAGCTTTCCCGTGAAGTTATAGCCTGCCAAACCTTGTATCAACGATGCGCTTTGGTTGATGAGCAGGCGGTGCTCTGAATTGTTTTCGAGGTCGTTGTCCCAGGTGAAGAGGTCCTCGGTGTAGGCGTTATAGTAAAGCGTGTGTTGTGGAGAGCCTTCCTCACGGCCGTAGTGGGCAAAGTCGTACGACAGGCGGGTCTTGCCAGTGCCGTTGTAGGCGAACACGAGCGCGCAGTTGGTAAACCTATCGTTCTCGTCCATCTCGAAGCCGCGAAACAGTGCTTTTATGATAACATCGTTGTTGACCATATCGTTGGTTATTTTGAGGGTTGGGGAAAGAGTTGCTGCATAAGGCCTTTCTTGTGGTTTTTCAGTGCCTCTAATTTATCTGCCTCGGCCACAATGGTTTCATCCAATGCTGAAAGGCACTCGGCAATTTTTTGCTGCTCAGATGGATCGACAGGAAAAGGCACTGACAATTCCAAGAATGCTTCTGCTTTGAGGGTTTTAAGTTTTGTTACTGTTCCTTCTGCATGGGAAGATAATGTGGATATAAAACTTGGT
>Ga0310696_10008304_pt1 | contig 12126 bp, 13 predicted proteins | sample AusTroGonzalo_MG_4_FD_203885 | JGI IMG/M metagenome (GOLD analysis project Ga0310696, IMG submission 203885) | Bovine rumen microbial communities from tropical cattle in Woodstock, Queensland, Australia - Gonzalo_02 (v2) (version 2) | ecosystem: Host-associated > Mammals > Digestive system >... | reverse complement strand
CAGTCGCATGTGGGGTTTCAAACAATATTCGAGGTAGATCAGGGATGGCTTTCACACTTTTCGGCAAGAAGTATTTCACGGCGGCGGCGGCGACCCACACGGGACTGGTGCGGAAAGAGAACCAGGACTCCTGGTGCTGTATGCCGGCGGCGGGCCTCTTCGCCGTCTCCGACGGCATGGGCGGCGGCGAAGGCGGGGAGCTGGCCAGCGCCATGGTCATCGACATGCTCCGCAAGGCGGGACACGCGCCCCTGAGGGAGCCGGCGGCCGCGGCGCAGCTGGCCTACGAGGCCGATGCGAAGATCCAGGCCTACGCGGAGAAGAACCACCTGCGGGGCATGGGGGCGACGGTGATCGCGCTCCTTTTCGATCCCTTCCGGCCCGACAAAGCCATGCTCTTCTACGCCGGCGACAGCCGATGCTACCGTCTGCGCGGCCGGACGCTCGAACAGCTTTCTTCAGACCACACCGTGGCGGGGGCCATGGGGATCCCCGAGGAGCGCCTCGCCAGAAAATTTCAGGGCGTACTGACCAATGCCGTCGGATGCGGCGCGAACTTTTTCGTCGAAACGCGCGAGCTGGAACTGCGGGAAGGCGATCTTTTCCTGCTGTGTTCCGACGGCGTTTACCGGCTGCTCGGCGACGACGGGCTGAAACAGGTCCTGGGTTCCGGAGCCCCCCCCGCGGAGCTTGCGGAGACCCTGGTCAAAAAATCTCTCGACTGCGGCGGCGTGGACAACGCCACCGCCGTGGTGGTATCTCTCGGACGGCTTCCGGAAATTTCGGAAGATGTCCTCAAGGAGAAAGAATCGACGCCGTCCCGGGCGGCATGGGAGGAGGGGAACGATGCGGACGACGCTGTCACTCCGCCGACTGAATGAAAAGTGTCCGGTTCTCGTCCGCGGGACGGGCGACCCCGCCGGGCCTTTTGCGGGATCCGGCGCGCGGATCGCGGCGGAGCTGCACTTTCTCGAGGAGCATTGCGTGAGCCGGATCTCCTGCCGCGGATTTCTGCCGCTGGATCTGCTGCGGCTGTTCCCTCCCTCCCGGCGCGGCCGGGTGCTGGAGGGCGGCCTCACGGCCGCGGACTGGGAGGGCGCCGCCGCCGTCAGGATGGCGGAACTGCTGGGGGGAATGCGTTTCTCCGCCGCCCCCGCCCTCTTCCCGCAGAGCGTGCGGCGCTGGTCCCGGGAAACAGGTCCCCTGTGCGGCGGGGGCGCGTTCCGCTGGACGGAGGCCGTTCTGAACGGGCGGCAAGCCCTCCGGAAGGATCTGACGGCCCCCGGACGTTTTCACGGCGCGGAGATCGGGTGTTTCCTGGGCAGGGGAAGCACATCCGCCGTCTACGGAGGTGTTTTTCGCGGGAAACGATGCGCGGTCAAACTGCCCGTCCCGGGCGCGGAGGCGAGGTTCCGCCGGGAACTCGCGTGGCTGGAGATGTTTTCGGGGGAGCCTTTTTTCCCGGAACTCTACGCCTTTTCCCGCGGGGAGGCCCCGTGGTGCATCATCACCCGCTGCCGGACGGGAGCCTGCGTGCGTGAAACGGACTCTCCGGAGGGCTTTCAGACGGCGCTGGACCGGCTTCACCGGTGCGGTCTGCGCCACGGAGATCTGCGCCGGGCGAATCTGGGGCTCCGGGAGGACGGGCGGCCCGTGCTGCTGGACTTCAGTCACACGGTCCCCCTGCCCCCCGGGGATCCGGCGGCAGCCGACGAGGAAAACAGAAAACTGCAGCAACTTGTGAACACAGGAGCGGAAAGGCATGAACGGAGTCTCTTATCTGGCCATGTTTCTGGAGCCGGTCAAACCGTGGCTTGACGATCCCGCGGTGAGCGAGATCATGATCAACGGTCCGGGAAGCATCTACGTGGAAAAGGGGGGCCACCTGACGAAGGTCGAGTCCGCGTTCCCCAGCGAACCCGCCCTGCAGGCGGCGGCGAACAACATCGCAAAATCCGTCGGGCGCGTCCTGAACGCGGAGTACCCGCGTCTGGACGCCCGTCTTCCGGACGGTTCCCGCGTCCACGTGGTGATCCCGCCGCTGGCGCGGTGCGGGACGGTGGTGTCGATCCGGAAATTCCGGCAGGACTCCCTCTCGCCGGAGAATCTGGTGAAATGGCAGAGCATCTCGCAGGAGATGCTGGACTATCTGGCCTCGCTGGTGCGCAAACGCAAAAACATCCTGGTCTGCGGCGCGACAAGCTCGGGAAAGACCTCGATCCTGAACGTGCTGAGTTCCTACATCGACCCGGCCGACCGGATCCTGACGATCGAGGACTCCTGCGAGCTCCAGCTGCGTCAGCCGCACCTCGTCCCGTTCGAGACCCGCCGGCCGGACAAGGACGGCAAGGGCGAGGTCACCTTCAGGGATCTGCTCCACTCGGCTCTGCGTCTCCGTCCGGACCGGATCATCCTCGGCGAGATCCGGGGCGGCGAGGCCCTGGATCTGCTCCAGGCGATGAACACGGGCCATTCGGGCTCCATGTCGACGATCCACGCGAACAGCGCCCGCGACAGCCTGCTGCGGCTGGAGACCTGCGCCATGTACGCGGGGTTCGACCTGCCGCTGAACGCGATCCGCAATCAGGTGGTCGCGGCGCTGGAATACGTCGTCCACACGGGCCGCCTGGACGACGGCAGCCGCAAGGTCCTGGGAATCAGCCGGGTCCTGCCGCTGGACCACGGCGAGTACGCGCTGGCCGAAGAGTGGGCGTGGCGGCAGACCGGGACCGACGGGAACGGCCGTTTCACCGGCGAGTTCATTCGCACCGACAATTGAATCCGTAACCTTGCAAGAGGATCTGCCTCGGCAAACAAAAAAAAGGAAAAATGAGATGAAAAGACTTTCATGGATGGCGGCGGGCGTCGTGCTGTTCGCCGCGGGGTGTGCGAACCATCTGGAAGACGTGACGAAGGAGACGCCCGAAAATACCCGGAGCGCGGCCGGAACGCAGTATGTGCTGACCATGGACCGGGAGATCCCCGATTCCACTTCGTTCAAGGTGACGGTGGAACAGGTCGAAGACGTTCAGGTGACGGTGCATCAGGTCCGGAAGGTCTCCGCGCTTTACACCCCCTATCAGGGCTGGCGGGAGTCTTATGAGGTCCTTTCGGGCGTCTGTCTCTTCCCGGTCGCGCTGGTCTCCCACGTCTTCAGCGCGGTGTCTTTCGGGATGTTCCCCTTCTCGTGGTCGGCCAACGTGCTGAAATACTCTCTCGACGGCATGAATCCGTGCATGAATTTCGAATCCCGTTCGCGGGTCGAAGAGATCCCCCTCAAGGTCGAGCGGACGCGGGTGGATTCCTACCGGGAGACGAAGCGCAAGCCCCTGGCCGACGAGTATCTGATCGTGCGTCCGGAGTCGGAAACCTACTGGCGCGTCAAGACCAACGAACTGGGACAGGCGGAGATCGTCCTGCTGTCGACGGATACGAGCAAAAGCGGGACCTTCACCTCGCGGCATCTGGATATCTACCTCGAAAAGGAAAACGTCAAATGCAAAACGGTCCCGATGAGCCGCAGGCTTCTGTCGCGGCTGTCGCGTGCCCGCCAGGCGATGGTGAAATACTATTCGGTCCCCGGCGGACAGCAGCTGGCCGAGTGCGTCAAAAAACTGGAGGAGCTCTCCTTCGAAAACCTGGCCTACCAGCTGGAAGAGGCCGAATTGAAAAAGCATCCCGAATACAAAGCCACGTTCAACCGGTCGGTCAAGTAAGTCGCGGACGCGGATGACCGCAGGGAAAAAGAGGACGTCATGAGGATCGGAAGACCGGATGGTTCCGTGCTGATGGAATACATCATCGTCACGGTAATCGTCCTGCTGGGAGGCTCGCTGGCCGTGGGAGACGCGGGGACGACGCTGCTGGAAATGGCCGGCGTCTCCGTGACCGAGGAAAACAACTTCGGTCTCTTCGGCAATTATGCCGTCGACTGGTTCCGCCGCCTGATGTGGATGGTCGCCCAGCCGTTCCCCTGATCCTCCTTTTCCCGGACGTTGAAATATGTGAAACCCATGCTATAGTAAGGAAGAGGCGCATGGGGAGATCGTCGGAAAACGCATCGGAAAAAATCGGAATGAGAAAAATGAACTTGAGAAATCTGCTCGTCGTCACCGGTCTTTCGCTGCTGCCGCTGTACGCGGAAGACCCTGCGGGAAAGGAGCTTTCTATGCTGGAATCCGGAGGACAGGCGCTGATCGTGAGATCGGCGGCAGTCGGCAGTCCCCGAACGGCGTTCCGCAAGTGGTTCATGCCGCCGGCCGCCGCGGAATTCGAGCGCCTCACGGCGGACACGTTCGACGGACAGCGCTCTTATGAACTCTCGGACTTTTTCAACACCTCGCTGATCCTGGTCGGCGCCCAGCAGCCGGACCGGGGCATCACGGCCTTCTATTCGCCGTGGCAGGACGCGATCCTGCTGGTACGCACCGAAGGCAGGGGCACCGACCGCCGGGGCGCGGAGTTCGTGTTCCTGACCGGCGAGACCTTCCGCGGGGAGAAGTTCGCCGATTCCCTGGAGCCCGTCACGCCGAAAGAAGCGCCGCTGTCGGTCACGCTCTGGAGAGTCTACTCCGCGACCCTGGCGAAGTTCAACAGTCTTTTCCCGGAAAAAGGGGTGCCGGATCTCTCCGGTCTGACGAAAGACCTGGACCGCGCCGCCGAATTCCGGCACATCAGGCTCCGCTCCGCCGCCCGCACGCTGCTGGCGAAGAAACTGATGACGGAGCCTTACCGCGAGGGTCTGGCAAACTGCCTGATCGCGCTCCGCGCCCTCCGGCGGGGAGAACCGGAAGTGCTGAAAAAGGTCTTCGGCGCCCGGGATGAGGCCGGCCTGGCCGGGATGATCGAAAAGATCCCGCAGAGTGTCCGCAAAAACATCGAACCGGTCTATTCGCTGGTCTCCAAAGACAGCGCGCTTTTCGGCTACCTCAATCCGGGCGCGCCGCGCTTCATCTTCATCGTCGGCGTCGACAAGACCGGCAGATTCGCGCTGGAGTGGTTCGACATCAACGAATCCGGCGCGCTGCTCAAAGCCTGGGAGGATGCAAAATGAAAAAGCTGAACGGACTTCTTCTTTTTCTCTTCCTCGCGCTGGCGGGGATCGGCATGCCTCTCAACGCCGCCGAATCCGGGTCGCCGTACGACTCCGTGCTCGACACGTCCAAGAACACGAACTCCGCCGTGGACGGATTCCTCGACGGGGCCAAGGACGTGGACAAGGCCGTCGGCGGAAAACTCGCCGAATTCCTCAAACAGTCCTCCATCTGGAAAAATCTCTCGGGGAAGGCGCAGAGCTTCATCACCGCCAACATCGGTAAGCTGGGGCCGCTGGTGAAGAAACTCGGCTGGATCGCCAATGCGATCGATCTGGCACCCTCGGTGTACAACATGGTGACGTCTCTCGTCAGCCGGGACCGGGAAAAGTTCAAGACCTCCTTCCGCGACACCGCGCTGAAAACGGCCGGCATCATCGTCGGACTCGGGATCGGCGCGGCGGTTTCGGCGGCGATCCCGGCGGTGGTGGCGGCCACCGCCGCGACGGGGGGCGCGGCGCTGGTGGCGATCGCCGCTGGGGGGGCGGTCGTCTCGGTGGCCGGGGGATATCTCGCCGACAAAGCCGCCAAGGCGCTGTTCTCCAAGACGCTGGAGAATTTCGCCGACAAGCTGTACAACAAACTGATCAACAATACCGCGGGCCCCTCGATCGCTCCGGGATCCGCACCGTCCGGTTCGCGTTCCCGGAACGGCGGCGGTCCGGTGACGCTGGACAAGCTCTCGTGGTGAAAGAACACGCCCGCGCCGGAAAGACGGACCTGCCATGGTTATGAAATATGTTCTGCTGACCGTACTGATCGCCGCGGCGACCGTCGTGGCGGTCGTCGTGTTCAGCCGCGCGGTCGGCGGCGGATTCGTGACCTCCGCGCGGGCGGTGACCGGCAATCACTCGGAGGCGGCGCAAATGCACGCCCGGCAGCAGTCCGACCGCAGCGCGGACGCCCAAAAGGCGCAGGCGTATTCGGACTCGATGTCCAAATGAATGCGCCGGCAGGGCGGCGGATCTGAAGACGGCTCTTCCCCCCTGCGGAAGGCATGGGGAGCCGGTAACGAACGGAACGTTTTGCAAGGCGGAGAGATATCATGGATTCAGAGAGACCCGCCGGCGGGGCCGCCGGAGGAAAATCCGGTCCCGCCGGCCTCCCGGCAGACCGGCGGGGGGGATGGCTGCCCTGGCGCAGAAAGGCCCCGGAACAGTTGAACCTGCGTCTGGAATTCAGCGGCAGAGTGCTGTATGAACAGGCCGATTTTTCCGCCGCGGAGGCCATCACCATCGGACGCAGTTCCGAATGCACCTGGGTGATCCCGAAGGAAGACAGCGTCGCCAGCGGACACCATGCGGTGATCATGATGCGCGGCGGACGGCTCTGTCTGCGCGACACGAACAGCCGCAACGGGATATTCTGCAAATCGAAACAGATCCGGGAAAAGATCCTCGCGCCGAACGATCAGATCTCCATCGGGAACTGCACGCTTTTCGTCGAACGGGTAAAACGCGTGCAGACCGCGCAGCACCGCCTCTTTTACCTCAACACCGACCGCAAAGGCCAGTCGGTGCCCCTTGTACGGGCGAAGATGACCGCCGGTTCCGCTCCGGGGTGCGACATCGCCGTCGACAACCAGCTGGTCTCCCAGAAGCATGCCGAATTCACCACCAAGGCCGACGGCTGCTGGCTCCGGGATCTCGGCAGCAGGAACGGGACTTTCGTCAACGGGACCCGGCTCCTGCCCTCGACCGAGCGTCTGCTGGCGGACAACGACGTGGTGAGCATCGCCTTCGTCGACTTCAAATTCGCGGACGGCCGGACCGAACACGCGCAGATCCGCATCTGGTCCAGTCTGGGCATCATCGCGGTGACGATCTTCATCGCTCTGGCGCTCAACTGGGTGTGGCTGGGGGTCGAATCCTCTTCCGACAGCTGTCTTGAAAGCGCCCGTTCCGAGGCGGCGGCGGAAAACTTCACGCGGGCCCGGGAGCTTCTGCGGGAGTCCCGGACCCGGCGCGGCGCCAAAGACAACGAGGTCGCGTACCACGAACTGGAGCGCTCCATGACCCTTTGGGAAAACGTCCGCAAAAACTGGCTTCTGACCAAATCGGCGCTGGGCGCGGGCAACTGGATCGAGGCCGCGCGCATCCTCGGCATGATCACCGACGCCGACCCCAACATCTGGGGCTGGAACGACACCACGGCTCCGGCCATGCGCAAGGAGGCATTCGCCGTCAAGAAGCTCCTGGATGCGTTTCTCCGGGCCGAAACGGCGATGCGCGACGACAGCAACCGGGAGGACATCGCCGGGCTGAAGCGGTCGACGGCGGTCATCCTCGAGGCGGAACGGCTTTTCCCCTCCCCGGCTCCGGCCTTCATGGCGAAGCTGCTGACCGAGGCCGCGGCGCTGCGGCGGCAGATCGAGACGAACCTGAAATATCTGGAGAAACTCGACGCGATACTGGCCCGGCTCGGATCCGGACCGGACGAGCTGACGGCCGTGCTCGAGGATCTGGAAAAGCTGAAACGGGACGCCGAACCGAACATCCGGATCCGGATCGAAACGTGCGTGGTCCCGCTTTCCATGCTGCAGCGCACCGCGAAGGAGACCGCCCGGGCCATCGTTCTGCTCCGCGGCCTCGATTTCGCGTCACTGAAAAAAATCAAACTGGATCTCCCGTCGCTGGAGCAGTGCAGTGTGAACGCCCATATCGCCACCCTGCGCCGGCAGCAGGAGCGGACATTCGACGCCGTCCTGGCGACGGCCGACAATCTGGCCCCGCTGATCCGCCAGCTGAAACAGTCCGGATTCGATGCCGGCTCCGCCCTGCCGGCGTATGTGCGGGTCTTCGGCGACCGCGAGGTCATGAAAAAAGTCCTGGCCTGCGACTCGCTGGACCGGCCCATGCCCTTCCGTCTGCGGACCGCCCCCTCGGGAGAGTATGACCGGCTCCTCGGGATCGAAGGATTCTTCGAATTCATCTACGCGCTGCCCGCCCCCTACGATCCGACGATCTACTCGGAATTCAAGTTCACGCCGGAGATCGTCCGCTTCCGCAGGCTTCTTTCGGAGATCCGCACCTTCCGCCTGTTCGCCGAGCAGAAGGGGCTCGAGTGGCTGCGTGCGGGCGCTTTCGAACGGCTGTACGAACGCACCGCCGAGGTGCAGGCTTTCCGCGACAAGCTCGTATGGGACCTGACCCATGCCAAGTACGATCTCGCCCGGCAGACGGTCCTGGTGAAAGCGATCGCCATTTTCCTCGCCGACGAGCAGGACTCCGGGCCGAAAATGGAAGCTTTCTGCAATGAGGTCAAGCGTCTGCGGCTCCCGCTGATCCGCCTCGGACGCGATTACAACACCGCTCCGGACGAACGGAAGATCGTCATCCGCGACCAAATCCTGCAGACCGGTCTGCCCGGCGATCCGGTCGTGCGGCGGATGTGGGGTTTCAAAAAATACCCGAAGTGATCACGCCTCCCCCGCCGGAACGGGTGCAGCTTCATGTGCCCGCACTCGCGGAGCGGGAAAGCTTCATCCTCCTTCGCCAAGGCTGCGGCGGTCAGGGAAGCAAAGCCTTGCGGCTTCGTGCCCTTCTAAGCGGCGAAGCCGCGCTGTAAACGGCAACACCATCCCTACTCGCGAAGCGAGCGCTTCATAACGAAGCGAAGCGGAGTTGCTTCATATTGCGGAGCGAATGCAGAGCAATGCTTCATCTGAAAAGGCGAAATGAAGCACGCCGGACAGCGTATGAAGCGCGGCTGGCGCCGCATGAAGCGGCACTGCGTGCCATGAAGCGAAGCCTTTTCAGGCTTCATGTTTTTTGCCCGTCAGGGCAAAAAAATGGTGGCGCCCACATCGCCAAATCCGAACCGTTCTCCGTTTTTGTAACCGTTTGACACGCAGGAATTCGCAAAGGACACGTGAATCAAAACGGAGAATTTGCCCCCTCTTCACTCCCCATTCTCCGCTTCTCCGGGGACACATAAAATAGAATCCGACACGGAATCTTGTTCTATCTTTCTTGTTCGGATTTTTCACATGCTAGACACAAACTGTCAAGTTCCCTTTTCCACCATCTTATGGCATCAAAAATCCAGTCTCTACAATCCTTGTCCCCATATGTATCAATATCACCCATCGGACGATAAATATTTGTATCTAACCACTCCTGATCATATACCTCTATCGGAGGGCCTATCAGAAAATTTTGTTTAGCATATCCAAATGTGTGGTGATGGGTAGCCTTGTCTCGTTCAAATTTAAGAAAACAAGTCCAAATCAAAAAATCTTCTGTATATTCATCAAGTTCATCGCGTTTGTATTTTTTTGCCAAATCTTGTAGTTCGTTGAAGCGTTTACCCCAAATCTGCTTTAATGTTGAGTTTATTTTAGCCTCGTTTTGTAATACTTCGGACACGCTCCTTAATAAGCCAATGCAGGAAAACCAATATATCCTGAACAATTGTTCGTCATCATTGACTTGTTCCAGTAACTCATGCGCGCGTTTTGCGTCTTCCAATGCCTTATATGCCCTGAGACAAAAATTCATGTTGAGCAATCCTAATTATATATGAAGCTTAACGCGTTATTGACTTTGCGCTTTGCATTTGTTAACAAAATCGGTCAGGGATTTCGGCGGGAATTTTTTTTGAGCGATTTCACAATCCCATATGACTATCACTCGCCAACCGAGTCCTCGCAATTCAGCCTCTGTTCGTTGGTCGCGAGCAATATTTTCTGCAAACTTTTTTTGCCAAAACTCAGCATTGTTTTTGGGTGTATAGGAACATTTACAGCCCTCGTGCCTATGCCAATAACACCCGCGTACTTCGATTACGGTTTTGTACTTGGGCAAGACTATGTCCGGGGTTCCTGGCAGGTCTTTCACATGTAAACGGAATCGAAACCCATGGCGATGCAGGAAAGATCGGACAATACGCTCTGGAGTCGTATCTTTCGATCTGATACGGCTCATATTCCAGCTGCGCCTTGCTTGTGAAATTCCGTCCATGCTATTTGCCAACCTTGCTCACGGAAGCCTTTTCAAAAATCTCGAACACGATTTTCGATAATTGATGGGCCAGCAGTGGTGGGACCGCATTGCCGACTTGGTGATATTGTTGAGTTCTATTCCCCTCAAAGAAATAGTTGTCGGGGAAGGTTTGCAGTCTAGCCGCTTCACGCACGGTCAGACTGCGGCACTGCAATGGATCGGGGTGAATAAAATAGTGGCCATCCTTGGAGATGTGTGAAGTGATTGTTGATGCGGGGTTATCCCAAACCTGCACCTTGAAACGATCCGCAAATTTCTGTGCCTCGCCTTTTTTGAGTTCGCCATCAGATGAGCGCCTTATGACATTCTTGTGATTCGGTAACAGCGCGTCTGGGAAATCCTTCAGTTGCGGGGAGTGCTTTTTCAGTTCTCCTATAACAGCAACATACAGGTAACGATATAAATCGCTTGCCATATGCGCCCTTGTTTCATGGTTCAGATAGAAATTCAGCCGCGGATCACCATACCACTGCCCGAGCGTTGTTTCTTCCACGCCATAGCTTATATTCGAAGACCGGTCGGCAGAAAACGACTTGCGTTTTTTGTTGTATTCCTTTATTGATCGCTTGACATCGCTGCTCAATTCTGAAAAGACCCCTGCGTGTATAATTTCTGCCAGATAGTCTTTCCATGCGTCAAGAGAATCCTTCTGTCCAGTCAGACCACTGCGCAGAACTGGAAGGTGTCCAATGGCGTCATGAACGGTTCTTGGTGATTGCCTAGTCAATTTGCCAACTGATCTGCCCACAATACCCCATATATCATCACGAATCCCCAGCAGAATAACACGATGCCTCGCTTGAGGGATTCCATAATCTTCGCTTTTGATCAGATAATCTGAATTCACTTGGGGTTCAGTACCCGTAACGAAAGAAAGAATATGATAGGCATGTGAAGCAGTGGATTCCCATCCGTATTCCTTTGCAGAAGCATGCGGATTCTTCAAGTCTTTCAGAATTTTGGGAAAAATCGGCTTGCCGTTCAGTTTCGCGGACAGAATCCCCTGAACATTTTCCATCACGAATACCGCTGGCGAAAAAATGGCCAGAATGCGGAGATATTGCCTGTATAATTTATGCCTATGATCCTGATAAAATTTTTGCTCCGCCTCCTCTGGCGAATTTTCTACTTTTTTTAACTCCCCGAGCTGCTTTGACCTGCCGACAAGAGAATATGCCTGGCATGGCGGTCCTCCAATCAACACCCAGTTGCTGTTCCCGTTCAGCGCGTTTTTGATTTTGCCCGCAAGGAAGTGGAACCCCAAGGGACCATCGTCTTCTCCCAAGGTAAATTGCAACGCCTCATTATCGGCTTCCGTGGCGGCATCAGGATATTTTTCCCATAATGCCTTGCGCGATACATCATTCTTTCCTTGAATATAATCGTAGTATTCCTGCGGGACCGGCAAATCCCTATAGAGGAAATATCTATAGAAGGCACGAAGCGACAATGTTTGATGTTCCGGCGTTTCTTTTTCGACCGAAAGCACCGACTTAAAACGTCGCCGCCCCATTATTTCGTGAGAAAACCCTTCGTTTAAACCGCCTGGCCCAGCAAATAAATCAATGACAGGAATCATTTTGGTTTTCAGGGTTAAATGCTTTTCCAATGCTGAAATTCACGTCCGGCCTTTTCTACTATGTCAGCACTGTCCATGCGCCTCAAGTTATATGCTATTTTTAACCGCGGAAGAACTGCCACTAATCTTCTGATTCCACCATATCCCGCTTTAGACCATTTGCCCTTTTTGTTTTTTTGTTTGACTGGCTTGCTCGTATATCCCGGTTTTGCCAATCCGTCGGCGTTGACGTACAAATACTTTATCACGTCTTGGTATGGCTCGCATTTGTACAAAAACTTTCTGCCCATGAATTGCTCCAAGGAGTCCCCCATTTCATACATGGATTCTTTGTCCTTGCTGCCCAAAATTATTGCTTTGGCAATATCCGGCATTTTGCGAACCACATAAACAGGGGTTCGCACACAATGGCGATAATCTACGGCCATTAACGATCCCGGAACTTTGTATT
>Ga0310696_10008303_pt1 | contig 12126 bp, 9 predicted proteins | sample AusTroGonzalo_MG_4_FD_203885 | JGI IMG/M metagenome (GOLD analysis project Ga0310696, IMG submission 203885) | Bovine rumen microbial communities from tropical cattle in Woodstock, Queensland, Australia - Gonzalo_02 (v2) (version 2) | ecosystem: Host-associated > Mammals > Digestive system >... | reverse complement strand
TTTCATCGCTCCTTGTATGAGAAAATCAACTGGGACAACCGTTTGATTGGCATTAAAGGTTGCAAAGGAGTGGGCAAAACCACGATGCTGTTGCAATATATTAAGGAGTCGATTCCAGACAAATCGAAAGTTCTTTATGTGTCGTTGGACAACATTTGGTTTGAATCAAATTCGCTTGTTTCATTGGTGGAATACCACTACACGCATGGTGGCAGTCATGTCTTTTTGGACAAGATACATTATCTTCACAATTGGCAGACTATCCTGAAGAATCTCTACGATGACTATCCAGACTTGAAAATTTGTTACACAGGGTCGTCCATGTTGAAAATAGACACTCAAGGAAAGGATTTGTCGCGTCGCCAGAGGGTATATGAACTTCCGCGCCTTTCATTCAGGGAGTTTTTGGAGATGGAAGGGCTTTACAGCGGGCCGTCGTACGGTCTCCAAGAGTTGTTGGACCGACATACGGACATTGCAGCGGACATCGTTTCACATATCAAGGTGCTGCCGGCTTTCGAAAACTATTTGCAACATGGTTGTTACCCATTTTATCAAGAAGAGGGCGACGGTTTCTTGTTGCGTCTTCAAGATGCCGTCCGCATGACTCTGGAGAATGATTTGCCGCAATTGACCGACATATCATTTTCTACAATACAGAAAATCAAGCAGATGCTAATGATTCTCGCGGCTCGTGTCCCTCAAACTCCCAATATGTCAATGCTTTATAGTCAGTTGGAGACCAACAGGGAACAAGGATTGAAAATGTTGTATCTTTTGGAACAAGCTGGTCTATTGACCTTACTGACACGGGAGACAAAAAGTTTGAAACATCTTCCAAAACCTGACAAACTCTACTTAGGCGACTGTAATCTTATGTTTGCCCTCAGTCCGTGGGTGGATACAGGCACGTTGCGTGAAACGTTTTTCAGCCAGCAACTTCAAGTGGAAAATGAGTTGTTTTTGCCATCCGCTGGCGATTTACTTGTCAATGGGGAATGGTTATTCGAGGTTGGAGGCAAAGGAAAAGATTTCAGTCAAATAAAAGATATCAAAGAGAGTTTCTTAGCCGTAGATGATATTGAAATTGGCCATCACAACCGTATCCCTCTTTGGCTTTTCGGTTTTTTATACTGATAGTTTTCTGAGATGGGGAATCCGTGAAACAGCCAATAGATACGATTTCTCTACCACTGCCATTGGCAGTTGGCTTTATCAGTTTGCTCTTCTTAAATCGGTCTCATTAAAAAACCACTACCTTTTGGCAATACGGCGGACGGGAATGCCTATGGATGTTCACTCCCGCACCGGACAGATCATCAAAACCTTATAACCGGGCTGCTCTTCGGTATATCTTGCGATGGTTTCTTGCTTGATGGTTATTTTTGAGATACTGTTTGGACAAATGGAATCCATTTGCTGGCACAAGAACGTCCCTCTTCTTGCAGCAAGATACGAAGACTCATATTCAATGTAATAATCCCAATAGGTAAGTTCAAAACGTCCATTCTCCGGACAAACAGAATGTATGGTTTTCTTCAAATCGTCCAGCGAAAAGTCCAACAGTTCCTCTTTCGCTAATTTCCAGTACAGTCTCACCAATATCGTGTCTTTGGAGGGCTTAATGTTCTGCCATTCGGAAAACTTAGCCTCTTGGATAGTCATAATCTCGGAAACATCCTGTGCCGTCATCGGCTGCTTGCGCAATCCTTCGGTGCGTACCGTTTTCTGTTCGCCAGGGATGTCAAAGGAGAGCGTCGCGCCGTCCGCACGCACATCGAGGGTGACGGGCGCACCCATCACGAGCGGCAGGTTCACCTTCTCGTGGCCGGCGGGGAAACCGCAAAGCAACGGGATGTTGTACGGCGCAATGTACTCGCGCAGCATCGCCTCCACGCTCTCATAGCCGACATCGTTCTTGCAATCGGTGAAGTCACCTAAGACGATGCCCTTGCAATGCGCGAGCACGCCACTCATTTTCAGCATGTTGAAAAGACGGTCGATATTATGGTAAGTTTCTTCCACCTCTTCCACGAAGAGGATGATGTCGGTATTGTTGAGGGCATCGGCTTGCGTGCCGAGCAGCGGAACGAAGGTGGCGAGGTTGCCGCCCACGAGAGAGCCCGAAGCCCGACCGAGGATGTTCTCTTTGTGGGCGGGCAGTTCATAGCGCGGCACCTGACCTTTGAGCAGATCGCGCAGCAACATGCGAGATTGTTCTCCTTGAACACTTTCTGAACCGGTAATGTTGCAACCCATCACACCGTGGATGGACATCACGCCGGCGCAAGCCTCCATGCTGAGCAGCGTGGTGATGTCGCTGTAACCTATAAGCCATTTCGGGGAGGCGGCAAGCTCTTTCAATGACAGACCTTCCACCAAATGCAATGTGCTGTAGCCGCCACGCAGACAAATGATGGCTTTGATGTCGGGGTCGTTGAGTGCCCAGCGGAGGTCGGCAAGCCGTTCCTCCACAGTTCCGGCGTAGTGTTCAAGATACTTTTTGCCGACATTCGGCCCGATGACCGGTTCGTACCCCCAACCTCGCAACGTCTCAGCCGCCGCGAGGGCCGTTTCCATCGAACTGTAGTACGAAGGGGAGATGAGCGCCACCTTGTCTCCCGGCTTCAAGTAAGCAGGAACCACGCACTTGAGCGGCTTCTTCGGTCCCGCGCCTTTCACTACTGGCATCAAGACGATGAGGATCAGCACCGTGATTATGATTCGGATCGGAAAGGCATGTTTATGTATCATTTTTCGTGAATTTAAAAAGACAAAGCTACTTCAGCTGCTTCACAGGAAACTCAAAATACGTTTCCGGGAACGGCTCGTCTTTCAATGTGAAGTGCCACCACTCGCTGTCAATAGGTTTGAAGCCGTGACGAAGCATCGCCGCCCGCAAGATCATACGGTTGCGAAACTGCTCCTCCGTGATGGTGCGGCCTGCAGGGGACGGTTTCCCGTTATAGATACCCGTCTCGGGGTTGCCGCCGAAGTCGGGATGGCTCTCTTTGCCGAACCAGTCGAAGGTGCCGCCCATATCGACCTCCTTCTCCGTCGCCATGTCGAAGAGGGTGAGATCGACGGTGGAGCCACGGGTGTGACCACTCTTCTCCGCAATATAGCCCTGTATGAACAGTAGGCTCTTATCGACTTCGGGATAGAAGTAGCGCCGCATCATGGTATCGGGGATGTCGGCGGCCCAGCGCACGAAGTGATCCACGGCCATCTGCGGACGGTAAGCGTCGTAAATTTTCAGCCGATAGCCCATCTTCATCACATCGTCGCTCACGGCCTTCAGGCTGTCGGCGGCGCGTTTGGTCATCAGGGCAGTAGGCTGCAAATAACCGTCAATACGACGACCCACAAAATTGTAGGTGCTATAATAGCGGATTTCCAGAATCACGTCCGGCACCACGTCGGTGATATTTACGAACTGGCTGGCATCCTGTTCGGGCTTTACAGTTGCACTGGAAGCGGCGGAGGTGCAGGGCGCAAGCTTGGCCATGACCACATGCCCGTTTTGGGCGCTGACGCTCAAGGAAAAGCACAGCAAAAGTAAAACGCTGTACAAATGTCTAAGATTTTTCATAATCATTATTATTATCGGCTGCCATAATATGACAGCCCTACATTCTCTATTGTCTGTTGCCTATTGCCTGTTGTCTATTGCCTTAATTCCCTCGCGCCGTCCCCAATCTCCGCCACATAGAAATCCGCGCGCAAGCCGAAACGCTCTTCATACGCGCGGCCGAGATTTTCAACAAACGCATCCACCTGGTTGTCAGCGATTAACGTTACGGTACAGCCGCCAAAGCCCGCGCCGGTCATGCGACTGCCGAGTACACTAGGGAACTGCTGCGCGAAGGTGGCGAGGAAGTCGGTCTCGGGACAGGTCACCGCATAGTCGTCGCGCAAGGTGGCGTGTGAGGCGTTCATCAGTAGTCCGAAGCGGACCATGTCGCCGGCCTTGAGTGCGGTGATGGCCTCGCGCACGTTCTCGTTCTCGCGCACCGCGTGACGCGCACGCCGCAACACGTTGCCGTCCAAATACTGTGCGACGGTATCGAACTGTGCCATAGTGAGTTGGCAGAGGCAATCCACTGAAAGATGCTGCTGGATGATCTCCAACGCCTGCTGACATTCGGCACGGCGTTGGTTGTACTCGGAATCGACCAGACCGCGCGGTTTGTTGGAGTTAGCGATAACGAACTTGAGTCCGCGCATCTCCAACGGCACATGCTCGTATTCCAACGTATTGCAATCCAATGCGATAGCGCAATCTTTCTTTCCAAATCCAGACGCAAACTGGTCCATGATGCCACAGTTCATCCCCACGAAGGCGTTTTCCGCGTGTTGTGCCATCTTAACCAACTCTAGCATCGTGAACGGATTGTCATTCAGTGCGTTGAGGGCGACAGCGGTCACCACCTCGATGGAAGCGGAGGAGGAGAGTGCGGCCCCGATGGGCAGGTCGCCGCGACAATGGAAATGCCAACCCGAGACGCTATAACCCCGGTCGGCAAATTCCTTGAGTACTCCCAACGGATAGTCCACCCAGTTGTTCTGTTTTTGCGAAAGTTCCTCCTTGCGGATGAGAAACTCCGCCGGGTTATTTTCGGAAGTAAAACGGCAAGAATCAGCATCATCATTCTGTTTTACAGTAAGATACGTTCCCATGTTGAGGGCGGCAGGAAAGACGAGTCCGCCGTTGTAGTCGGTGTGGTCGCCGATGAGGTTTACGCGCCCGGGGGCGAAAAAGTGGCGTTCTTCTTGAACCATATTTGAATATTTTCGGGGGCAAAGGTACGATTTTTTCATACATTTGAAACTTGCAGCCCACAACCAAATTTTACATGAACAATGTATCAGAATAAAATGTACTTTTGCCTTCGAAAAAATCAAAACCTTAAAAATTCAAGCATTATGGATTTAAACAGTATCATTTCCGCTATCACCGGCAACAATCTGATTGGTGAAATCAGCAAGAAGTTCAACATTGACACGAACAAGATCATGTCCGTGATTCAAGCGGCCATTCCCAAAATTCTGAATGCCATGAAGGGCAATGCTGCCACGGCGGCTGGTGCTGCGGCGTTGGCACAAGCATTGAGCAACCATGCGGGCCAGGGCCTCGGCATTAATTTGGAGGACGGCAAGAAGATTCTGGAGAAGATCTTTGGAGGTAAATTGGGTTCCGTCATCTCCTCATTGGGTAAGCAGACTGGCACCACGAATGATCAGGTACACAATATTTTGGCGTCCATAGCTCCGAATTTGCTCGCCGTGCTGGGCAAGAATACGGCAGGTGCCGGCAACATCGGCAACATTTTGGGCGGCCTGCTGGGCGGCGCATCAAGCTCCAGCTCCAGTTCCAACGCTGGCAAAGTCCTGGGCGGCCTGCTGGGCAAAATGTTCAAGAAATAAAAGCTGAAAGCTAAGATTTTTGGAGGATGTCTTTCGATGAGAGACATCCTTTTTTGTTATCGGATCAAGGTTAGCGATCCGTTCAGATAATAATAGATTTCTCCTGCTAACGTGTTGACATAGAGCTTGCAACCATAGTAGTAGACCCCGTCGGAGGAGGGTAGATGTGTGGTTTCATCGGAGCCATCCCACAAAATGTCAGGATCCTCGGTGCGGAACACACGCTTGCCCCAGCGGTTGAAGATTTCCATCTCGATTTTTGTTATTCCCGAATACGGCATGTATGGGGTGAATAGGTCGTTGATGGCGTCGCCGTTGGGCGTGAAGACGTTCGGTAGCCGATAGTCCAGGCAATCGAATACGTCGATACATACGGAATCGGTGAGTCCTGTGATATTGCGGTTGCTGTCAGCCACGCGCATGGCGTAACAGCCGACCAGCACTTGCGAACCGGTGACACTGATGTTGTAGGTACACGGTGAGGGGTAGCAGGATTCGGTGTTCCTGAACGAGTCAATGCAGGTGAATGTCCCTTGCAGTGTAGGCTTGTAGTAGATATAATAGCGTACGGCATCAGTGGCGGCGGAATCGGAACTGAACACCCAGCTGAATTCTATGTTCTGGCAGTCGGTGGTAATGGTGACTTCCGGTAGCTCGGGCGGCTCGTTGTCATAGGGTTCCCCACATGCTTGTTGAGACCGGTTCCACAGTGCACCGATGGTGTCGGGCAGCCAGTAGTAGCCTTCCGCCAAAATGTAGTAGCAGTAGGTTTTTCCGTTCTCAAGATTTCGGTCGGTATAGTGTGTTTCAGAGACGGTTGTGATGGAATCCCAGTCCGTCGTGTGTTCGTTGTATCGGAACACGGTGTAAGCCACATTGTTCCACGGTTGTACGTCTGTCCATGTAAGTCCCAGACGCTTGTCTGCGGAAGATATAGTTAGGAAAATGGAAGTAGAAGGGTCTGAATTTTCTATTACCGTGTCAGAATTGAGCATGCTCACTTTGTAAGTGTATGCAGAATCCGATGTATTTAAATCGTGGTCTAAATAAGAAAGCGTGTCACTCGGATTTTGAGGAGCAGAAGTTTGATGAATCAAAATCTCATTGCCAAAACCATTCTTTCGGAACACCTGGAATTGATAAGGTGGTGGAAAAGCGGTGGAATCGACCTCGGGTGGGAAGAGCCAGCGGACAAGGATTGTACCGTTGTCGGGGTCTGTCGTCACCACATCGGTATTGATGATGATGGGCGCGTCATTGGCGATATGGGCACAAGCTCTATCGGAGACGATGCTCTCGGAACCGTCTGGAAACAAGGCAACTACGCGATAGCAGTATTCGTTGCCATGGTAGAGTGGACGTGCAGATCCGTCATCGGTGAAGGTGGTGTCCGACCAACTGCTGGTAGAGCCGATTTTCGTGTACCCGGCTTCGGGCGGAAGTCCTGTCTGACAGGAATCGGGTTCAAAATCATCCTCTCCATTGCGGCGATAGATATCGTATCCGACTGCGTTAAAACAGGAATCTGGTTGCCAATCCAGATGAATCACATTACCTTCTGGAGATGCATTCAGGTTTTCCGGTTTTGGACCAATAATTCGAATTCGGAGTGTTTTAAATGAGACGAGTTCCACTTGTGGTCCATTGTCCTTTGCTTTGAAGATTACTTCGTATGGATTCTGCTTGATGTGATTGCAGGCTGTTTGCCACACGAAATGGGTACCGTAGGGTACACTGTCGTAGATGCTCGAGAATTGTGCCGGCGATACACTTACCAAAAAAGGTTCGCCGGTTGCGGACAACCTGACGTATTTGGAAGTGCTGTCATAAACCCAAACTAGCTGGTCTATACGACTTCCCGCAATGACGCATGTATCGTTCACTTCCACCACTGGTGGTTCATTGTTACAGGGTGCCACCGTTATCTGCATGTCGCGGACCATGCTGCCGATCAGGATGCCGTCGCGCCACTCTTCGATGAGAATGGCGATATTGTATTCGCCGGCCATGAGGGGAGAATCCCACGTCAGATCGCCCGTAATCGGGTCTATGGAGATGTAATTAGAGGCGGCGGGTAGTGTATAGCCCGGGATATCTTCACCGTTGTAGCCACGGCAGTTGATGAGGCTGTACGAAAGACTGTCTCCCTCGGGGTCGTATGCGCCGGGATTGTGGTAGTACGGGACGTGGGTACAGGCATTGTCCAACGGCGGGTTCAAAAGCTGTGGCGATGAGTTTCCACCGATGAACGGATTGATAATCAGGATGGTTTCGATGAAGAACGGAATCTCCACTGAACTGGGGATGTTCACGATACCGGCGTTTCGGTTTGGGTCTTCAAAGGTGACGTGGAACGTGCCTGCGGCGGAGAAGGTGTGCTGTGTGATGTAGATGTTTTGGCTGATGTTATTCTCCATATTGACCTTGAGATTCCGGTCGATAATGGAGGATGTGCCGTCGCCCCAGTAAATCTCGATTTTCGGTCGGTCGGCGGGACTTGGCGTGTAGGTGTATGTTGTGATGGTGAACTCGTAGGTGAGTCCGGAAATATACGTATAGCTGATCTCGCCCGCACGCTGGTGAGTGGCGTAAGCCATTGGCATTGAAATAGCCAATGTTATGATTACCAGAAGAATACGTAATAATTTCCTATACATGTCACTTGATTCTTCTCACTTGGTTGTTGATTAACTGATAAGTTTGACCGCTTTCCGCGCATACGGCTTCACCGCTGCTGTCGAAATCCAAGCGGCAACCGTATTCACTCACCCAGCCGGTCTGTTTCGCTGGAATACCTGTAACAAGCGCGTAATCAGGCACATCGTGTGTTACAACCGCTCCCGCTCCTACAAGCGCGTAACGCCCGACGGTATGCCCGCACACAATCGTGGCGTTTGCCCCGATGGAGGCTCCTTTTCTCACCAGAGTCGGGCGGAATTCCTGCTTCCTTTCGATGAAAGCTCTTGGGTTGATGACGTTCGTGAACACGACCGAAGGTCCCAAGAAAACGTCATCTTCACACGTAACGCCTTCATAGACAGAGACATTGTTTTGTATTTTCACGTTGTCGCCTATCGTTACGCGGTTGGCAACCATGACGTTCTGTCCTAACACACAGTTCTTCCCGACAACAGCTCCAGCCATCACGTGGGTGAAGTGCCAGATACGAGTGCCATCGCCAATGCGGCAGCCTTCGTCTAAAACGGCCGTTTCGTGTGCAAAATAGTTTTTCATAATGGGAAGTCCTTGATAGTTTGACAGATATATTCTAATTGTTCTTCCGTAAGTTCGGTGTGCATGGGCAGTGAGAGCACCTCTTTGCAAAGCTGTTCCGAAATGGGGAAATCACCTTCCTGAAACCCCAGAGTCCGATAGGCCGGTTGCAGATGCGTTGGTATGGGGTAATAAATCATCGAAGGGATGTTTTTTCCCTCTAAATACTGCTTCAGGGCGTCTCGTTTGCCGTTTATTATCCTGAGGGTGAACTGATGGAAAGTGTGTGAAGAATAGTCTTTCCTTTCCGGTAGCAGTATCCATTCGATATTCTTCAGCGACTCGTAATAATGCGCCGCTGCGGTTTTGCGATGCTGTAGGTATTCGTCTAAATAGTGCAGTTTCACCTGTAAAATAGTCGCTTGCAATGTGTCCAGGCGAGAGTTCATTCCCACCATCTGGTGGTTGTATTTTTCAACCGAACCGTGCTTGCATATTGCCCGGAGTTTGGAGGCGAGGGTCTCGTCTTGTGTCATCATCGCGCCGCCGTCACCATAACAGCCTAAATTCTTGGACGGGAAGAACGACAGGCAACCTACTTTGCCCATGGTTCCCGCCTGTTTCACCGTTCCGTCTGAAAAGGTATAGGTGGTGCCGATGGCTTGGCAGGCATCTTCTATAACGCTGATATTGTGTTTTTCAGCGATTTCCAGCAGCGGTTCCATATCCGCGCATTGGCCGAAAAGATGTACGGGGATGATGGCTTTCGTTCGCGGGGTGACGGTACTCTCCAGTTTGCTCACATCTATCGTGAACGTCTCTTCGCAGACGTCTACGAAAACGGGTGTAGCGCCCGTCAGGGCTACTGCCTCCGCTGTGGCGATGAACGTGAATGCAGGGGTGATGACTTCGTCGCCTTGACCGATTTCGAGTGCCATCAAGGCGGCAGTCAGTGCATCTGTTCCGTTTCCGCAACTTATAACATGTTTAGAACCAGTGTATTGCGCTAGTTGATTCTCGAATTCGTGAACTTGTGCCCCTTGTATAAAAGCGGTGGAATCCAATACATGCCGCATGGCTGCGTCCATCTCATCCTTGATGCGCAGATATTGACTTTTCAAATCGACCATCTGTATGGGTTCCATCATTGTCATTTGCAAATTGGAGCGCAAAGGTACACTTTTTTGGTTTACAAGTTTATGCGAACATTGTGGAGATGAAATGCATAGCGTCTCGCATCAACGCAATACAATCTTTATTTGTTGTTTGATGAATCTGAAATCGGGTTTTCGGGTCAGATAGCGTTGGAAATCCTCCAACGAATCGGTCGGTCTCACCTCCACGCGGCGTAAACGGTAGGGATTTTCATGCAGGTTGTTCCGTTTCCACAACGTGGTGAAGGCCGCTTTGTAACCGATTTCCTGCAACAATTCAGGGGTTGCACAGCCGAAGTCCTTTCGTTGCCCGAAAGGAAAAGCGAAATAGTCCACATTTTTCTGTAGATGCTGTTCCAGAATCTGCTTGGACTCTTGCAAATCCTTTATCGTTTCATCTTTTGACAGCTGGCGCATGGAAATATGCACCATGCCATGCGAACCGAAAGTGAAAAGCGGATTTTGGGACAGTTGCTCGATAGTACTCCAAGAGAGCGTGTCAATCTTCTGGTATCCAGGTTTGTCCTCATCCCAGCTGTTGTAGCTTTCCACATGTGATACAGGCACAAACACGGTGACGGGTACCTCCAGTTCTTCGCAGATCGCTTTGACGTAGGTATTGAGGCAGTAGTAGGCGTCGTCGAAGGTGACGGTGGCGAGGTGGGGGTTGTTGTGACATTCGCGCACGTAGGTGTCCATATCGGTGAATTGCCAGTGTTGTTTCACAAACCGGAGCTGCCGCTCGAAGTTCTCGGCGGAGACGGTGTTGAAGCCGGGCTTCTCATCCACGTTATGGTACATCAGAATCATAAGGACGCAGCTTGATTATAAAACAAAAGTCAGGTCGTTGAAGAACCTGACTTTTAGCAGGGGAAGAGAGATTCGAACTCCCATCAATGGTTTTGGAGACCACTATTCTGCCCTTAAACTATTCCCCTGTGAAATCGGGGGCGTAGATAGCCCCCGATTTACTATTTGTGTGATAAATTAGTCTAAGATCTCAGTCACCTGACCAGCGCCGACCGTACGACCACCCTCACGGATAGCGAAACGGAGGTTCATGTTCAGAGCGATTTCGGAGAGCAGTTCGACCGTGATTTCCACGTTATCACCAGGCATGCACATTTCAACGCCTGCGGGCAGGGTGATGGCACCGGTAACGTCAGTGGTGCGGAAGTAGAATTGCGGGCGATAGTTGTTGCCGAACGGAGTGTGACGGCCGCCTTCTTCTTTCTTCAACACATACACAGAAGCTTTGAATTTCTTGTGCGGGTGGATGGAACCCGGTTTCGCGATAACCATACCACGACGGATTTCGTCCTTGTCGATACCGCGGAGCAGCAGACCCACGTTATCACCAGCCTCACCTTCGTCGAGGATCTTGCGGAACATCTCGACACCGGTAACGACGGATTTCAGTTTCTCAGCACCCATACCGATGATGTCAACGGGATCGCTGGTGTGGATGACACCAGTTTCGATACGACCGGTGGCAACGGTACCACGACCGGTGATGGAGAACACGTCTTCAACGGGCATGAGGAAGTCTTTATCGACGTCGCGCGGAGGCAGCGGAATCCAGTTATCAACGGCATCCATGAGTTCGATGATCTTCTCAACCCACTTGGGTTCTTTGTTCAGGCCACCGAGGGCAGAGCCGCGGATGACGGGGCTGTTGTCGCCGTCGAAGCCGTAGAAAGAAAGAAGGTCGCGGATTTCCATCTCAACGAGGTCGAGCAACTCGGGGTCGTCAACCAAGTCAACCTTGTTCATGAAGACAACCATTCTCGGCACACCAACCTGCTTTGCCAACAGGATGTGCTCACGAGTTTGCGGCATGGGACCATCGGTAGCAGCCACAACGAGGATAGCGCCGTCCATCTGGGCAGCACCGGTAACCATGTTCTTCACATAGTCAGCGTGACCGGGACAGTCAACGTGTGCATAGTGACGGTTAGCAGTCTGATACTCAATGTGAGCGGTGTTGATGGTGATACCACGCTCTTTTTCCTCAGGAGCATTGTCGATAGAATCGAAAGATCTGAGTTCGGAGAGACCTTGGTCGGCCAGCACGGTGGTGATGGCAGCGGTAAGAGTAGTTTTACCGTGGTCGATGTGACCGATAGTACCCACATTCACGTGGGGTTTAGTACGTTCAAATTTTTCTTTTGCCATTTTTTTATAAATTTATGTTTTTAATTTTTATCCTTATGTCTCCTTATTTCAAAAAAAAAAGAGCCGTTGATGAGAGTTGAACTCATGACCCCATCCTTACCAAGGATGTACTCTACCACTGAGCTACAACGGCTTTTTTTTCTGCTAAAAAAAGAAC
>Ga0310696_10008302_pt1 | contig 12127 bp, 10 predicted proteins | sample AusTroGonzalo_MG_4_FD_203885 | JGI IMG/M metagenome (GOLD analysis project Ga0310696, IMG submission 203885) | Bovine rumen microbial communities from tropical cattle in Woodstock, Queensland, Australia - Gonzalo_02 (v2) (version 2) | ecosystem: Host-associated > Mammals > Digestive system >... | reverse complement strand
GAAATTTGGGTGCAAAGGTACGAATAAGCGAGCGAAAAGCAAAAAGAAAAGCAAAGAAAAAAATCTGTTTTTCTTTTGGCGTTTTCATTTTTTATTGTTACTTTTGTAGGCTTAAATTGCCATTATAGGCTTTTTTCGCATGGAAAGAAATAACAAATAAACAGCATAATGAATTCTAAATGGAACTATCAACCTCCTTCACCCGAGCGACAGCAGCAGGCTAAAGAACTGGCCGAAAAGCTGAATACCAGCCCTGTGATGGCCAGCCTCCTCATTGAGCGCGGCATACGCACAGAGTCGGCGGCGAAGCGTTTTCTGCGTCCATTGCTGAGCGAGCTCATCGACCCGTTCCTGATGAATGACATGGACATTGCCGTAGACCGTCTGAACGATGCGATGGGCCGCAAGGAACGCATCATGGTGTATGGCGACTACGATGTCGACGGGTGTACCGCTGTGGCGCTGGTCTTCCGTTTTCTGCAGCAGTTCTACTCAAACATTGAGTATTACATCCCCTCACGCTACGAGGAGGGCTACGGCATTAGCCAGAAAGGACTGGAACACGCTCAGGAGGCAGGCGTGAAACTAATCATTGTACTCGACTGCGGCATCAAGGCTATTGACGAGATTCGTCAGGCCAAGGAGATGGGCATCGACTTCATCATCTGCGACCATCACGTGCCCGACGATGAGCTGCCCTGCGCCGTTGCCATCCTCAACCCCAAGCGCCAGGACTCCACCTATCCCTTCAAGGATCTCTGCGGCTGTGGTGTAGGCTTCAAGTTCATGCAGGCCTTTGCCAAGAACAATGGCATTCCCTTCTCGCAGCTCATCCCCCTGCTTGATTTCTGCGCCGTCAGTATTGCTGCCGATATGGTGTCGGTGATGGGTGAGAACCGCATCCTCGCCTTCCACGGATTGAAGCAGCTGAACCAAAGCCCCTCCATCGGTCTGAAGGCAATCATCGAGATCAGCGGATTGGCAGGTCGCGACATCACCATGAGTGACATCGTGTTCAAGATTGGTCCGCGAATCAATGCCAGCGGACGTGTGATGAACGGAACAGAGACTGTGGATTTGTTGGTGGAGCGCGACTACAAGAAAGCCCTGCAGGAGGCAATGCACATCAACGAGTATAACGAGCAGCGCAAAGACATCGATAAGCAGATGAGCGAAGAGGCCAACCTGATTGTGGAACGTTTGGAGAGTCAGGAACACCAGCCCGCCATCGTGCTCTATAGTGAAGGATGGAAAAAAGGTGTCGTAGGCATCGTGGCCTCGCGTCTTACTGAAATGTATTACCGCCCCACCGTTGTCCTCTCTTGTCAGGACGGCGTAGCTACAGGTTCTGCACGTTCCGTGGCGGGCTACGATATCTATAGTGCCATCAAGAGCTGCCGCGACCTTTTGGAGAATTTCGGCGGACATACCTATGCCGTTGGCCTGACGCTGAAAACAGAGAATATCCCCGAGTTCCGCCGCCGTTTCCAAGAGTATGTCAGCAACCATATCATGCCCGAACAGACGGAGGCTGCTATGGAGATAGAGGCGCAGGTAGACTTCAAGGACATCACTAAGAAACTGCACAACGACATGAAGAAGCTGGCTCCTCACGGGCCCGACAATCCAAAGCCTCTCTTCTGTACACGTAATGTCTATGATTATGGTACATCAAAGGTTGTAGGCCGTCAGCAGGAGCACATCAAGCTGGAGCTGGTCGACTCACGTTCCAGCAATGTGATGAACGGTATCGCCTTCGGACAGAGCGCAGCCGCCCGCTACATCAAGTCAAAGCGTTCCTTCGATATTATCTACACCATCGAGGAAAACATCTACAAGCGTAGTGAAGTGCAGCTGCAGATTGAGGATATCAAGCCTTCAGACGAAGCCTGAATTTATTAGTAAGCACTTTATTGTTAAGTGACCTATGACCGCAGACTATATATTGAGCATCGTGGTGGCTGCCCTGCTGGGTGGCGCCATCGGATTGGAACGCGAATACCGCTCGAAGGAGGCAGGCTTTCGCACTCATTTCCTCGTAGGACTGGGCAGCGGATTGCTGATGGTACTGTCAATGCATGGCTTTGACGATTTCCTGGGTATACAGGGTATCCAGCGTGATCCCAGCCGTATGGCGGCACAAGTAGTGAGCGGCATGGGTTTCATTGGTGCCGGATGTATCATTTTCCAGAAAAACGCAGTAAAGGGGCTTACCACGGCAGCTGGCCTGTGGGTGACATCAGCCATCGGTATGACGGCAGGTGCGGGAATGTATCTCTTGGCTTTGGTGGCTACAGCACTGGTGCTGATGTGCTTGGAAGGTTCAGACTTTATCCACCACAAAATCTTCCACGAAGAGTCAGCCAAAGACGAAGCGAAGGGCACCAAAGAGCTGCATGGCAAGGACGTAGAGCAGCAATAAGGGTGCAGCACTAATGATGCCTTGTATGAGCGATTGGCACACGTCAGCTATTGATAGGAAACGGCGCGTCAGCAATCCGTAGGTTACGGACAACATCAAAACACCGAAAGTAATCATCGGAACCAAAGCATGACTGAATGGCGACGGCCACAGCTGGCCTGTTGCTGAAAGGAGAACGGCTTGCGGTGATATGGTCAGCAAGAGCACAACTCCTACATACACCACCAGCATAACTAAAAGGAGAAAGATACCCTTACGGTTCCCGAGGTAGCTTTTATAGTTTTGTTGGCTGGAGTCGTTGTGTTTCTTTTGAGAGATAAATGGGAGGCTTTGAAGCAGTCCGCTCTGACGCAGACAGCCCCACGCCATCGACAGCAACAGCAGCCATACCATAAGTGGTTTTAGCAACATATCTGTAAAGCCGCCAAAGAAGAAACGGATTCCCTCGGACGACAGCAGCGAGCGCACACCTTCACCCTTTGTCGCCGACAACAACCACGACACCAACACCAGCACTACAAGTGCCAGCAGAAGCGCAACAGCCAAATATCCTACAATTTTCTTATTCCTCATCCGGTTCAAGGTTGTCGAGATCGAGGATATGCAGCTCTAAAGCACGCACCACCAGACGTGTAGCATTAACGCTGCGACCGTCAGGGAAGAGTTTCTGCACCAGTTCGTTCTGACGTTTTTCCAGACTCTTCACGCCGAAAGGCATCCCACGCAGCTGCGTAATCTGATCCTTCGTATAGCCCAAGGCCAGATGGCGCAGGAAACGCTCGTCGTATTCGTCAATCTCATAGTTCACCAGCGCCTCCTGCTTAGCCAGTTGTGAACCGACGCTGCGCTTGAACGTGTCGACGATCTTCTTCAGAATGGGCTCATTGAAAACCAGCTGCTTGCCCGACATTACGGCCAGCACATCACCACGAGTGAGGAGCTCGCCCGTCTTCAGAATGATACCATCGGCACCTGCATCGAGCACATCCACCCACAGTTTCTCGTTTAGTATCTCGCCTGTAAAAATAAGTACGCGCACCTGCGGGTACATTTCCTTAGTCTGGCGACAAATCTCCACGCCAACGGTAGTTGATCCGCCCAGACCGAGGTCAAGCAAAAGCAAGTCGGGTTGCTGCTGCTTGATGAGACGCCAGTAGGCTGTTTCGTTGTCGGCGGTGCCGATGACTTCTGCCTCTGGAATGTCGTTACGTATGATGCCTTGCGTGCCCTTCAACTCCAGGGGCACATCCTCCACGATGATAATTTTAAACTTATCCATATCTTGTCGTTTATTTGTTGTTTATAGGTTATTGTTTAAAGGGAAGGGTAACAACAATACTGGTACTGTTTTCAATTACTTCTGCCCTGATGGCACAGCCACGACGGTTGGTGGCCTCGCCATGATCGCGTACGATTTGCCGACAGAGCAGATAAGGAATGTTTTCCACTGCCGAGGCCGTGAAAAGTGAAGCAGCCTGATGCTCGTTCAGGTGCAGCGATGGCATGGGCACAATACAGTCTATATACTTGCCGTCGGATCGTGGTGTATAGGTCACTTCCAACTTCTTCTGTCCTGATTGCTTGCGCAACAGCTCGAAGAGATAGTCCACCAATACAGCATCACCCAGGATATCATGCGGCAGACGACGCAGGTGCAAACGTGCATGTTCCGTCTGCCTTGTTGCCTGCAGGCTGAGCAGCCCATATAGTTCGCGGTAATAAGCCACCACCTCAGGCAATGCCTCCGTGTCGTTGCTGTCGATAAGTTGTCGAATGCGGCTGGGATAGTACATTGTCTCGTGCTTCAAAGCCGAGAGACAGTTGTCGAGCACGGCATTGCTCACGTGCAACGCCGCTTCCTCCTGCTCTGTACGGGCTATCTCATCGCTCGTCATCTCCATCAGCTCCTGCTGTTCCTGCTGGCGCCGTGCTGCTTTTCCAAGCGCTACTATCACCTGCCATGCCACAGCCATGAGAATAACAAGGAACAACAAGACTAGCAGGATGATGGCCACCTGCTTGTTGGCCTGCGACTGTTGCATCTTACGGCAGTAGTCATCAAGGGAGGCGTCGGCTGAAAGTTCCTTGAACAGTAGCGTATAGATGCGGTTGTTATAATGGTAAAGCTGCCATTGGTGCAAGGCCAGCGCCGCTACGGCATTCTCATTGCGGATGGTCAGCAGGATGTCGTAGTTCAACTGCAAACCATTATGCAGCCAGATAATCTCTGGAGGCGTCAGCGATGCATCACCCAACAGACAGAGCGTATCGGTACCATTAGGATGCAGCTGGCAATAATAGGCATTGAGCTGTTGTCTGCAAGAATCGGCAAAGCAGATGGTACGCCAATAAGTACCGTTGACGTTGGAGTAATAGGCAGAGTCAGCATAGGCGCTGGCAGCAGAAAGATAAGGAGATACATCCGTAGCTGCATGTGTCTTAGCGTGCAGGCCCGTCATCATCAGAAGTAGGACGATGATCCTGGCCACGCCCTTCGGCAGACGGAAGAAGAAACGGCTACCCTCTCCCAGCTTACTCTCGGCCGACAGCTGGCAGACGCTGAATATCTGGCTCATCTTGCGATATTTCTCGATGATGCCCTTACAGTTGAGCAGGCCAAAACCATGTGAGGATTCTTGCGTCCCGTTGCTAGCAAGCGTCTTTCGGTCCAGCGGAGATTGAATACTGGAAATCGGAGATTTGTCTTCCACAATACTTTTGTGGTCAAAGACATGTGCCAGCTGCTCCTCGCTCATACCAATGCCTGTATCATTGACAGAGAGCTCAACGTAGTCGTCACCCTCGGTAGCACTGATACTGACGCTACCGCCTTGCAGTGTGAACTTACGGGCATTGTCGGCAAGTGTGTTCAGCATAAACAGCGTGAGCACCTTATCGGCTTTCACCTTGGCCGTAGTGGGTTCCACTTGCAGGTCGATGCCTTTCATGCCGAAGCTGCGACGTCCCATCGCTACAATGTCGAAGAGCGGCTGCAGGGCGAAGGTCTCAATGTGCAGACTCAGTTCACCCTGGCGCAGCTGAATCCAGTGGGTAAGCACCTGCGTCTGCTCATTGATATTGTCGGTGAGCTCTGAGATATAGTCCAGTCGTTCTTGCGTGGGATCTTGTTCGAGGCGGCTCACTTCATGGATGATGCGGTCGATAAGTGGTGTGATACCATTCACCAATGACACGCGTGCCCGCTGCTCCAATACCAGACGCTCGCCCTTCTCCACACGCAGACGGGCCATAGCCAACTGTTCGTTCAGCTCGTCCTCCTGTTGTTGCATTTCCAGGTCTTCCTTGTGTGTCTTGCGATGACGATGACGCAGGAAGAACAATGCCAGCAGCAATACCAAGAAAACAATGACAGCCACTACAGCCCAGGTAAGCACGGTAAGCTGCTTTGAAGCTTGCTCCAATTGGCCGGCACGGGCTTCCAACGAACGGTCCTGGCGTGTCTGTTCCTGTAAATCGAGGTAGATATTGCGGTGCAAATCGCTGTTTGACTTGTCGTCGATGGCAGCATAGGCCACGCTGAGCTGCTCGTGGATACTGGCCACAAGGTCAGGAGCCTGGTTAATGATGGTGTCGCTCAGGGCAAGGTGCAACTCCTCCAGCGCATGTTCGTAGTCATTGTGTGCCAGGTAGCAGGAGGCCAGCGTACGATGGGCACCTGCTATCTGGTAGACATCGCCATAGTCAGTAAAGATGTCAAGCGAGGCCTGGGCAAGTTGAAGAGCCAGCGAGTCGTATGGCACGTTGTCAGGGTTGATAAACTTCATCGCCGGCAGATTTTCGGCCACAATCTGTTCGCGGAACTCGTCTACGATAAGGTGTTCGGCCAGCGCCTCCAGAGAGTTTGCCTCGAAATAACTGACACCGTTCTGCTGCGACAACAGGAAGCAGCGCATCAGGTAGTCGAACTCGGCTTGGTTGATGTCTTCCTGCGTACCCTGTGTGATGATGCCGCCGGCACCCACATTATAGAGATAGTTGAGGAACTGTGCCGTATCACGTTCCAGCTCTGAGGGCATGTTCTCTAAAGCCTGCGATGCCTGACGTTCCAGGCCCACATAATAATAATAGGTAGAGGTGACGATGGCCATCTCGCTTTCTGCATAGACGATGCGGGCCAGCTGTCGCTCGTCCAGCGTGGAACGCTCCTCATTGATGCGCCGTAAGGCATTGTTGGCCAACTCACGATAATCATAGAAGTCGCGGTTGTGTGACCTGCGCTGACAAAGACGCATCTGCTGGATGTAGCTCACCAGCAGCTCTATCTGATTATTGGTGATGTCTGGGATTTGATTCAGCAATTGTTCTGCTTCCTCGTAGCGCATCTGTGCAATGCGCACAAAAGCCAGATTGTTGAGGGCTTCGGCTTTTCCATCGGCACATTTGGCCGACATGCTCAGCGCCTGCTGCGCATAGTGCTCTGTAGAGTCGAGCGAGCAATAGTGATAGGCGTATGAATGAGAATTCAGCTTGTCCGCCGCTTGCCTATCTGTCGGCGAACAAGCTGAAAGAATGAATAAAGGGGCGAGCAGTCTAAGCGCGTGCCTTAGCCACATAGCCAAGCGCCTCCTTGCACTTGTCGGTGACATACTGCCAGTCGCCGGCCTTCACCTTGTCGCTGGGGAAGAGCTTTGAGCCCATACCCACGCAGAAGACACCAGCCTTGAACCACTTCGTGAGATTCTCTTCCTCGGGAGCCACGCCGCCCGTCACCATGATCTTCGACCACGGCATCGGAGCCTTCAGCCCTTTCACCATGTTGGGTCCTACAACGTCGCCAGGGAACACCTTCGTCAGGTCGCAGCCCAACTCCTGTGCCTTGCCTATCTCGCTGACAGTCATGCAGCCAGGGCAATAGGGAATAAGACGACGGTTGCAGACGGGGGCGATGTCGGGATTGAACAGCGGACCCACCACGAAGCAGGCACCGAGCTGGATATAGAGCGAAGCTGTAGGAGCGTCGACAACGCTACCCACACCAAGCGCCAGCTCAGGGCACTCCTTGTCGGCCCACTTCACCAGCTCGCCGAAAATCTCATGGGCAAAGTCACCGCGATTAGTAAACTCGAAGGCACGCACGCCACCTTCGTAGCAGGCCTTCACCACATTCTTACAGGTCTCCAAATCCTTGTGATAGAAGACGGGCACCATGCCTGTGTCGCCTATCTTGGCCATCACGGCCAGCTTATCGAATTTTGCCATTTTTCTCTAAACTCTAAACACTAAACTCTAAACTATCTCTGTACCCTGCCATTGGCACTGCCGCCGGCAAGAGCCTCTACTTCCTCAACAGAGACGAGGTTAAAGTCGCCGTTGATGGTATGCTTCAAGGCGCTGGCTGCTACGGCAAACTCCAGGGCCTCGCCCTGAGTGGCCTTCGTCAGCAGACCGTGGATAAGGCCGCCCGAGAAGGAGTCGCCACCACCTACGCGGTCGATAATGGGATTGATTTCGTAGCGCTTACTCTGGTAGAACTCCTTGCCATCATAGATCAAAGCCTTCCAGCCGTTAAACGTGGCGCTATAGCTCTCACGAAGCGTACTGACGACATATTTGAAGCCGAACTCTGCCATCATCTGCTTGAAGATGCCCTCATAGCCGCTGGCATCGGTCTGACCACCTTCGACGTCGGCATCTGGCTTGAAGCCGAGGCACAGCTCAGCATCCTCCTCATTGCCGATACACACATCGACATACTTCATCAACGGACGCATGATACTGATAGCCTTCTCGCTAGTCCACAGCTTCTTACGGAAGTTCAGGTCAACTGATACTGTAACGCCGTGACGCTTGGCAGCCTCACAGGCCAGACGTGTCAGCTCAGCAGCTTTGTCGCTGATGGCGGGGGTGATGCCGCTCCAGTGGAACCACTGTGCGCCCTCCATGACCTTATCGAAATCGAAGTCCTCGGGATTAGCCTCGGCGATGCTGCTGTGGGCACGGTCGTAGATGACCTTTGAGGGACGCATCGAGGCGCCTGTCTCAGCATAGTAGAGACCGATGCGGTCGCCGCCACGGGCCACAAACTCGGTGTTCACACCATAGCGGCGCAGAGCGTTGACGGCTATCTGGCCAATCTCGTGCTTAGGCAGCTTTGATACGAAGTAGGCCTCATGGCCATAGTTGGCGACAGAGATGGCGACGTTAGCCTCGCCGCCTCCGGGGATGATGCGGAATGATTCACTCTGAATGAAACGGTCGTTGCCCTGAGGCGACAGGCGGAGCATAATCTCGCCCAGTGTTACAATTTTTGCCATTGTTACTTTTTTGTTTGTTTTTATAGATTATAAATGATGTGTACTCTATTTAGGCTGCAAAAATAGGAATATTTTCCGAATTCAGCAAATATATTCGTAGATTTTCCCCATTTTGGAGTCCAACGCTGTTTTATTATTGTGGCAAGAGGTCGCTGATGAACATGCGGAGGTCGTCGCCACGAAGTCCTTTCTTCAGGATGGTGCCGACGCTGTCGACCACCACCATATAGGGAATGGTGGAGACACGGAAGGCACGGGCAGCAGCATTGTCTCTCCCCTTCAGGTCGGAGAGCTGCGTCCACTCCATCTTCAGGTCGCTGATAGCCTGACGCCAGTCCTCAGCCTTGTCATCGAGCGAGATGCTCACAATGCCAAGACCTTTCTCCTTGAAGTCGGTATAGAGTTGGCGCATCGCCGGCATCTCGGCACGGCAGGGATTGCACCACGAGGCCCAGAAGTCGATGATGGTGAATTGATGCTGCTTCACCTCGCTCATCACGGACAATTGCGTGCTGTCAGGAGTTAGGAGAGTGAAGTCGGGCATCACCTGTCCCTCATCTGTATTGATCCTGCTGTCGAGTATGGCTTGCAGCTTGACCACAGGTCGGCGATGACGGAAGTTGTCGGGCATCTTCGCAATGAGTTTCTCAAGCAGCTCGGCATCTGCCTGCTCGTCGACAAAACGCACCACAAGCATATATCCCAGCTCGTTGTTGATGTTCTTCTCGGCGGCATCCTTCATCTTCCTCTCTATCTCGTTGTAGAGCTGCAGATAGCGTTCGGCCATCACCCAGTCGCTTTCAGGGGTGAGTGTGGTGTCGGAGCTGACAAGTGCCTCTATCTCGTTGATTTTCTCATAGTAGGGAGCCGTCTCGGTCATCAGCTGCTGCAGGGCATCGTTGGCTGTGGTGCCACCCACGGTGCAATCGCCCATCTTTGTAGAGAGCTTCATCTGTACGGTGCCCGGCTCGGTGAAGAAATTCACATTGTTCGAGGGATCATTCATCACGAAGATGGTGTAGAAGCTCACCGTATCGGTCTTTGCCGAGTAGCTGAACTTTCCCTGCGACACGGTCAACGTGTCAACAGGGAAGCCATCGCCATCGGTCACCAACAATTGCTCACCATCGGGCAGTCCCTCGACAGTACCCTCCAGATGGAAATTCTTCCCATCGTCCACCTTGGGCTTCTCAGAGCACGAAAATGCCAGCAGCAATACTGCCGCAAAAAGTAAATGCTTCATTTACACAATGTATAAGTCGCTGATACTCTTGTTGTCGATAACGCGGCGGATAGCCTCGGCAAACATGTCGGCAACGGAGAGCTGTTTCACCTTTGCACAGCGCTGGGTGTAGGGAATACTGTCGGTAAAGACAATCTCGGTGAGGGCCGATTCCTGCACACGCTCGCTGGCCGGGCCACTCATCACGCAGTGGCTGGCGCAGGCACGCACGCTCTTGGCGCCTGACTCCATCATCAGATCGGCAGCTTTGGTAATGGTGCCGGCGGTATCGACCATATCGTCGACAATGACCACGTTCTTGCCCTCTACCTCGCCGATGATCTGCATGGTGGCCACCACATTGGCACGGGCACGGGTCTTGTTGCAAAGCACCAGCGGGCAGCCCAGATACTTGGCGTAGGTATTGGCACGCTTCGAGCCGCCTACATCGGGCGATGCAATCACCAGCTCGTCGAGGTGCAGGTTCTTCAGATAGGGCATGATGACACCCGAGGCATAAAGATGGTCGACAGGCACGTCGAAGAATCCCTGTATCTGGTCGGCATGCAAGTCCATCGTGATGACACGGTTCACGCCAGCCACGCTCAGCAGGTCAGCCACCAGCTTGGCGCCGATGCTCACACGGGGCTTGTCCTTACGGTCCTGGCGGGCCCAGCCGAAATAAGGGATGACGGCGTTGATGGTACGGGCCGAAGCACGCTTGGCGGCGTCAATCATCAGCAATAGCTCCATCAGGTTGTCGCTGTTCGGGAAAGTACTTTGCACGAGGAAAATGTCGCGGCCGCGGATGCTCTCTTCATAGCTCACGGCAAACTCTCCGTCAGAGAACTTTGTGATTTGCAACTTGCCCAGCGGACAGCCCAGGCTTTGGCAGATTCTTTCGGCCAGATATCTCGTGGCAGTACCCGAGAAGACCATATAACTTTGTGTGTTCATCATTTATAGTAGTTGTTTTGAATTGTTGTTACCACCCCACCGCTCTCTGCAGCTTCTTGAAATGGGCAATGAGCTCCTTGAAGTCCTGCCCCTGATGAATGTTGAAACGATTCCACAGATCGCCGCACACCACCACGCCGCCAAAGCCCAGGTCGGCTATTTGGCGGATGTTCTCAAGGCAGATGCCGCCAAGGGCATAGACATGGCGGTCGATCAGTCCTCGCCGCGAGGCCTCTTTCAGCTCCTCATCGGTAAACGTCCGTCTGTCAGCAGGATTCGTATGGCTGTCAAAAAGAGACTTCAGGAAAACATACTTGCTGTTTTTCTTTGCTTCACGCAACTGGGAAATCGCCGTGCATGTGCGGCTTACATGTCCACGATAGCCGTAGGGCAAGCTGTCGTCCGGATTCTCCAGATGGATGCCCTTGAGATCGTACTCCTCACGTAAATAGAAATGTTCGTGAACGGTGATGCGCTTATAGTAGTCTTCGGAAAGCAGCGTAAGCAGTCGCTCAGAATAGACAGGCTCCGACGAGGGCTTGTAAAGGTGCAGGTTGTCCATGCCTTCCTCGAAGAGGGCGGTCAGGATTTTGTCTTCTTCCACAAAGAACGTGGAACGTGTCATAATGATGAGTTTCATCCTTACGTCGCTGTTTGCGGTGCAAAGTTACGAAAAGTCGGGAGCAAAACAAAAGAATTTCCACAAAAAATCTGCTAAACTTTATGTTTTATGACAAATGTTTAGATTAAAATTGCTTAAAACGGCACGAGTTTAAATAAAAAACACTACCTTTGCAGTCGCAACGAAAAAATGACAAAATGCGCCTACGGCAATTTAAATGCCCTCTACGGCGATTTCGACCTCTAAGCAGACACATTAAAACAACATAGAAAAGAATGGACCAAACGTTTGACAACGACAGAATTCTGAAGATTAACATCGAAGAGGAGATGAAGAGCTCCTACATCGACTATTCCATGTCGGTGATTGTGGCTCGTGCCCTACCCGATGTACGTGACGGATTCAAACCTGTGCACCGTCGTATCCTCTATGGTATGATGGGCATCAACAATGTAAGTACACAACCTTATAAGAAATGCGCGCGCGTGGTGGGCGAGGTGCTGGGTAAGTACCACCCCCACGGCGACAGCTCCGTCTACGGCGCACTCGTCCGCATGGGACAGGCATGGAACATGCGCTATATGCTCGTCGACGGACAAGGCAACTTCGGCTCGGTCGACGGCGACTCT
>Ga0310696_10008300_pt1 | contig 12128 bp, 11 predicted proteins | sample AusTroGonzalo_MG_4_FD_203885 | JGI IMG/M metagenome (GOLD analysis project Ga0310696, IMG submission 203885) | Bovine rumen microbial communities from tropical cattle in Woodstock, Queensland, Australia - Gonzalo_02 (v2) (version 2) | ecosystem: Host-associated > Mammals > Digestive system >... | reverse complement strand
GGGTGCCGATATTGTCATTGTAAGATCCGCGCACATAGTCGGAACGCAGGTTCAGCACATTGGGGCATCCGTAGTGCGCCTGGGGATCGGTGTAGAATGTCGTTTTGATCTGGCAGCACGGCGACTCCTGCTGCCCTACGGGAATGGCGGTGACCAGATAGCGCGTGTTCGGCGTCAGTCCCGAAACGGCAAGCCTCCCGTTATGTGCGACATAGGTGTGGCCGTCGACTGTGACAACCATCGAGAGGTCGCTGGGAGAGTAGTGGATCACAGCGCCGGTGGTGGTGATGCTGTCGACATAAAGATTGGGGGACGGGTATGGGCAGGGACTGGAGTATGCGGTGGGGTTGGTGTTGGATGACCGCCATGTCACATTGAACTGGCGTTCATAGAAAAAGGTGGTGTCGATGGAATAGGCGTCGTAATGTATGTGGAAAGTAATGCGGCCGCTGGTGGCAGGAATATTCCGTAACGTATCCAGAGAACCTGACAGACGGGCTATCAGCGTCGAGACTCCGGGGTCTCCGTCCCAGATATCGATATAGCCGCACATGGGAGCGTGTCCGCTTCCGCACACGTTCTGGAAATAGATCTGCAATAGGAAGGATGAGTCAAACCCGTTGACGATTCCCCAACTGTCGAAAGGATCCGTCTCCCTCTCGTAGTAGTGGGCCAAATAACCATACGAGGAGTTGATGCAGTAATAGGTGGTGTCGTTGTTGTATTGACGGTTGGTGAACTGCGCACATACATGTCCTGACGCCATTGCCACTGTCAGCAGCAACAGTACCAGCAGTCTATGTGCGACAGATTTCATTAGTGGCCATAGTCGGACATGAACTTGATTCTCATCAGGCGGATTTCCTCCTCAGGGTAGTCGGGGTCGTCCTGGTATTCCTCATAGGCTTCCTCCAGCGAGGCGGTCTCGGAGTTGCGCCAATATTCCAGCAGTTCCTCCTGATGGTCGGGCTCGATCATCTCATTAATATAGTAATCTATGTTTAATTTGGTGCCGCTGGAGATGATGTGCTCCATCTCCGTCATCAGCTCATCCATCGTAAGGCCTTTCCCCGCGGCGATGTCCTCGAGGCTCTTGCGGCGGTCGATGCTCTGGATGATGTAGACCTTGTTGGCCGACTTGTTGGCCGCCGAGCGCACCACGATGTCCTGCGGACGCTCGATGTCGTTGTCCTCCACATACTGTTTGATCAGGTCGATGAAGGGCTGTCCGTATTTCTGGGCCTTGGCGATGCCCACGCCGGCGCAGTGGCTCAGCTCCTCGACGTTGCAGGGATACTGCAGCGTCATGTCCTTGAGCGACGACTCCTCGAAGATGACATAGGCGGGGAGTTTTTCGCGCGAGGCGATGCTCTTGCGCAGACTCTTGAGCTGCACGTAGAGGGCTTCGTCGCCGGCGGCTGAGGCGCCGCCGCCGCTGGCTGCCACCAGGTCTTCCTCGTCCTCGTTGTTCTCGGTCGAATAGTCGTGGTCGATAGTGACATAGATGCTGTAGGGCTTCTTGATGAACTTGTTGCCCGCCGGGGTGAGCTTCAGCACGCCGTACTGCTCAATCTCCTTCTGCAGCAGTCCCTCGAACTGCGCCTGCCGGAGGACGGCTTTCCAGAAGAGGTCCGCGGAACCGCCGCCGGTGTTGACGTCGGCGCCGCCGCCGAACTGCTCCAGCTTGTCGAGGTGGTAGGTCTTGGTGTTGGCGTTCTTGCGTCCCATGATGACATCCACGATGTCCTTGGGCTTGAAGGCCTGCTTCATGGCCTGGATGGTCTCGAGGGCGTAGGCCATCTCCTCCTGCGCCTCCACCCGCGGCTTGGGATGCGTGCAGTTGTCGCAGTTGCCGCAGTAGGGCTCGTTGTAGTCCTCGCCGAAATATTTCAGTATGTTCAATCTCCGGCAGGCCGAACTCTCGGCATAGCTCACCATCTCCTGCACCAGCTGTTTGGCCATCTCCTGCTCGGTGACATTCTTGTCGGTGAAGAACTTGTAGAGTTTCTCGACGTCGTGTTCGCTGTAGAAGGCGATGCAGCGTCCCTCGCCGCCGTCGCGGCCGGCACGGCCGGTTTCCTGGTAGTAACCTTCGATGCTCTTGGGGATGTCATAGTGGATGACGAAACGGACGTCGGGTTTGTCGATGCCCATGCCGAAGGCGATGGTGGCCACGATGACGTCGACATCCTCCATGAGGAACTTGTCCTGGTTCTCGGTGCGCACCTTGTTGTCCAGCCCCGCATGGTAGGGCAGGGCCTTGATGCCGTTGATGACAAGCAGCTCGGCCAACTCCTCCACGCGTTTGCGGGTGAGGCAGTAGATGATACCGCTCTTGCCGGGATTGTCCTTGATGAAGCGGATGATCTCCTTGTGCAGCATCATGGGGTCGCTGGGCTTGGGACGCACCTCATAGTAGAGGTTGGGGCGGTTGAAGCTCGAGATGAAGGTCTTGGCTTTCTCCATGCCGAGGTTCTTGATGATGTCCTGCTGCACCTTGGGGGTGGCGCTGGCGGTGAGCGTCAGGATGGGCACCTTGGGGTTGATCTGCTTGATGGCGTCGCGCAGGCGACGGTATTCGGGACGGAAGTCGTGTCCCCATTCCGAGATGCAGTGGGCCTCGTCGATGGCGAAGAACGATATCTTCATCTGCTGGAGGAACTCGATGGTCTCCTCTTTCGAGAGGGTCTCGGGCGCCACATAGAGCAGTTTGGTGTCGCCCTTCATCAGGTCCTCCTTCACCTCGGTGATCTGCGCACGGTTGAGGGAGGAATTGAGGAAGTGGGCCACACACTGGCTGCCCGAGGTGTAGCGCACGGCGTCCACCTGGTTCTTCATCAGGGCGATGAGGGGCGACACCACGATGGCCAGCCCCTTGCTGATGATGGCCGGCAGCTGGTAGCAGAGACTCTTTCCGCCGCCCGTGGGCATGATGACGAAAGTGTCGTTGCCGTCCAGCAGGCTCTGGATGATGGCCTCCTGGTCGCCTTTGAACTTGTCGAAGCCGAAGATTTCCTTCAGATATTTATGCAGGTCTTTCATAAAATGCTCTTTTTTCATTTGTCCTTTCATCCCCTCTCGATCCTTTCCACTTTCCCTCGCACCTTTTCAATATCCTTCCGCACAATAAAAAATTTTCTTTCTCGTTTACAAAGATAAAAAAAAATATTGAACCGCAAAAAAAAAATTGAAGGTGAAGAGCTCTGAAGAGATAAAACATATTGCTATTCAGGTAATTGAAGATGAGAAAAAAGCTGTCGAAAATCTGAAAAACCATATCGGGGACAGCTTTTCGAAAGCCGTCGAAACTATTTTTTCGGCCTCCGGACGTGTGGTGGTGACGGGCATCGGGAAAAGTGCCAATATCGCCCAGAAAATCGTCTCCACGCTGAATTCCACAGGCACTCCGGCGCTTTTCCTCCATGCCGCCGACGCCATCCACGGCGACCTCGGTATGGTGCGTCCGGGCGATGTGGTGATCTGCATCTCCAAGAGCGGAAACACACCGGAGATCAAGGTGCTGGTGCCCCTGATCAAGAACTTCGGCAACACCCTCATCGCCATCGTGGGCAACACCGACTCCTTCCTGGCCCATGAGGCCGACATCGTCCTCGACACCACCGTGGAGCACGAGGCCTGCCCCAACAACCTGGCCCCCACCTCCAGCACCACCGCCCAGCTGGTGATGGGCGACGCTTTGGCGGTGGCCCTCATCGAATGCCGCAACTTCACCGCCCGCGACTTCGCCCGCTTCCATCCGGGCGGCGCCCTCGGCAAGCAGCTCTACCTCCGCGTGGCCGACCTCTACATCCAGAACGAGCGGCCCGAGGTCTCACCCTCCACCCCCATCTCCGACGTCATCATCGAGATGACCTCCAAGCGCCTCGGCTGCGCCGTGGTCACCGAAAACGATGCGGTCCTCGGCATCATCACCGACGGTGACCTCCGCCGCATGATGCAGACAAGTCATACGCCGAAGTGCGCCTCCGACATCATGCACCCCAACCCCCGCACCATCCTCGACACCGAATATGCCGTCAACGCCCTCCAGATGATGCGGCAGAACTCCATCACCCAACTCATCGTCACCGACGCTGGCGCCCGCTACCTCGGCATCATCCACATCCACGACATTCTCCGCGAAGGAATCATTTAATGTCAAGTCCCGCCGTTAACCGTTAAACTTTCAACTTGTGAAACTCTACACCGACAACGTCGTCAAGAAATACCGCTCCCGCACCGTCGTCAAGGGCGCCTCCGTCGAAGTCCGCCAGGGCGAGATCGTGGGACTGCTCGGCCCCAACGGTGCCGGAAAGACCACCACTTTCTACATGGTCGTGGGCATCATCAAACCCTACTCCGGCAAGGTCTACCTCGCCCCCGAGACCGACCGGGGCGAGACCGGTGAGACCATCGAGCTCACCCAGTTCCCCATGTACAAGCGCTCGCAGATGGGCGTGGGTTACCTCGCGCAGGAAGCCTCTGTCTTTCGCCACATGACCGTCGAGGATAACATCATGTCCATCCTCGAGTTCCGCAAGGATCTCGACAAGGAGCAGCGCCGACAGAAACTTGACTCTCTGATAGAGGAGTTTCACCTCGGCCATATCCGCAAAAGCAAGGGCATCCAGCTCTCCGGAGGCGAACGCCGCCGCACCGAGATAGCCCGTGCGCTGGCCAACGACCCTATGTTCCTGCTCCTCGACGAGCCCTTCGCCGGCGTCGACCCCATCGCCGTGCAGGACATCCAGGACATTGTCCTTGAGCTCAAGAAACGTAATATCGGTATCCTTATCACCGACCACAACGTCCGCGAGACACTGCATATCACCAACCGAGCCTACCTCCTCTATGAGGGCTCCATCCTCCAGCAGGGGACCCCCGAGGACCTCGCCAATGACCCCGACGTGAGGGAAAAATACTTAGGACGTGATTTCGTGCTGAAAGAGCGCGCCCACTAAAAAAGAAAGGCACCCTTCAAGGTGCCGTCTTTTTTTTTCTGTTCTCTTTTCAATTAATTCAAGAACAGTCTCATCTTCAGCCCTCCTGCCTCCACATTCTGGCAGCAGCGGGCGAAACTCATGATGTTCTGGAGCGTCTGCTCCGAGGGTTGTATGGTTGTGCTTGCAGAAGACGGAAATGTGTCCGCTGGGGTAAATTCGTATTCCTGCATCATACGCGCCTTTATGGGTTGAACAATCAGTTAATTTCAACTATAATAACTCCCCTGCGCAAAAAAAATTGTGTCCCCAATAAAATTTAACATTTGCCACCGACAAAAGAATGCAAAAAGCTTTCCGCGCCGGCGGAGAAAATAAATTTGGCGGTTTCAGAGAAAAACGATTACGAATATTTTCGTAACGAAAAATATCGCAATTGTCACTTCGTGGTATTCAGTAAAGTAGTTTGCATATTAACGTAATCGTGCTATTCCCTTAATACAGGAATCCCAGCATCCAGAGCGGCAACTTGGCTCCGTCGGGCATGTCCCAGTCGTCGGCGAAGATGTACGAATCTTTCACCCCTGCGATCTGGGAGAAATTCTTGTTGCGTCCGCCAATTTCAAAAGTGTATTTCCCATCCACCTTGAAGTCGCCTTGCGACTTCCCGTATTCCACGGTGTGCGACTCTGAGAGGCTCCCCACGGCGAAAACCTCACGCAGGGTGCCAATCTCCACCTTGGAGGGCGCAAGGGCATACATGATATTAGGGTTTTCCAGATACACCTTGTCGGGTTTCGACAGCTTGCCCACCTTCTTTGTGCCGGAATACAGCAGGTTCAGCACCTTGGCGTCGCCCAGATATTTGAGGTATTCCACCACGGTGTCGCGTCCAATCTCCAGGGCGGCAGCAATCCTGTTGGCATTCAGTTCGAAGGGAGTCTCGCTGCAAATCATAGCCACGAGGGCCTGCAATTTCCTGACGTTGGCCACGTCCACCTTGCATATTTGGGGCAGCTCGGTCTCGATGATATAGTTCACCACCTGCTCGATTTTGGTGTGGTATTCCCCCTCGCCCTCCAGCAGGAAGGGATAATAGCCTTTCTCCAGGTATTCTTTGAACAGCGCCACCGGCTTGCACTTCTTCGCCACCGTCTGCCACAGGTCGTAGGGATGGGCAAGGATATCTTCCAGCGTCCAGATGGGGAACGACAATCCGTGATAGAAGCGCAGCGCCTCACGGAACGAGAGACCCGGCAAAGTGTATTTTACCGCCCGGCGCGAAAGGTCGGCATCACCCTCCTTCAATTGTAGGAGCGACGACCCGCTCACAATTATTTTCAAGCTAGGGAAAAGATCGCGAATCTCCTTGATTTCGCGACTCCAATTCGTGGTTCCAGGTTTGTATTTGTGAATCTCGTCGATTATCAGCAGTTCGCCACCACCAATCGTGAATTCTTCGGCCAACCCCACCAGCGTACGGGTGGAGAAGTCCACCGTATCGGCTGAGCAGTACAGCATACGTCGGTCGCCCGGCTCGAAGTGCTGCTTGAGGTACTGTTTGATCAGCGTCGACTTGCCAACACCCTTTGCACCAATGATGCTGATGAGGGGAGCATTCCAATGAATCTCGCCCATCTTTTCGCGGATGATACCCGTGCTTGTATTGGCTAACAGTCTGTTACTCTTTCTGTAAAGTGTATCCATAACCTCTTGTTATACGGTGCAAAGATAATAAAAATGTTGCATACACAATGCGTTTTTATAAAAAAATGTTGTTTGTGCGCAACATATCGATCTTTCACATTCTTCTTCCTGACTTTCCCTGAAACGGCCATGCAAGTCATTGGCTTTACCCGCGACAGCGACGGCCTCTTCCGAATTATCCTTGTCCAACCCTACGTGCGCTGTCTTCGTCTTGCTACAAAAGATGAGATCGACAATTTTGTTGGGACGATGGGATTTAAAGACAATGGGGACGGGAACGGCGTGAATTATGTCTCCGACCGCCTGGCACCTGTTCCATAAATTTTTTTTTACCGAATAATGCCCCCTCACAAAGTTGCTCCGAAGGGCGCGACGGCGAGGGGGCGAAATTGTGAAAAACGTGTTGAAAACGGTCGGTTTTGCGGCGCCGTTTCTGTTGATAAATTGCACAAACATGCAAATTTTTTGTGTTAAAATATTTTTGTAACACACAGTTTGTCAATGCCTACAAAAAATTTTAAGATTATTTAACAGAAAGTGGAATATGAGAAGCTTGGTGGGGTGGAAAAAAAGTAGTACTTTTGCAATTCCTTTTTGGGCGGGTTATGCCCGTAAATGACTAGAAAACAATAATAATAAATAAAAAAACAAGTAAAAGAAAATGCCAACAATTCAGCAATTAGTTCGCAAAGGACGTCAGCAGATGGAGTACAAATCCAAGTCTCCCGCTCTCGACAGCTGCCCGCAGCGTCGTGGTGTCTGCACCCGCGTGTACACCACCACCCCCAAGAAACCTAACTCGGCCATGCGTAAAGTGGCTCGTGTCCGCTTGACCAATGGTAAGGAAGTCAACGCCTACATCCCGGGTGAGGGTCACAACCTGCAGGAGCACTCCATCGTGATGATCCGTGGCGGTCGTGTGAAAGACCTTCCTGGTGTGCGTTATCATATCATCCGCGGTGCTCTTGATACCAGCGGAGTGGACGGTCGTCGTCAGCGTCGTTCCAAATACGGTGCCAAGCGTCCGAAACAGGCCGGTAAATAAAGTTTAAAGTTTAGAGTTTAAAGTTTAAAGTTAGAACTAGCAATGAGAAAAGCTAAGCCCAAGAAAAGAATCATCCTCCCGGATCCCAAATACAATGACATCCTGGTCACCAAGTTCGTCAACAACCTGATGATGGGTGGCAAGAAGACCATCGCCTACAAGATCTTCTATGAGGCTATCGACGTCGTCGCCGACCGTACCAAAGAGGACGGCCTCGAGGTGTGGAAGAAAGCCCTGGCCAACGTGACCCCGAGTGTCGAGGTCCGCAGCCGCCGTATCGGTGGTGCCACCTTCCAGATTCCTACCGAGATCCGCGCCGAGCGTAAGCAGAGCATCGGCATGAAGAACCTCATCGGCTTCTCCCGCAAGCGCAGTGAGAAGACCATGGCCCTGAAGCTGGCTGCTGAAATCCAGGCCGCTTACAAGGAAGAGGGTGCCGCCTTCAAGCGCAAGGAGGATATCCACCGCATGGCCGACGCCAACAAGGCCTTCTCTCACTTCAGAGTGTGATTATATTAATATAGGGAATACATTAATATAATATAACAAACAGCAACAAGCAACAATATGTCCGATCTCAGATACACACGCAACATCGGTATTATGGCCCACATCGACGCCGGCAAGACGACGACGACGGAGCGCATCCTTTTCTACACCGGCAAGAACTACAAGCTCGGTGAGACGCACGAGGGTAGCGCCACTATGGACTGGATGGTGCAGGAACAGGAACGCGGCATCACCATTACCTCAGCCGCTACCACCGTGTACTGGGAATGGCATAACAACCGCTACAAGTACAACATCATCGACACCCCGGGTCACGTGGACTTCACCGTGGAGGTGGAGCGTTCGCTGCGTGTGCTCGACGGTGCCATCGCTATCTTCTGCGCCGTGGGCGGCGTGGAGCCCCAGTCGGAGACTGTGTGGCGCCAGGCCGACAAATACGAGGTGCCCCGCATCGCTTTCATCAACAAGATGGACCGCGCGGGTGCCGACTTCTTCTCGGTGGTGAACCAAATCAAGGAGCGCCTGGGTGCCAACCCCATCCCCCTGGAGATTCCCATCGGACAGGAGGACCTGTTCAAAGGCGTGGTGAACCTCATCACCGGCAAGGCCCTCATCTGGGACGAGGATTCGAACGGCACCAAGTTCTTCGAGGTGGAGATGCCCGAAGACCTTAAGGATACTGTGGCTGAATATCGCCAGAAACTGGTCGAGGGCGTCGCCGAGGAGAACGAGGAGCTGATGATGAAGTTCTTCGATGACCCCGACTCGATTACCGAGGAGGAGATGATCACCGAGATTCGCAAGGCCACCCTGGCCCGCAAGATTGTCCCTGTGATGTGCGGTTCCGCCTTCAAGAACAAGGGCATCCAGTCGTTGCTTGACGCTGTCGCAGCATTCCTGCCCAGTCCGATGGACATGCCGGAGATTGACGGCATCAACCCCAAGACCGAGAAGGAGGAGAGCCGCCAGGTGGACGTCAAAGCCCCCTTCAGCGCCCTCGCCTTCAAGATCGCCACAGACCCCTATGTGGGACGTCTGTGCTTCTTCCGCGTCTACAGCGGTTCGCTCGAGAGCGGCTCGTATGTCTACAACGCCAACACCGGTAAGAAGGAGCGTATCTCGCGCATCATGCAGATGCACTCCAACAAGCAGAACCCCCTCGACCGCATCGAGGCCGGCGATATCGGAGCCGCAGTCGGATTCAAGGAGATCAAGACGGGACACACGCTCTGTGACGAGCATCATCCCATTATCCTCGAGTCGATGAAGTTCCCCGAGCCCGTCATCAGCATCGCTGTGGAGCCCCACACGCAGGCCGACATGGACAAGATGACCAACGCCCTGATGAAGCTGGTGGAGGAAGACCCCACCTTCCGCGTGAAGACCGACGAGGTGAGCGGACAGACCGTCATCAGCGGGATGGGCGAGCTCCATCTGGACATCATCATGGACCGTCTGCGCCGCGAGTTCGGCGTCGACGTGAACCAGGGACGTCCCGAGGTGGCCTACAAGGAGGCTATCACCACCACCGTGCAGCACCACGAGATTTACAAGAAGCAGACCGGCGGCAAGGGTAAGTTCGCCGATGTGCTCTTCGAGATCGGCCCCGCCGACGAAGGTTTCGTGGGACTGCAGTTCGTCAACGAGGTCAAGGGCGGCAACATCCCCAAGGAGTTCATGCCCGCTCTCGAGAAAGGCTTCCGCGAGGCCATGCAGAACGGCGTCCTCGCCGGCTATCCCATGGACTCGATGAAGGTGACTGTCATCGACGGCTCGTTCCACCCCGTGGACAGCGACCAGCTGAGTTTCGAGCTCTGCGCCAAGATCGGTTTCAAGGCCGCCTGCCGCAAAGCCAACCCCGTGTTGCTGGAGCCCATCATGAAACTCGAGGTGCTGACCCCCGACGCCTATGTGGGCGACGTGACCGGCGACCTCAACCGCCGCCGCGGCGTGCTGGAGAACATCACCGCCAAGGTGGGCGTGCAGGCAGTCCATGCCAAAGTGCCCCTGGAGCAGATGTTCGGCTACGTCACCTCGCTGCGCACCATCACCTCCGGCCGCGCCAACTCCACCATGGAGTTCTCGCACTACGCCGAGGTGAGCCGTGACCTGCAGGATGCTATCCTAAAGAATAAAAATAATTAAAAAATAAATAACAATGAGTCAAAGAATCAGAATCAAGCTCAAATCTTACGACCACAATCTCGTCGACAAATCGGCTGAGAAGATTGTGAAGACCGTTAAGATGACTGGCGCAGTGGTCAATGGTCCCATACCCCTGCCTACCAACAAAAAGATTTTCACCGTCAACCGCTCGACCTTCGTCAACAAGAAGAGCCGTGAGCAGTTCGAACTGAGCACCTACAAGCGCCTGATGGATATCGAGATCAACGATCGTACCAAGACCATCGACGCCCTCATGAAGCTCGAGCTCCCCAGCGGTGTGGAAGTCGAAATCAAAGTGTGAATTTAATCAGCCAATGTCAACGACAGACAAGCTGAAGTGTCTAACAATTATTAAAAGAATCCAAACTAAGAAATGTCAGGATTAATCGGAAAGAAAATCGGAATGACCAGTCTTTTTGATGCCGACGGAAAGCAGATTCCGTGCACTGTTATTGAAGCTGGTCCTTGTGTTGTCACACAAGTGAGAACTATTGAGAAAGATGGCTATGAGGCTATCCAGCTCGCTTTCGGCGAGAAGAAAGAGAGCCACACCACCAAGGCTATGAAAGGCCATTTCGCCAAAGCCAACACCACCCCCAAGCGCTACCTCGCTGAGTTCAGCCGCTTCGAGGAGGGTCACAAGAAGAAACACGGTGAGGTCCTCACCGTCGAGGTGTTCCAGGAAGGCGAGTTCGTCGACGTCGTCGGCACTTCGAAAGGTAAAGGCTTCCAGGGCGTCGTCACCCGTCACGGTTTCGGCGGTGTCGGTGACAAGACCCACGGTCAGCACGACCGTCTGCGCGCCCCCGGTTCGATCGGTGCTTCGTCCTACCCCTCGCGTATCTTCAAGGGCATGCGCATGGCCGGTCAGACTGGTAACCACCGCGTGAAGGTCCAGAACCTCCAGGTGATCAAAATCATCGCTGAGAAGAACCTCATGATCGTCAAAGGTTCTGTCCCCGGTGCCAAAGGTTCTATTGTCAAACTTGAAAGATGGAGTTAATCAGAAATGGAGATTAAAGTTTATAACATCAACGGCAGCGAAACCGGTAGAACCATCAACCTCGAGGATTCTATTTTCGCCATCGAGCCCAACGACCACGCCATTTATCTGGATGTCAAGCAGTATCTGGCCGACAACCGTCAGGGTACCAGCAAAGCCAAAGAGCGCAGCGAGAATGCCCACAGCACTCGCAAACTGAAACGTCAGAAAGGCACCGGCGGTGCACGTTCGGGCGATTTGAAGAGCCCCGTGTTTGTCGGCGGCGGTACCATCTTCGGACCCAAGCCCCGCGACTACCGCTTCAAACTCAACATCAAAGTGAAACGTCTCGCCCGCCGCAGCGCCCTCAGCTACAAGGCCAAGGACAGCGCCATGACCGTCGTCGAGAACTTCACCTTCGAAGGCCCCAAGACCAAGAAGATGATCGAGGTGCTCAACAATTTGAAGTTGAATGACAAAAAGTCACTTTTTGTGCTTGAGAATCAAAATAATTTCGTATCTTTGTCCGCTAGAAACCTCAAGAACGTGAAGGTTGTAAACGTGTCACAGTTAAATACTTACGACATTGTTAACGCCTCCAATATCGTCGTTTGCGAGGGCTCATTGAACGAAATTAACCGCGTTTTGGCAACAAAATAAGGCTTGTGAGTATAACGATTTAAGAAAGTTTAACAAATGATGAACATTATAGTAAAACCGCTGATTAGTGAAAAGATGACCCGCCTCTCCGAGGCTGCCGCCAATCCTATTCAGACCC
>Ga0310696_10008299_pt1 | contig 12128 bp, 11 predicted proteins | sample AusTroGonzalo_MG_4_FD_203885 | JGI IMG/M metagenome (GOLD analysis project Ga0310696, IMG submission 203885) | Bovine rumen microbial communities from tropical cattle in Woodstock, Queensland, Australia - Gonzalo_02 (v2) (version 2) | ecosystem: Host-associated > Mammals > Digestive system >... | reverse complement strand
TAGCCCTGAGTCTTATTGGACGGCGCCAATCCCTGTGCCGCCAACAAATACGCGCCCCGAATATGGTCAGCAATCACTCGCATTTCGTCTGTATTATTGTCGTAAGACTTCCCGGAAATCTCTTCCAATTTATCAATAATTGGCTTCATGAGAGAAATCTTAAACACGTCAAAAGAGCCAATCGAAGCTGCCGTAATGCGCTCGAGTCCGCCACCAAAATCAACATTTTTATGCTCTAATTCCTCAAAAGTGCCATCTGGCAAACGTCGGTATTGCATAAAGACCTGATTGCCGATTTCCATAAATCTTGCACCATCCGATGCTGGGTGCGACAAGCCATATTTTTCAACATCCTGTTTATCTTCACCAAAATCATAAAACACCTCAGAATCTGGACCACATGGATCGCCGATTGGTGTGGACTCACATCCGCCACCACGGCTCCACCAGTTCTCGTGGTCGTCATAGAAGAAAATTCGTTCGCCTTCCTTGATGCCACGCTTGTCACCATTCTCGGCTGAGCCGATTTCGGCAATTTTCGCCTCAATTCCAGCCTTTTTAAATACCTCTTGCCAAATTTTTGCCGCTTCAGTATCTTTTGGAATTCCGTATTTCTCATTGCCAATAAAGCACGTCACATAAATCTTGTGTGGGTCTAGCCCTATTTCCTTTGTCAAAAACTCAAAGAAATTTTGAATCTGTTCTTTTTTGAAATAATCACCTAGAGACCAGTTGCCGAGCATTTCAAAGACCGTCGTATGTCTCGGATCGCCCACATCTTCGATATCTTGCAAACGCATTGAAGGTTGCGAATCGCAAAGCCTTTTGCCGTCTTTGTGTGGTTCACCTAACAAATATGGTAATAACGGCTGCATTCCTGAACCAGTAAATAGCGTAGTTGGGTCGCCCTCAAGCACCAGTGGTGCCGGCGCAATCACTTTATGTCCTTTTTTAACTTGAAAATCTAAAAATTTTTGACGTACTTCATTTGCATCCATAAAGACAATTATACCATATTTTTGTCAAACCATCCCAAAAAATTAAGGCACCCGGCGGTGGCTGGGTGCCTTAAAGGTGCTTGTGAATTTACCAGGGGTTATCCTCGCTGACGGGGGAGAGTTCGCTATCGCGCAACGTGTAGCCATCAACCTGGCCATTAATCCAGATGCCATAGGATCTGTCGATTCTGTTCCAGTCGCACACGTTGATCGCTCTGTTATCCTCTGCCGGCACAAAATAGTCAAGCTGTTCAACCCGGAGTATTTTGTTGATGACATCAGCTTTCGTGCCGGAACTGCCACAGCATTCGCAAAGGTAATAGGTCTCGCCGTCAGGGCTGTTTTTCAGCATGTTGAGCAGCTGCTCCCGGCCTTTGTCGTCGCAGTAGTCATCATGAAGATACCGCTCCACACCGTAAAGCACCGGAAAAGCCCCAATGTCGATAATCCGCGTCGCCAAGAGCGAAACCGAGTTGGGAAGCTTGGCGTCTTCCGCAGTAGCGATTTCGACCAGCAGGCAGACAAAAGGTTCAGTTTGCTGTTCGAGATTGAGGTCGAACACCGGCTCAAAGGCATTCGCGACAGTATTTGTCGAAAACTGTGCCAAAGCACTGTTCTGTGCCAGCGGCAGGCGCAGGACGCGTCCGTGGGGCTCTTTGTCCCCCATCGGTTCGGTTACATCATCGAGCGGGATGGGCAGATAATAGTATTTGCGCCGCAGCCCATCGTCCAGCTCATCCATCAGGTCGGGCTCCACGAAGTAGTGGACGCGGTCACTTGCCTCACTAATGCAGGCATTAAACCGCGCCTTGGTGTAAAACAGCTTGATTTCCAGGTCTTGGATTTGCTCGGCGTAGTGCAGGTGAAACAGATTTACCGCCTCCGCGACGTCATCAGTCTCCACCAGGAGACTTTGCCCCATCTGGTTTTCTACCAGGATATAATCCAGGATGCCATCGAGGGGCTTCGTCAGGCTCGTGATTTTACGGCAACGAGTGATCGTGGTAGTGAATGCTTTCTTGAGAAGTTCGAATACTCCCTCCTCGAAGTTTTTCTGCGTAGACATTTCTTACCCTCCAATTCACAAAAAAATTAAACTACAAGGAAAACACATAGCTCCTATTAATTATATTATAACATATACTCTCTTAACTATGTCAAGAAAAGAAAATAGTCCCGAAACGGAAAACAGCCCCGGGCTGGGGCTGTTTCGTTTTTTTGTCTTTGTTAGCCTTTCGGTTCGCTCTTGCAGAGCACTTCTACCACTTCGTGAATGGCGCGATGGGAATCGCTAGCGCCATGGCAAGCCGGGTTGAAATAAATGCGGATATGACCGTTGTTCAACCGGCTCGGATCGAAGCCACTGCAGTTGTCGTTGAGAATGAGTTCGTCCAGGACCTTTATCACGGCCCTCACATCGATCTTGAAATCCTTCGGGCGGAAGTAGATATCCGCCTGTCCACAGTCTTCCCGCACATAAATCGGTGCGGGTGAAACCGCGACGGTTTTCAGCAGGCCATGCCAGGCCTTGGGCTTCAGTTCGCTCCCCAAATCCATTTTTCTTCCTCTCCTTCATATATGATGTATATGGTGTAAACCAAAATGGGGTTTTAACAAAGACTGTAAAAAATACAAGCTACCAAAAGCGGAAACTCACTATAATTATATCATACTTTGTGTAAAAAGTCAATAATAACACTTATGTTTAATTAAAAAGGCCGCCCCGTAGGGCGGCCAAGGAGTAATTTAGGAGAAAGTCTCACATGCCCGCAGGTATTCCAGTTCAACTTCTTCAACCCAATCCCCCCACAAGAACATGTCGCTATCGCGCATATAATAACGACGCGGCATGTGCGGCGAAGGAATCTTGAATGGTGAATTCATGTAGTTGTCGTAGCCGGCTACCTGCAAGAGCCGAATCGCTTTGAGGCTTTTGACCTCTACATAGTGGGCGCGGTAGAGTTTTCTCAAATCTTTCATGCTGTTAATCTCAATGCGCTCGCCGTCTTTGTCCCAGGCAAGATATTCCGCCAGGATACCAGTCTCGGTCGAAACGTCATCAGAAAACACTTCCATGCCCTTTTTGTATCTTTCTTCCAACACGGAGAAGCGCAGAGCCTCGCCCGTATACTTGCGGATTGTCGCCGGCATGTAATACCGCTCCGGATAGCACTCTTTGGTGAGAACTTCGCCAGGAATATGTTTTCCGTCGAGTTGCAAGTTTTCATCCTGAAGATAAACATTGTACAAAGCATTATACGGGTCGTTTTCCACCTGAACTCTTGACCGGTGCGTCAGCAAGCCGTTTTTTGTGCGAAGGACCGCATTTTTTAACCGCAACAAGAGTTCATGTGCTTCTCGGCTGTCAATTTGCATAAAAGCCCAACCAAAACCTGCGCCCGCGATGTTTTTAATGTGCTCCATCACGCCAACCGCTTTGTATTCTTCTTCGGGTTTTGCCAAATCGTTGAGCCACGTTGCGATGGGCTCCCAATCGCTATTCCAAAGATGAATCTGCTTTAACAGTGGGATTTGTTCCATCAAATCTTCAAAATAGATTTCACGCATTTTTATAGCCCACCAACTTCCGTTCCTCCGGGAGCGCAAAATGGATTTTCTTCTTGAAATACTTCAGCATCAGCTCGAAAGAATACTCCTTGTGAATCATCTTGCTGAACCTCATCTCGTACTCGGAACGGTTCTTCCTCCGGAAGTTTGCTTCGTTAGCATCAAACGCCTCGGTCTCCGCCCGGTAGCTCCGAATGAGTTTCTTGCGGGTCGACTTCAGGGCCGCGTACGGCACATTCTTGTAGGCGTTGTAATCCACAATCCAGTCCTGTTCCATTAGCCATTTTACGTTCTTGGGTTTCCTGAATACACAGGCGAACTTAAGGCTGTCTTCGAAACCGGTCATGGTAAACTCGCTGCAGCTCGCAAACAGCTCATCGAGCAGCGAAGCTGGAACATCGCTGATTTCGCGCATAATGTAGGCTATTTCGTACTTCTGAAGATAAACTTCTCTGCCAACTTTGATTTTCATGATTGTCCCCCTCAAAATAGTTTTTAGACGTCAGAATCCCCCATCTCTTCTACCCTGTCACTTCCTAATCACTCCTTTAAATGAACAAAATAACTCTGAATGTTTAAAACCTCAGAAGTTATTTCTTAATAATATTATATAACAATTTTCCAAAAAATCCAGAGTAAAAAACCGAACAATGGTCAAAAATCTGACCACGGAGTGTATACTATGCCTGTTTTGCCAACAATTCTTTCATCTCAGCGCGAAATAATTCTGGGTCTTTCGTTAACTCCGTAAACTTTGCGAGCATCGCTTCAAATGCCGGGTTTTCAAAATACATTTTCTTAGCGCTATAAGCCTCGTCGCCAGCAAATTTCTTGCAAATTTTTTTATAAGTCCAATCAATCGACTCATCTTCAGTACGGTCTGGATGTAAAAACTGATTATAAGCATATGCCCGGCGCATAATATCCTGATAATCGGTATCGCGATCCGCCGATGAGACGATTCGTCCATAGATTGTGAGCGGATCGAGCTCATTCGATGCCCGGTGATCCATAATTGCGTCCGCCATCACGCGGAGTTGCTCGCGCGAGAAATGCTCTGCCATAAAATCATCGTTCAAAAGATATCCTGCAGACACCAAATGGTGTAGTTTCTGATTCTTATCACGCCCCAAATCATGATAGGCCGCCACCACAAAACACATATCGTAGTCAATCTTGCGGTTTTTATTTGGTTTTAGTTCCGCCGGCAAACCCTTGAAATCTTTCGCAGTGGTCTTAATCTCATCGTCATTAATTCGCTTCGCAAAATCCAGGCTCCGCCGAATTACGTTTTTAATATGATCAAGCCCATGCCCATTATCACCACCGTAGCGCGGAAAAATCTGCCCCACCACATACTCTGCCACCTCTGGGTTAACTATTTTATACTCTTCTATCATAAAAACATTATATCACGGTTTTGGGGTAACAATAAAACGTAGCCAAGAAACCCCAGAGTCGCTATCGTGTTTTTCTAATTTGATTATTTCGAACCCCGTATTGTCTATTATTTTTCGAATTCCGCTCTCGCTATAATATTGAAAAAACCGCTTCGCTCCCAAACGGTAATCACCTTCGTAATCAATCCACTCTGACATCTCACCATTTTCATCCCCGCGAGTTTGGACATCAAAAATTAAACGACCTCTAGGCCGAAGTAAAACACGAATGTTTTCAAGTGCGGTTTTTAGATCTCCTGGCGTAAAATGTACAAACACATGCCAAGCTAATATACCGTCAAACTGAAGATTAAGCCGATCAGTTAAAACATTAAATCTTATCGGGTTAAATCCATTTTCTCGTAATGTTTTAATAAATCCCCCAACTATGTCACTTGCTGTAACATTAAATCCGTGTTTGGCCAAGGCTTTAGCACCTAATCCGTCAGCCGAACCGATTTCTAGAATATCAGCATGGGTATCCAACGCTTTAAAACCCCCAAACCAAAAACTATGTTCTACCTCCGCTTTTTTAGCAGTTTTTTCTGTGCCACGACTTTTAATTCGTCGTTTTGTTCCATTGAAGTATTCTTGGAATAACTCTTCATATACTTCTAAAGTTTTTTGGTTCTCTTTACTCATGTGTTGATTATAGCATCTTCCTTCGAAGCCCCACAAGTATCCACATTGCTAAGGCTGCTGATTTGCTAAAATCTCGGTATTCTTGCCGTCATAAAATAATACGTCATTATCCGTTAGATGAATAACTTTAAAACCAGCCTGTTTCAACTTTTCAGTTGCTCGATTAATCCTATCAAAATATTGTTCTCTATGGGCATGGGGTAAAACAATGTTTGGGAATACATCAAGGCCAGTATATTTTTTTAAATCTGGCGCTAGTTTTGGATCATCAAATTCAACGGCGCCCTTAATTGTGGGGCAGCATATTATTGAGCTAGCGCTAGAGCCAATATATAAACCACCATCAATAATATATTTTCTTAGCAGTTTATCAAAGCCGGTTTTTATTAGCCAATCCATTAGATAAAATGTGTTTCCTCCAGCGATTAAAATTGCATCGGCGTCAAGTAAGATACTTTTATAATTGCTATTTTTGCCTGCCTGTTTCAAATCTAAATCGACAACCTTAAAGCCAACATCCGCTAAGGCTTTTCTATCGGCCTCGACAAAAACTTTGTCATCATACGGGTCCCCGGCGGTCGGGATAAATACGGCGGTTTTTCCATTTGGGTTTATGCCGTCGTGCTGAATTATTGTCTTTATGGTATCTTTTGCGTAAGAAGCTAGATATAATCTCATGTTACTCAATATTATAACATGCGACTAAACACTTAGTAGAAAGACGTGCGACATTTACAATAACCGTTTTTTATGTTATCATATATCTTATGATATATTTGGATCATGCGGCGGCTACACCCGTCAACAAAAAAGTTTTAGAGGCCATGGAGCCGTATTTTTCGCATGATTTTTTTAATCCTTCCGCCGCCTATCTTCCTGCCAAAAAAGTCTCTGCCGATTACGAAGCTGCCAAGGCTATAATCGCTCATGCTATCGGCGCCAAATCTTCCGACCTCATCATTACCGCCGGTGCCACCGAAGCGAATAATCTCGCCCTGTCAAACGCGTCTTCAATTTTGTATCTCGTCACCGAGCATGATTCTGTTTGTAAGGTTGCCGAGCAACACGGCGGCCAGCCAATCAAGGTGTTAAAAACCGGCGTCATTGACCTTGATGACCTAAAACAAAAAATCACCGACGGGACAGAGCTAATCTCAGTCTCGCTAGTCAACAATGAACTTGGCACTATTCAGCCACTCGCCGAAATCTCCGCTATCATTCGTGAAATCAAAATAGACCGCCTGAAACGCGGTATCAAAAAGCAACTCTTGCTTCATTCTGACGCCTCTCAGGCACTAAATCTCCTCGATATTAATGTCGCTCGCCTCGGTGTAGATTTACTAACTCTAAACTCAGCCAAAGTCTATGGTCCAAAAGGCGTCGGCGCACTCTATGTTTCACACGACGTTAAACTAAAACCTCTAACCTACGGCGGAGGCCAGGAGAATGGTTTGCGTTCTGGTACCGAAAACGTTCCGGGCGTGATTGGCTTTGCCAAAGCCGTAGAAATCGCCAAAGAACATCTTAACGGCAATCGCAAAAAATACGCCACCTGGCGCCAAACCTTACTCAAAGAATTAACAGATTACGAACTCATCAACAAAAAGCACTCAGTTGACAATTTTGTAAATCTATGCTATAATAATATAGATGCAGAGAGGTTAATCTATCTCTTAGAAGACAAACAAATCTACGTTTCCACCGGCGCCGCTTGTGCCGCCAGCAAAGGCCAAAAATCTCATGTGCTCGCCGCTATCGGTTTATCAGATAGCCAAATTGCCGGCTCGCTTCGTCTCACTCTTGGTGAAACCAATGACGACACCCAAATCCACGAAGCCGCAAAAATCATCAACGAAGTTGTTGCTAAAGAAAAAGAAAGGCTAAAAAATGCCTAAAGTTTTTGTTGGTATGAGCGGCGGCGTAGACTCGTCTGTTTCGACGCTATTATTAAAAGAACAAGGCTACGACGTAACCGGCGTCTACATGAAAAACTGGTCTCGCGATTTGCCCGGCATGAAGTGCCCATGGGCCGAAGACCTCGCCGACGCCAAGCGCGTCGCAGTAAAACTCGGCATTCCTTTTGAAGTCTGGGATTTCGAAGACGCTTATCGTGAAAAAGTTGTCGAATACATGCTCGAGGAATTCAAAAAAGGCAACACGCCCAACCCCGACATCATGTGCAACCAAGAAATCAAGTTCAAGCTCTTCTTCGAAAAAGCCATGGAACGTGGCGCCGACTTTATCGCCACCGGGCACTATGCAAGAATTATTGACGGTAAGCTTGCCCGGGCGGTCGATGAGAATAAAGACCAAACATACTTCCTTTACCGCATTCCCGACGAAGCCTTGAAGCATACGCTGTTCCCGATTGGTGACATGCTAAAGCCCGACGTCAAAAAGCTTGCCGAAGAAAAAGGTCTTCACAATGCTTACAAAAAAGAATCCATGGGCGTCTGTTTTGTTGGTGAAGTCGGCATGAAAGATTTTCTCAAAGAATATATCGAAATTGAGCCCGGCGAAATCCGCGAAATCGAGACCAAAAAAGTCTTGGGTGTACACGAAGGCGCAGTTTTTTATACGATTGGTCAACGTCACGGTCTATACATCTCTGGCAACAAAGGCGAGGTTAACGAAGGTCTCCCCTACTACGTTGTCAAAAAAGACCTAAAAAACAACATCGTCTACGTCTCCAAAAACCTCAACAACTCCCACATCTGGACCAAAGAGCTAAAGCTGAAGGATGTTTTAATGCGAACTGCGAGCAAACCAAGCATATTAGTTCGCTTGCGCCACCGTGCCCCCTTAATCCCAGCCCAGTTCGATGGCGACACACTAGTTTTTGATAAAGAAATCAAACGTCCCGCCTCTGGCCAATCCGCTGTTTTGTATGACGGCGAAATCTGCCTCGGCGGCGGCATCATTGCATAGCTCAAAAACCCACTTGTATATTATTTTTGCGTGCTATAATAATACCATAAGTAAGGAGGTTCTGTGACGAAAAAGTGCTTTGATGCCGAAAAATACCTAAAAATCCAAAAGAAGAAAATCAAGCAACGCATTGGTATGTTTGATAAGCTCTATCTAGAGTTTGGTGGTAAGCTTATCGATGATCAGCACGCTGCCCGCACGCTTCCCGGCTTTCTCCCAGACCTCAAAATCCGACTCCTTCAAGAATTCAAGGACGACGCTGAGGTTATTTTGTGTATCAATGCAAATGCCATTGAAAAATCCAAAATCCGCGCCGATCACATGATTTCTTATGAGACCGAAGTCTTACGCCTCATTACCTTTTTACGTTCCAAAGGTATTTACGTTTCGTCAGTTGTTATTACTCTGTTTGACGGTCAGAAAAAAGCCAAAGATTTCGCCGAAAAGCTCAAAGATTACAATATCAAAACTTATTTTCATACTTTTACCAAAGGCTATCCGACCGATGTTGATACAATTGTTTCCGACGAAGGCTACGGCGCAAATCCATATATCGAGACTACTAAAAAATTGGTCATCGTCTCCGCCCCCGGCCCTTGTTCTGGCAAACTTGCCACCGCACTCTCGCAGCTTTATCATGAATATAAAAAAGGCGTCAATGCGGGCTACGCCAAATTTGAAACCTTCCCCGTTTGGGCTTTGCCTCTCAAGCATCCGGTCAACGTTGCCTATGAAGCTGCCACTGCAGACCTTGGTGACATCAACATGATCGACCACTTCCATCTCGAAAAATATGGCACCACCGCCGTAAATTACAACCGCGACCTCGAAACCTTCCCAGTCTTAAAAGAAATTCTAAGTCGCATCACCGGCAAAACTATTTATTATTCTCCTACCGACATGGGTGTTAATGTAATTGGTGAATGCATCACGGACGACAAAGCTGTTCAAAAAGCCGCCAAAGATGAAATCATTCGCCGTTATTATCGTGCTCTCACCGACCTTAAAAAAGGTATTGTTGACAAAGAAGTTCCAGAGCGCATCAAACTCCTAATGAACGAACTTAATATCACCGAAAACGACCGCACCGTAGCCTTAAAAGCCGCCGAAAAACGTGAAAAAGCCAACGGTCTTCCGTCCGCCGCTATCCAAGTTGGTCGCAAATTTGTCGTTGGCCGCAAAACCGGCTATCTTTCACCGATTTCCGCTGTCATGCTAAACACTCTAAAAGTTCTTAACAAAATTCCCGACGAAGTTGACCTCATCGCTCCAGCCGTGCTCGAACCAATTCTAGAAATCAAGAACAAAACCAGCAACTTTAAAGAAAGTAATTTGAAAATCGGCGAAGTTTTGATTGCCTTGTCAATTTGTTCTACCACCAATCCGGTAGTCAAAAAAATCCTAGACAATCTAGATAAACTTCAAGGCGCCGAACTTCATTCCACGCATATGATTACGGATGACGAGATGATTGTTCTTTCCAACCTCGGCATCAACGCAACATGTGGCATCGAAATCGATATTGCATAAAATTGCTTATTTTATTTTCATGTATGTTAAAATATTTATATTATAAACATTAACATTAATGGTGGGAGGAGGTCCCAGCGTGCATAGCAAGCGTGAAGAATCAAGACAAAAACCGTGTAAATATATTTTCGTCAGCGGCGGCGTATTATCCGGAGTCGGCAAAGGTATTACAGCGGCTTCCATCGGCTCTATTCTAAAATCCAAAGGCTACAAAGTCACTATGCAAAAATGCGACCCCTACCTCAATGTTGATGCCGGGCTTCTCAATCCTGTTGAACATGGTGAATGTTTTGTCACGCATGATGGTGTTGAAACCGATCTAGACCTCGGGCATTACGAGCGGTTCTTAGATTTTGAAACTAGCAAATATTCAATTACGCTTTCCGGCTCGATTTACAAAGAGCTAATCGAGCGTGAACGTGCCGGCGGATTTCACGGCAAGACCGTCCAGCTAGTTCCCCATTTTACCGACCTCGTCCAGGAAAAAATCGCCCTCGCCTCCAAAGATAGCGACATCCACATCGTTGAAATCGGCGGCACTGTTGGTGACTACGAAGGCCTACCATTTATTGAGGCAATCAGGCTATTTGCTAATAAAGTCGGTCGCGCAAACTGCCTCTATCTTTCAGTTATTTTTGTTCCTTGGCTTAATACTAGTAAAGAATTCAAAACCAAACCCGCTCAAAATGCCTTAAAAGATTTGCGTGGTTTTGGTATTATTCCAGATGTTGTGTGCGTGCGTACCGAAAGACCAGCTCCGCGAGCCATTTGTGAGAAGATTGCGGCATTCGCTGGTCTTAACCCAGACGCGGTGCTAAATCTCCCAGATATTAATTCGGTTTACGACGTTCCATTCAATGTCTTAAAATCTGGCGTGCTAGAAATTCTAAATAAATTCACTGGCGACAATACTCCACCCAACATGCATAAATGGGAAAAATTCTCCGAGTGGCGCGCCACCAACTGGCCAGAAACTATCAAAGTTGGTCTAGTCGCGAAATATGTTGGCAATGAAGATACCTACATTTGTGTCACTGAAGCCTTAAAAGCAGCTGCAGCTCACAATCATGTCAACCTTGACCTTGTTTGGATTAATGCCGAAGAACTAGAAGAGCCTAAAAACGAGGCCCACCGGCAATTACGAGAATGTGACGGCATTGTAGTGCCGGGCGGTTTTGGTACGCGCGGTATTGAAGGCAAAATTACTGCCGCTACCTACGCCTTAGAACATGATGTGCCATACCTTGGTCTCTGTCTTGGCTTACAAGTAGCGTGTATTGCAGCGGCTCGTCGTGGCGGCGTTAAAAACGCCAATTCCGAGGAATTTGGTGCTACCGCTAAAAAACAAAATAACGTAATTTATATAATGGAAGGCCAACAAGGCAAAGAGTCTACTGGCGCATCGATGAGGCTAGGCGATTATCCAGCTAAGCTCAAAAAAGGCACCAAAACCGCTGAAATCTATCGCCACGAAGCCGAAAAAACCGGCGAATATATTTATGGTACCGAAGTATTAAAAAGTGGCGATGTCAAAGTGATTGAACGTCACCGCCACCGTTACGAAGTAAACCAAGATTTTCTCCCAGCAATCGAAGCTGGTGGTTTAAAAGTTTCTGGCTACTCACCAGATGGCAAATTAGTAGAATTCGTCGAGGCGCCAGGGCTCAAATTCTTCCAGGCCACTCAAGCGCACCCAGAATTCAAATCTCGCCCCCTAAATGTCCACCCGCTATTTATGGAGTTTGTGCGTTCGCTAAAAAGGTAATAGTTTTATCGCCAGATGTTAAGACCAAAGTATTTGCACTCTGATCTAGTACATACTCAAAGCTATCATTAAGAGTATAGAGCCAACTGGTTTCAACTTGTAAAACATCATCAGAAATTGCCCAAATAAACTCGTAATCATTCGTGTGTGAATTGGTGGTTAGAGTACCTTTACCGATTTCGGTAAATTGCCAAATCACGCTTGGCTCATCCTCGCGCACCCACTCGCCTACTTCAACCAAATATTCCGCGTCACGTA
>Ga0310696_10008298_pt1 | contig 12128 bp, 9 predicted proteins | sample AusTroGonzalo_MG_4_FD_203885 | JGI IMG/M metagenome (GOLD analysis project Ga0310696, IMG submission 203885) | Bovine rumen microbial communities from tropical cattle in Woodstock, Queensland, Australia - Gonzalo_02 (v2) (version 2) | ecosystem: Host-associated > Mammals > Digestive system >... | reverse complement strand
AAAATTTTCTAGAGCAACTGCTTTGGTTATTGGATTATTTTTCATAGTTATATCTCAGGTTGTATTAGCTAATGATGGATTTTCTCATATATATATTTGAGATATGTTCTCAGTATTAGGAGTTTTGATATTAATATTATTTCCAACTAATATTTTAACAACTGAAAAGGTAAAAAAAGCAAAAGCTAAAAAGAACGAAGTTATAATCGAAGTTTAATTTAAATTATAATAAAGTATTTACTTTTAAATCAATAAATATTTATTAAAATGGCAGAATCAGGAAATATTATAGAAATTACATCAAAAGAAAAATTTGATGAGGCTGTAAAGACTGAAAAATTAGTAATTGCAGATTTTTGGGGTGTTTATTGTATGCCATGTAAGGTTTTAAAACCTTTACTACATAAAATAGCTAGTGAACATCCAGAAATTCTATTATTAACAGTAGAAGTACAAGAATGAAATCCAGAATTAGCTGCAGAATACAATATTGATTCGATTCCAGCTGTATTTTTCTTGAAAAAATGAGAAATAGTAGATAGTTTTATTGGAGTTATGCCTGAAAAAGAAATTTTAGAGAAAATTGAAGCTAATAAGTAATTAATTATTATATTAAATTATCTGGGTTAAATCAAGTAAATAGAACAAAAAAATAATAAGCAACAACAGGAATTAAACATACAATTAAACAACGAACTATAAAAAATACTAATTCAAGAAAATAATCTCAAATTGATTTATCTATAATAATATGTTGTATATTATTGTTTTTACTTTGTTCAGAATTATTTAATAATTCATTATTTAAATTTAAGTTTTGAATATCCATTTTTTTTATAATAGAAAAATAAATAATTAAATTTAATTGGATTTTTATTTTTTATTTGATTATTTTCTAGTGTTTTTTATGTCTGGCTGATGTATACATATCGAAACACTTATATAGCCATGAATTCAAAACTAAATCATAACTACCCCATTGTTCGATTTTTTCTCATCAGAGTGATTCTTTAAAAGCACTTACTCACGCAAGTGGATGATCTGGAAATCATGTTGGAGCTCATCACATCATATCACACCTAGCATATCCGTTATCTCTTGCTCGGCAAAAAGCATTATATTTTAAGAACTGCTGTCATCCATAGGCATTATTTCATCTTTCTGAAAATCAGTAGAGATATATCATAGTTTTTCAGTCAAATGCACATACACTTCATGCTATAATTTCTCAATTATTTTTGGTTACAAAAAGATCTCAATTATTATTTTCTTTGAAATATCTCATTAATGCTTCAAATTGTCTCCTAGTAATAGGAGTAAATCATTTTAACTGAGAAACTTCACACCATTTTTTATAAAAAACTGAATGTTCTTCAGGTGTAGCAACTGAAAATTCAATTCAATGAGATAGTCATTTTCTAACTTTTTGTCTAGCTCAATCGTTAAATCATGCTAAAATTTCTTCATTAGTTTTATCTAGTTCATATACAATATTACTTTCTGGCATATTTTCACGAAAAGCAACTTTTAATCAGAATTCTTTACATACTTTTTCACGTAAATCTAATCTCATATTTTTAACTTCTTCTGTGAATCATTCAGGTTTTTTAATATTATTAAAAAATCTGATCATAATATTATTTATTCATAATTGGAAACAGATATTTCATTTTTTACTTCAGAATTTTTTCTTGATATAATCAAGTTCTTTGTGAATAAGTTCAATATCATCTGGTAAAAATACTCACATCACTTGGAGCCATTGTATAGAAAATGGTCAGATTTTTTTCTTTTTTATCAATCAAAAATATTCTTGTCCAAAAAGATTTACCTTAAATGTTGGTTTTCTATATATTTTTGACTGAATATCTTGTCGGACTTGAGATTGATAAAGATTATAATCTGATATTGGTTCAAGTGGATAAGAATAGAATGATGATAATGAAGTCACGATTCTATGTGAATAGGTAAAATATTTAAGCTGAACTATAATATTGAATCAGTATAAAGTTTCAAGTAAAGTATTATTTCTTGATAAAAAGTTAAATATTTTTACAATTAATTATTAGTTTAAACTTACTAATAATTCTATCAATAATGACATTTAAATATCGACGAAGAAATTATAAAAGTATTGGTATATTTTGTATAGTTTTTGTAGTATTATTAGTGAGTTTTGTAGTTCGAAATATATTTTGAAATTTTGAAAAAAAAGAAAATACCGAAGAATGGATAGATATTTCAGAATTTCCTACTACTTTGGAGATAGATAGAGAGTGAAAATTATTATCTTATCCAGAAGTAACAGTTTTGGCTGAAGCTGATTGACAGGTAATGAATTTGAATGTTTCACAATGAGATATAGTCCAGGAATGGGATATTTTGATGCAGATATGAGAAGAAGATTGAATAGATGAAAATACAGATATTGATACTAGAATATGAAGAAAATTTGCTGAATATTATCAGGTGAAAGATGAATATGAGCAATTTGAATCAGATTTTTGAGAAGATATTTCGGTATTGGAAGAAGAATTAAGAAAATATAGTGTTGAATTTAGTATAGCAGTAGATATGTGAGATAAAAAAACTTCAGAAAGTATGAGTGAAAAAATTCAAGATGTAGAAGGAAATTTGAGTTTATTAAAAAATAGGAGAAATTATTTAAAATCTGAAGTTAATAGACTGGAAAATGAAATATTAATAGAAAATCAGGAAAATATAGAATATTACTATGAATTAGATAAAAAAATGCCAAGATCTCCGATTTGGTGAATAGTTTCAGAAATTTATGTACAAGAATGAGATGAAGTAGAAAATGGAGATGAATTGGTAAAAATTATAGATAATATGTATAGCCCAGAAATAGCAGTTTGATTAAGTTTTAATGAATATATACTTACACAAGATTTGACATGAGTGATGATAATTACTGAGAATGAAAATCGATGAGATTCTTATTATGAATGAGAGATTTATACTCGTAGTCCAAAAATAAATGAAGATTGAAAATATACTTTAACAGTTAGAATAATTGAAGAAGTTTCAGATTTGATTTTGAATGATAAGAATACAAAAATTACTGTAATTTTTACTAGAGATTTTCCAACGATTTGGATTCCAAAAAATTGTTTCACAGAACTTTGAAAAGATAGTTGAGTGCTAACTTTACGTGATGGTGAAGTAATAACTGGAAAACAAGTCTGAATAAAAAATAAATGGGATAATTGGATAAATGTCGATGATTTAGCATTATATTCACTTGAAAATGGAGAGAAAAAAGATGGAATAGATTCATATGAAATATTGTGTAAATAAATTTTATTGTTAGATATTAAAAATATGGAGAGAAGTGATTATTTAGTATTGGTAAATAAGGAAAATAAACTTCCAGATAATTGGGAAGAAATCGCTGAACTTGTAGAAGTGAAAAATAGTTTTGGTAAATATTTAAAAATTGAAAAAGAAACGTTAGAAAAATTTAATGAACTAAGAAGAGATTTATTAATTGAATGAGTAGATATTGAACTCGATAGTGCGTATCGTTCTTTTTCTATACAGAATGAGTTTTTTGATAAATTTAAAGAAGAATATGGAATAGAATATGCGAGTAAATATGCAGCACCTGCTGGTTATTCTGAACATCATACATGATTAGCAGTTGATATATGTCTCAAAAAAGAAAATGGAGAAATTATATCTGAAAATCATGAAATGATAATTGAATTGGATGTGTTTGATAAGGTTCATAAAAAAATGGTAGATTATGGATTTATAGTTAGATATCCTGATGGAAAGGATAATATTACATGATATAGCTATGAACCTCGACACTTAAGATATATATGAGATGTAGATGTGGCTAAAGAAATTATGGATAAATGATTGACTCTTGAAGAGTATTTATCTCAAAAATAATTAATTAGTATTTTTATCTTTTTATAAAATATAAATCATGAAAAAATCATTATTAGTAAGTTTAATCTTATTATCAGGAATTTTATTAACAGCATGTGGAAAAGATAAAGATGTAGATGATACAACTAAAGATCTTCCTTTAACAGATTGTCAGAAAGCTGTAAATAAATATTTGGATGGAGCTGATAAAAATGGAAAATGAGATGAAGTAAAAAAATGAGATAATATAGTAGTAGATTATATCTGACGTTTAGATGATGGAACGGTATTTGACACAAGTATAAAATCAATAGCTGAAGCCTGTGGTGTATATAGTGAATATAGAGATTATACTGCTTGATTATCTTTTCAGGCACAAGGTGGTCAAATGGTAAAATGATTTGATAATGGAGTAATCTGAATGAAATTATGACAGACAAAGACAGTTAAATTCTGACCAGAAGAATGATATGGAGAATATGATAAAAGTTTGATAGCAACAGCTCCAATATCAGATTTTGGAGATGTTAGTCAATTTGCAGAATGAGATACTGTTAATCTATGATATGGAATGACTGCTAAAATAGTAAAAATTACAGATAAAGAAATAACATTAGATATGAATCATGAATTAGCAGGAAAAGATTTGATATTTGATATAACTATAAAATCTATCAATTAATTTAGTTTTTGTTAAAAAAATTATGGAAATTCAAAAATCAGTACAAGAATATTTAGATTCATCAGATAAAAATTGAGCATGAGAAGCTGTTAAAGTCTGAGATAATATAACAGTTGACTATATTTGACGTCTGGAGGATGGAACAGTATTTGATACAAGTGTAGAATCAGTAGCAAAAGCATGCTGAAAATATAATGAAGGTAGAGATTATTCAGAATGATTAACTTTCGAAGTATGAGCAGGACAGATGATTAAATGATTTGATGAAGGAGTAGTTTGAATGAAAGTTTGACAGACTAAGACAGTTCAATTTGGACCAGAAAAATGATACTGACAACGTAATGAGCAATATGTAATGACGTATTCTGCGGAGGAAGTTGGAGATTTGAGTAAATTTACTGAAGGTCAAAGAATTTACCTCTGAATATGAGCTGCAGCATTGATTACAAAAGTGACAGATAAGGATTTGACTATAGATTTAAATCATGAATTAGCAGGAAAAGATCTGATATTTGATATAACTATTAAATCTATTAATTAGTATTTTATATCTTATAAATACAAAAATGGAGCTTAAAGTTTATGATTGAGAATATTTTGAGAGAGGTAAAACGTGGTATATTGTATTTGCTTTTGTTATATTATTAGTGGCTATATTGTCTATTATTTCAAACAATGTAGTATGATGAGTAATAGTTCTATTTTTTGCTGCTGGATATTTGTATTTTTCACTAAAATCAAATAATACAACAAAAATGATAGTTTGAAAACAGGCATTACAGATATGAAAGGTTGTATATCCGTATGATAATTTAAATGGTTTTGTTTTAGAATATCATACTAAGAAGAAAAAAATTCATAATATAGTTATTATAGATAATAAAAAGAATTATAGAATTTATACGATTAAGGATACAGAAAAGAATCTTGAAAGTTTTGTTAATGAATTAAATTGATATATTCCTATGCTCGATAGTTATGAACAGACTACAATGGATAAATTTATTAGAAAATTAAAATTATAATTCTTAGAAATTTTGAATATTTACGTGAAAATAATAGATGTCGTGACATAAATTAGTAATTAAAGATGCAGCTTGGCAGTTATTTGGTAGAATTATTTCTGCTCTTTTTGGTTTTGTAATTACTAAAATTATAGCTTCATATCTATGACCACTTAGATATGGAGATTATGGAACAATATTCAGATTTTTTGCTTGGTGGACTGCATTAGTAGATTTTGGATTATATGTAATAGCTGTGAAACGTCTCGGAGCAATTAAAGAAGAAAAATGAGATGATTCACCAGAACTTAAAGAGAATTATCATAAATTCGTTGGAACGAGAATGTTTATGATAATTATAATCTATACAATAGCTATCGTGACAGCTTATTTGATACCTGCATATACTAGTAATCCATTCATAGTTTGGTGATTACCACTCGCTATGCTATACTCTGCAAGTAATATGTTTGTAGGAATCCAGCAGCTTCCATTACAGTTATTCTGGAAAATGAATAGACTTAGTCGATCATTAATTGTAGCTAGATTATCACAATTAGCAGTTTTATTGCCAACTGTATATCTAATTTTTAGAAATGTTAAATTCGAATCTGATGCAATAAATACAACAGCAATTATAGCATTTTGTTGTGTGATATTTTCAGTAGTGGCAAGCTCAATTTGACAGAATGTGGATGTTCACTTGAGAACTAAGAATTTATTGCCATTCAAAATTGATATAGATTTGAAATTTATTAAATGAATTTTCAAAGAGAATCGAAAATACTGATTTTCTTATTTTTTCAGTTCATTCCATACGTTAATTGTTCTGATGTTTTTGGGATGGTTTTTCCCAACGGCAGATGGATATGAATATGTATGATATTGGGCATTAGCATTATCGTTACTAGAAATTCTATTAATTATTCCATCGTCACTTGGAAATAGTTTACTTCACAAAATTCCTACGTATTCAAATTTGGATAAAAGGAAATCGATGTGAAATTTGCTTACATTGGTTGGGTTTATTTGATGACTAATAGCAATTAATTTTTGGATTTTTAATAGAGATATAATACTGTTTGTATCTAGTGAAAAATTCATATGAAGTCGAGATAGTTTAGCTACATGGTGATCTAATCAGATTTTACCATTCCTTGGAATTGTACTATTCTTTAGTTTTATCAAGCAGATTTTCAATTATCTATTTGTATCACTAGAAAAACAGAATGTACTTTTCAAAATTAATCTGACATGAGTAGTAGTTTGAGTTTTAGTTGCATTATTTGTGATTCCAAAATGGAATTTGCTTGGATGAATCATAGTTCAGGTATTAATTGAGACAATATTTATGGTCGGAGCGATGATAGTGGCATGAAGAATGAAAGTTTTTCCAAAATTTCAGAAGAAAGCTTGACTTCAATTGATCTGAATTTTATTGATTATGTTGATTAGTGGATGGTTTATAAATGGATGGTTGGATAATCATGAGATTAAATGGCGATTATTCTTGATAATTGCGTGAATTTATAATTTGATTATAATTTGAATTTCTTTAAAGCCTATTAGGGCTGTTGCTAAAGGTTTAACGGTTGATTAATAAAAAATATAAATTTATTAAATTTTTTAAGCCTCTCCTTGTAAGGAGAGGCTTTTTGTAAACTGGATTTTTTTACTATGTTTAAAATGATGAAATAAAATAATTTGACAAAAATAGTAATTTATAATTAATTTATATACATAATGATAAAAAATAGTTATCATTTTTATAAATTGATAGAAATGTTAGTTTATAACTAGTAAAACTAGTTAAAAATTTAACATATTTTATATATATTATTTACTAAAAAATTTTCATATAAAATATTTTTTAAAAAAGTCAAACCAAAATCGGCGTTTTTTTTTCAGATTTTTGCAAAAAATTTTTTTCTGGAATATAATTAGGTATGAAATCTTTTATAAAATTTCATGGGAAGGAAAAATGAAAAAGTTAGTGAATGTGGTTACACTCATTGTAATGGTGGGAGGTAACGTAATGACGCCTTTTAGTTATGCGTTTGCGCAGTATGATGAGCCTGTGTATTCACAGGAAGTCGTAGAAGTATCGGATGATACAGAAGTTTCTTCGGCTGGCGACTCATCTAGTGAAACGTGAAATGAAGAAAATATCCAAGGTGATACACCTGTGGATTTTTCTCTGAACTCGGAATCACAAACTAGCGCGGAAGATTCTTCGCTAAACGTTGAAAGTAATAAAAATGAAGAAGATGAAACTATCGTGGAAGATCTAACTTTGGTTAGAGATGAAGATGAACGAGAAAATTCAAATGTGCAGAATGATGAAGATATTGAAGAAGAATTTGATTTTGCAGGAAAGACAGTAGCAGCTGTAACTAAAATGTTATGATGAGACTGGGATGCAGAATCAGATTTTTATGCTGAAGTTTTGGGGATTGAAAATTATCAAGGATATCCAGAACAAAATGAAATTATCAGAAATTATATGGTAACTAACAAAACCCTTCCACAAAGAAATATAACTAACGAAAATACAGAAGATTCTTCTAATAACTCAGAATTTCAAGATGAAGAATCTGATGATGAGGATCCTCTACCTGATACAGATGTAGAAGATTCTTATGATGATTCAGAATGACAAGAATGAGAAGATGAAAAATGATTTTTCGATGAATTATCAGATAGTGTATCAAATTTGTTTACTAAAGTAAAATATTTTTTCAAAAAAGAATGAACTGAGAAATATATAATATATAGTGAAGATGATAATGAAATCTGAACAATTACATTAAAAGATCCAAATACTTCAGCTACTATCACAATTATGGATAAAAATTTGTGAGCTGAAAAAGTAAATGATTATGGATATTATTTTCAATGGTGAAATAATCATGGAGTAGAAGAAGTGAATGATTCGAATAAAACAACAGAAAAAGCAGTATATGATGATAGTTATTATGCAAAATGATACGATGGAAATGGTTTATTTATAGTATGAGATAAAGATTACCGAGAAAATGGAAATCATTATGATAATTTATGGTGAAGTGATCTAAAAGAAAGTGCAAGACAAGCTGCTTGTCCTGCAGGATATCATGTACCAACAGTAAAAGAATGGAATCAATTGATGAGTATATGGTGAAAGATTCATACACAAGATGTAGAGATAAATGAAGAATGAAATACAGTTACAATAACAAGATATAAAGCTAATTCATCAAAAACTAAAATAGTTTCATTTAAGGATTCAGTAGCAGAGTGTGCAGAATGAGATACTGAATGTATAGATGAAGATGATTTTAGTGATATTATAGGTGTATTATCATCAGAATTAAAACTTCCTTTAGCTGGAAGCTATGATGAAGATGGTAATTTTGATGATGGATTATGAATTTATTGGACATCTACAGCTAAAAATGGAAATAGTGCATTAATATTTAATATTGATGCATATTTTGGGGATGTAGATGATGAAACATTAAGATATAAGGCTCAAGGTCATAATATCAGATGTTTCAAAAATGTGAAGAATGAAGTAGTCGAAGAAGAACAAAACTCTCAGCAAGCTGAGCAAGCTTCAGAAGATGCTTCAGAATGACAAGATGACAGTCAGAATGACTGAAATAATGATCAAGAATGAGATGATCAGTCTTTAATTGATATTGTAAAAGAATCAATTGGAGAAGGATCTAGTGATGATGAGACATCTATAGATTCTCAGAATGATGAACAAGAAGATGTTTCACAATTACAAGAAAATGCAGATAATTCTGCAGATGAATCAGCTAAAACAGATTCTAATGATACTGTTTTAGATAACATTCACTGAGAGGAAGACCCCACACCTTCCTCTCCTTTCCCTAGTTGAGAAGAGAATGTTATTGAAGAACAAAGTTTTACATGAGGTGTAGAAAATTCTCAAGATGCTTCTGAATTAGAATGATGGCGAGAAGAGGAAGAACTTACATGAGATGCTCTATTATTAGCTCAAGCATGGGAGACACTCAATGTAGAACCAATTACAAAAGTGGATAGATACAACAAAGTATCTGTAAATGTAGAGGCTCCGGCTGGAACTTTCCCAGAAGGAACATATGCAAATATTAGACCAATTGTGTCTACAGTTAAACTAGATGAAATCAAAGGACAGATTTCAGAGGAAGATGAAACAGTATCAGAAAACTCTGAAGTAGTAGCTTTTGATATTACATTTATGTACAAATTGAGTGATGGTACAGAAGTGGAAGTACAGCCAAAAGAAAACACAGTAAAAGTAACATTTAACTATGAAGATAATGATGAACTTTCAAAGGCTGATGAAACTCAGGCGCAGGAAGTAAAAGTTTTCCATATCGAGGAAGTAACAGATGAAGATGGAAATAAAACATGAGAAAAAGAAGTAAATGATGTAACAAATAAAGAAGAAAGTGCAGAAAATGGTATCGCAGTAGCAGATGCAGAAAGTTTTTCTATTTATGCTGTAGTTACGGCAGAATGAAGTCAAAATAATGTACAAGTAACTTATAATTTAAATTGATGATATTGGCAGGAAAATCAAAGTCAAAATCCAGAAACTATTACTTATACGGAAACAAATGGTAAATATACAACAAATACTCATTATAAGACACCATATAAAGATGGTTACATGTTTATGTGATGGTTCTTTGATCAATCATGAACAACTAGACGAAAAGATGGAGTTGTTATAGATGGTATGGATGTATATGCAAAGTGGAAAGAATTTTGAGATTTGGATGTATATATTTTGAAAAGTGATAATGATAATGATAAATATCATTACACATTGATGGATCGTAATATGTGAGCATTAGATATTTATGATACTTCGAAAGCTACTATTAATACAGAATCGTTGTGATATTATTATCAGTGGTGAAATAACTATGGATTTGATTCTTATTATGATAATACTGGAAAAATAGATAACAGGGATTATAGTAATACAGCTTCTGTAGTTGGTTTTTCAAATAATTCTCCGTACTATAGTAGTACTTTTATTGTGAGACCAAGTAATGGTAACTGGTTTACCACACCATTAAATAAAACGTTGTGGTGAGATTTTACAAATAGTACATATGAGGATAGACAATGACCTTGTCCTAAATGATATCATATTCCTACAAATAATGATTGGCAATGAGTAGTGAATTCATGGACTCCTGTAAATACTAGGTTAGAAAAATATTTTTATTATGATTTTTTACTTCCAGCTGCATGAATTCGTGATAGATGATATAAAGCAGATCAAGAGTCTGAAGTGGTGGATATGGAGAGGGTTCGTTATACTACTTCATCATGGGCTTGAACCGAAATTAATAAAAAAGCTGTAATAGCTCTATCCCAAACTTCAATGGCTAAGGTTCCAATTGTGACTACTGCTAATAACGCTGGAGACCTTTCTCATGAACGATCAGCAAATGGGTTATCACTTCGTTGTTTTAAAAATGAAAAAAATGAGTGAGCTACAGCAATTCTGACAGATATTGACTTAGATTGATGAAATAATGCAATAATTGCTATATCAGAATGAAAAATATTATCAATCCAAGAACCAACTAAAACAGATTATGTGTTTGGAGGTTGGTATACGACTTCAAATTATCAGATATGAACAAAAGTAGTGGAAGGTAGTGAAATTCAAGCATGAACAACTGCATTGTATGCAAGATGGAAGTGTCCAGATGGACAAGCATATGATGCTGATCTTGATAGTTGTGTACAATGATATACTATAACATTTTATGATGAAGCTGGAAATCAAGAACTTTGAAAAACAACAGTATTACCATGACAGACTGCATTTTATGATGATGTAGATCCTGTAAAAGAAGCTACAACACAGTATACATATACATTTGATGGTTGGTATACATTACCAAATGGTGGTGGAGATATAGATGATTTGAGTAATGTATCAGTAGATAGAGATGTATATGCTTATTTTTCATCAACATTAAGGGAATATACGATTACTTGGTTAAATGATGATGGCTCATTAATAGATACTGAAAGTGTGGCATATTTAAATACTCCAACGCATGCAGATGTGAGTAAAGAACCAACTGTAGATACTACATATACATTTAATGGTTGGAGTCCAACTCCTATACCAGTTGTAGGGGATGCAACTTATACTGCAACATTTTTATCATTACCAAGAGAATATACGATTACTTGGGTAGATGGAAATGGAAATACATTAAAGACAGATCAAGTTGCACATGGAAGTACTCCAGCTTATAATGGATCTACTCCAACTAAAACAGCTGATGATCAATATACATATACATTTAATAATTCATGGAATCCAACTCCTGTACCAGTTGTAGGGGATGCAACTTATACTGCACAATTTGATGGTACCTTAAGAGAATATACAATTACTTGGGTAGATGGAAATGGAAATACATTAAAGACAGATCAAGTTGCATATGGAAGTACTCCAGCTTATAATGGATCTACTCCAACTAAAACAGCTGATGATCAATATACATATACATTTA
>Ga0310696_10008296_pt1 | contig 12129 bp, 9 predicted proteins | sample AusTroGonzalo_MG_4_FD_203885 | JGI IMG/M metagenome (GOLD analysis project Ga0310696, IMG submission 203885) | Bovine rumen microbial communities from tropical cattle in Woodstock, Queensland, Australia - Gonzalo_02 (v2) (version 2) | ecosystem: Host-associated > Mammals > Digestive system >... | reverse complement strand
GCGTCGAAAAGGAATACGCTCAGCTTGGTGGGGCCCGAGAAAGTCTTCACCAACTTCACCAACTCCTTGCGGAACTTCTCGTTCAGCTGCTTGGAATCCAGGTTCAGCGTAAAGGTCTTGATGAAATCCGCAGCGATGTTGCCCAGCAGCGAGATCTTCTTTATCTTGAACGAATACGGCGATGTCTTGCCCTTGGCGCGCTCTTCCGCCTTGATGAAGAAACGCTCGGCGATCTCTCCCTCGATGAAAAGCTGCTGATGCAGGACCATGTACGACATGTAGTTCTCGTAATCCTTGCCGAACAACGCAAGCTCGTAGGTGCCGCTGTAGTCTTCCAGGACGATTCTGCCGCCCGGCGAGCCCGTTCTGGTGGTGATCTGCTTTACGTCGGTTATAATGCCCGCTACGGCCGTTTTAAGGGGCTTACGGAGCTTTTCCTGTTCATCTATCTTCTCCGGCAGGTCGGCAAGCTTGCAATTGGTGAAGGTTTCTATCTCGAAGAGGTGCTTGTCGAGGGGGTGGGAAGACAGATACATTCCCACGACTTCCTTCTCTTTTTGGAGCATTTCGAGCACATTTTCTTCACCGATGAACATAGGCATCTCCGGGCGCTGGGGCTTCATCTCCTCGGCCTCGCCGAACAGCGAGCTGGCGCTGTCGACCTGGTCGTTGCGGTAGAGGTCGGCGTAGCGGACGAGTTCGTCGATGAAGAGTTCGCCGCTCTTGCAGGCGGTGTAGAACTGGCCGCGCTTGTAACCGAAGGAGTCGAAGGCGCCGGCGTTCACCAGGATTTCCATGGCCTTGCGGTTGATGGCCACGGGCCTTTCCATCTTCTGGCTGTAGATGGCCATCCTCTCAACGAACTCCCAGATGTCGGAGTACGGGCCGTTCTGGCTGCGCTCGTCGATGATGGCGTTCACCACATTCTCGCCGAATCCCTTGAGGCCGCCGAGGCCGAAGCGGATGTCGCCCGCCTTGTTGACGTCGAAGTCCTTTTCGGATTCGTTGATATCGGGGTTCAAGACCTTGATTCCTCCCTTTTTGCAGTCCGCCATGATCTCCTTCATCTCATCCATGTTGGAACTCTGCTGGGTGAGGTTGGATGCCTGGAACTCGCTGGGGTAATGCGCTTTCAGCCAGGCGGTTTGGTAGCTGACCCAGGCGTAGCAGGTGGCGTGCGATTTATTGAAGGCGTACTTCGCGAAGGCCTCCCAGTCGCTCCATATCTTCTCGAGGGTAGCTGCGGGATGCCCGTTGGCTTCGGCGCCCTTCATGAAGTCGACCTTCAGGCCGTCGAGGATATCCTTCTTCTTCTTACCCATGGCCTTGCGGAGCTTATCCGCCTTGCCCTTGGAGAAGCCGGCGAGGGTCTGGGAGAGGCGCATCACCTGCTCCTGGTACACCGTGACGCCGTAGGTCTCTTTCAGCAGTTCCTCCATCTGCGGAAGGTCGTAGTGGACCTTGGAGGGGTCGTTCTTGCCCGCGACGAAGTCGGGGATGTAGTCCATAGGGCCCGGGCGGTAGAGGGCGTTCATAGCGATGAGGTCCTCGAAGCGTTCGGGATGGAGTTTCATGAGCCATTCGCGCATGCCGCCGGATTCGAACTGGAACACGGACTTGGTGTCGCCGCGGGAGTAGAGGTCGAAGGTGGCCGGGTCGTCGATGGGGATGGCTTCGATGTCGATATCGGGGCCGCCGCGGTGCCGGACGAGGGCGAGGCAGCGGGAGATGATGCTGAGGGTCTTGAGGCCGAGGAAGTCCATCTTGAGCATGCCGACGTCTTCGATCTGCGATCCTTCGTACTGGCTCACCCAGACCTTCTGTCCGGTGGCCTTGTCTTCACCCATGGTGATGGGGATGTAGTCGGTGAGATTGCCGCGGCCGATGATCATCGCGCAGGCGTGGATACCTATCTGGCGGACGCATCCCTCCAGGCGCTTGGCGTATTCCAGCACTTCGCGCACGAGGGGTTCTCCTTCTTCGTATTCCTTCTTGAGTTCGGGGACGTACTTGTAGCAGTTCTCGAGGGTGGGCTTCTTCTCCACGTCCGCCCCGTTCTCCTTCACGACGAAGGGCCGGTCGGGGATGAGCTTGGTGAGGCGGTTGCTCTCGGAGAGGGAAAGGTCGCTCACGCGGGCGACGTCCTTCACCGCGAGCTTGGCGGCCATGGTTCCGAAGGTGATGACGTGGGAGATGTGGTCGGCACCGTAAAGGTCCTGGACGTACTGGATCACGCGGTAACGGCCTTCATCGTCGAAGTCCACGTCGATATCCGGCATCGAGATTCGCTCGGGATTGAGGAAACGCTCGAAGAGAAGGTCGTACTTCACCGGGTCGAGGTTGGTGATGCGGAGGCAGTAGGATACCACGCTTCCGGCGGCGCTGCCTCGCCCGGGGCCTACCGAGATTCCGTTGTTCTTAGCCCAGTTGATAAAGTCCTGGACTATGAGGAAGTAGTCCGGGAATCCCATGTAGGATATGGTCTTGAGCTCGAAGTCGATGCGGTCGCGCAGGGCCTGGTCGGTGTCGAGGGCGGCACCGTAGCGCTCGCGGGCTCCTTCCCAGGTCAGATGGCAGAGGAAGGCAACGGAGCGGCAGAATTCATCCCCGCGGTAATTCCCTTTTTCGTCGTTGCGGCCGCGGTCGATGACCTCTTTGTATTCCTCCAGATAGCTGTCGATGTCCGCCAGGAAGGCAGGGTCGATGCTGAATTTCGGGAGGATGTGGGGGCTGTTGATGTCGTAGCGCTCCACTTTCTCCATTACCTCGCGGGTGTTGAAGATGGCCTCGGGGTGCTCAGGGAAGAGGGCGAGCATCTCGTCTTCGCTCTTGAGGTATTCCTGCTGGGTGTAGCGGAGTCGCTTGGGGTCGCTGACGAGGGAGTTGGTGGTGAGGCAGATGAGGCGGTCGTGCGCTGGGCCGTCGTCCTTGCGGATGAAGTGGGTGTCGTTCGTGGCGACCACTTTGACTCCGTGCTTCTTGCCGAGTTCGAAGATGGCCTCGTTGACCTTCATCTGGTTGTGGTAGAGGTCCAGGGAGAGGCCGGGGACTTCGGTCTTGTGGAGCATCACTTCGAGGTAGTAGTCCTCGCCGAAGACGCCTTTGTGCCATTCGATGGCCTTATCTACCGCGTCCATATCTCCCGCAAGGATTCCGCGGGGGATCTCACCGGCAATGCAGGCGGACGAGCAGATGAGGCCTTCGTGGTATTTCTCAAGCACCTCGTGGCTCACGCGGGGTTTGTCGTAGTACATGCCCTCGGTGTGCCCGATCGATACTATCTTCATCAGGTTCTTGTAGCCGGTGTAGTTCTTGGCCAGAAGGATGAGGTGATAGTATTTGCGGTGGTTGTTGTCTTTGAGTTTATGGTCGTAATGGCAGGTTACGTACGCCTCGCAGCCCAGGATGGGCTTGATGTCGGGGTACTTCTGGCTGGTGTCGAAGAACTCCTTGACTCCGTACATGTTACCGTGGTCGGTGATGGCCAGGCCGGGCATCTTGAGCTCGTCCGCGCGTGCGAAGAGCTTCTTGATGTTGGACATGCCATCAAGTATGGAATATTCGGTATGTACGTGCAGGGGGACGAAACTTGCCATAAGTCTTACAAAGATACACAAAAGTCATTGATCACAATCCACACACCATTTCTTTTCCCGTTTTTGCGGGCAATGATTTGCTTATCTATCAGGCTAGCCATTATTCTTTTGACTGTCCGCGTGGATTTTCCAATTTGTTTTGCTATGTCTTCTTGCTTGGTTTTTCCGTTTTCTTTCAAAATTCTTATTACTGCAAGTTCATCCAAAGTACATTTCAAAGTGCCAACTTGGCCCTTTGAAAGAGATTCGCTGTCACTTTGGGATATTGAAACCAGTAATTCCCGATTTCTCAAGTCGTTATCTTCTCCTAACAGCAGGTTCCTAAAAAAACGAACGAGATACCCATTCGTGGCGGAAATCCCCTTTGGATAATTGTTATAATTTGCTCTGACCAGGGCGTTCCGGAAGTACCACGAATGGTCTTTGAACATATCATTCTTCACTTCAAACCCAAATGACTGCAGATACTTCATAGTAAACACCGCTGTCGTTCGTGTGTTTCCTTCTCCAAAGGGATGGATTTGCCACACACCAGAAATAAAGTTGGCAATATGCTCTATTGCATTATCCGTATCCAGAGAAGAATAATTTACCTTTTTCTCTTGAGAAAAGTCATAGTTTAAAGTTTCCTGAATCATAGAAGCACTGGCATACAAGACCGTTTCACCGCCTAATACCCATTCGCGCTTAGTAATATCATAGTCGCGATAGCGACCGGCAAACTTATATATCCCGTTGAATAAATGACGATGAATTCTTGCCAAATACTCTGGGGAGAAGGAAAAGGCTTTTTCTGTTAGAAGTTCTTCGATACGAGCGGAAACTTTATCTGCCTCCTCCGTCCTTTCATCTTCGACTTCTCTCCTTACTGTTTTGGACTCATAATAAGATTCCAGCATCTGCTTGACGTCATCGATAGTGATGTCGCCCTCAATATGTCTCTTCGCAGTATCTATCAGGTATGCCGATATCTTAAGCCCATCTACATCCTGAAGGCCGATCGCAGTCTGCCATGCAGCCGCTTTCTCCTTCCTCTCCGGTTCTCCCTGCCGGATATATTCATCAAATTCACTCATGCTCTATTATTCTCAACTTTCTTAAAGATAAGAATTTATACCTGAATATGCAAAAATAAAGCATATATCACCATGTGATACACGCTTTATTATAATACTTAAGAAGCTTTCTACTTCTTCAAGTCGAAACCGAGCTTGAGGCCGGAGAGCTGTTCGGTGAGGCTGGCGATGGTGTTGACGGTGGAGTTGCTGGATTTGGCTCCGACAACCTTGACGGCTTTCTTGGCAAATTCGAGGAACTTGTTCGCGTCGAACAGGACCTGTGCTCCGCTGGTGGAGGCCGTTACGGTTCCTTCCATGGTGAGGTAGTTGTACAGTTTGCCGAACTTCATCACGATGGCCTTGTTGTCGTATGTGTAGGTGCCGGAGGCGATTGTCTTGGCACCGGATACGATGGAGAAGGTGTTGTCGTTATTGAAGGTAATGGTTGCTACGCCGGGCACGATGCCGACCTTCTTGAGATAGCCGTCGAGCTTGTTTTCGAGGTTCTCTTTGTAGGTGGAGGCGGCGAGGGTGGTGAGGGTGTTTTCGGTTTCGATTGCAGAGGCGATGCCGCTGTAGGTCCAGGTGCCGGGCAAGCTGACGGTCACGGCCTGGGAGATTACGGTTCCGAGTACGGATTCGAGGAGGTTGCCGGCGGCGCTCTTATTCTCGGAGTTTCCGCCGAATATCTTGCCGAGCAGTCCGCTCTGGGCATTGGCTGCGGATGCGACGAGCATCAGGGCCAAGATGGTGGTGAAGATCTTTTTCATTGCGTTATCGGGTTAGTCGTTAAGTGTTTCTTTTTCTTCTTCGGCCCAGCCTTGCGCACGGAGCGGGAGTTCGACTCCTTCCGGGGTCACGAGCACCGTGCCGGCTTCGGGAAGGGCGAGGTGCCCGATGATGTCGATGGACTGGAATTCGCGGCGGAACTTCTCCATCGAGAGGAGGGGAACAACGTACAGAATCTGAAAGTCCTCCCCACCATTCATTGCAGCAGAGACAGGGTCCAGGTCCAGTTTTCTCCCCAGTTCGAAGGAGTTACCCTCGAAGGGTATCCGGTCGGCGTAAACCTTGGCTCCGAGGCCGGTTTTGGCAGCTATCCTCTTTACCGCGTCGGCGAGTCCGTCGGAGATGAGGCATCCTTCGGAGGGGATGATTTCGGTCTCTTCGAGCCGGCTTACTATGCCGGGGTCGAGTTCGGGTTTGAGGTAGGCCGCGACCTGCATCTTGTATTGTTCGAGTTCCTTGCGGTCAGATTCTCCCTTGTCGAAGCGGACGAGTTCGCGCTCCATTACCTGCATTCCGAGATAGGCGGCGCCGAGGCGGCCGGTGACTACGAGCAGATCCTTGGTCTTGGCCTTGGGGCGGCGGACTTCGGTGAGCTTGAGGCGTGAGCCCTCGGCGGTAGCGCTGATGCAGAGCCCGTTCCTTGAGGGTTTTAGGTCGAGGGATACGTTCTTGTAGCCGTGCTCCTTGGCAGCGGTGGTGACCCCGCTCCAGATTTCTTCGATCTGTGGATAGTCGAGCTTGGCGCTGACGCCGAGTACCACGGACAGGGTTTCGGGGTGGCGGAGTTGGGAGTAAAGCTCTCCCGTGACCGCCGTGACGGCTTTGTAGCCAAGGTGTTTCAGGGGGAAGTAAACGAGATTGAAGTCCACGCCTTCGAGGAGTACCCTGTGGGCCATGGGCTCCGTCTGCTTAAAGGGAGAGCCCTCATACAGTCGTCTGAGGGCCTCCTTCTTTCCTATGTCCGCGAAGCTTGTCATTACAGTTTGCGCAGCAGGTTACTGAGCGACACCTTCTTGTCGATCATGGCATGGAGGTCTTCGATCTTCACGCGCTCCTGGCTCATCGTGTCGCGGTCGCGCACGGTCACGCAGCCGTCTTCGAGGGTCTGATGGTCGACGGTGATGCAGAAAGGAGTACCGATGGCATCCTGGCGGCGATAGCGCTTGCCTATGCTATCTTTCTCCTCGTACTGGCAGTTGAAGTCGTATTTGAGATCGTCCATTATCTTCTGGGCAACCTCCGGCAGGCCATCCTTCTTTACGAGAGGAAGGACTGCAGCCTTGACGGGTGCAAGGGGTGCGGGGATGCTGAGCACTACGCGGCTTTCGCCGTTTTCGAGCTGCTCCTGCTTGTAGGAGTGGCTGAGCACGGTGAGGAACATACGGTCGACTCCGATGGAGGTCTCGACGCAGTAGGGAACGTAGCTTTCACCGGTCTCGGGATCGAAGTATGTGAGCTTCTTTCCGCTGAGCTGCTGATGGTTTCCGAGGTCGAAGTCGGTACGGGAGTGGATGCCTTCCAACTCCTTGAATCCGAAGGGGAAGTTGAACTCGATGTCGGTGGCGGCGTTGGCGTAGTGGGCCAGTTTCTCGTGGTCGTGGAAGCGGTAGTTCTCATCGCCCATACCAAGGGATTTATGCCATTTCATACGGGTCTCTTTCCACTTCTTGAACCATTCCATCTCGGTGCCGGGCTTGCAGAAGAATTCCATCTCCATCTGCTCGAATTCGCGCATGCGGAAGATGAACTGGCGGGCGACTACCTCGTTGCGGAAGGCCTTGCCTATCTGGGCGATTCCGAAAGGAATCTTCATACGGCCGGTCTTCTGCACGTTGATGTAGTCCACGAAGATGCCCTGGGCGGTCTCGGGGCGGAGGTACACTGTGTTGGCGCCTTCGCCGGTGGAGCCGAACTGGGTGCTGAACATCAGGTTGAACTGGCGTACGTCGGTCCAGTTCTTGGTGCCGGAGATGGGGCAGACGATGTTGCAGTCGAGGATGATCTGCTTGTATTCGTCCAGGTCATTGGCGTTCTCGGCCTTCACGTAGCGGTTGTGAACCTCCTCGTAGTGGGCTTTTTCGCGGAGTACGTTGGGGTTGGTCTCGCGGAATTTGGCCTCGTCGAAGGACTCTCCGAAGCGCTTGCGGCCCTTTTCGACTTCTTTGTTGATCTTCTCCTCGATCTTGGCGAGGTAGTCCTCGATGAGGACGTCGGCGCGGTAGCGCTTCTTGGAATCACGGTTGTCGATGAGGGGGTCGTTGAAGGCTGCGACGTGTCCCGATGCCACCCAGGTACTGGGGTGCATGAAGATGGCCGCATCGATGCCTACTATATTCTCGTTCAGGCGCACCATGGCCTGCCACCAGTAATTCTTGATGTTGTTCTTGAGTTCCACTCCGAGCTGACCGTAATCGTACACGGCTCCGAGGCCGTCGTAGATCTCGCTGGAGGGGAAGATGAAGCCGTACTCTTTGCAGTGGGCTACCAGAATCTTGAAAAGTTCGTCCTGTGTCATTTCTAATCTATCTTAATCTTACAAAATTAATCATTTTTCATCACTTGCTCCAACAGCGGCTTGATGAATGGCCGGCTTTCTACCTGGGGATGCGGGATGGTAAGTTCGGGGGTATCCATCTGCACTTTCCCGTAGATGAGGATGTCGATGTCCACTATCCTGTTGTGGTAGATGCGGGAGCCGTCGGGGGCGTATTGGGGCTGGTCGGTGCGGCCCATGCGCTGCTCTATCTCCTTGCAGATAGAGAGTATGGTCTTGGGGCTCTTGCGGCTGCTGTAGCGGGCGACGCAATTGAGGAATGCGGGGCCGTCGAAGCCGAAGGCGTCGGTGGAAACTATGTCGGAGATGGCTTCGTAGCGGCCGAGATAGCCGTTCAGGAAGCTGAGGGCCGACTGGATGTTGGCCTGCCGGGCTCCGATGTTGCTGCCTAATGCAAGGTAAAGTTTTGCCATTTTAGTCGAATTCGGGATCCATTCCAAGTGCTACCCGGGCCTCGTCGGAGAGCATGCTCTGGTCCCAGACGGGCTCGAAGGTTAGTTCGATGCTGCACTTCTTCACGCCCGGGGTGAGTTCCACGCTGTGCTGCACGTCGGCGAGCACCTCGTCCGCCATGGGGCAGTTGGGCGCGGTGAAGGTCATCACGATGCTGACTTCGTGCTCTTTGTTGATGTTGAGTTCGTAGATGAGCCCGAGGTCGTAGATGTTCACCGGAATTTCAGGGTCGTACACCTGCTTGAGGGCCAGGATGACGGCGTCGTACAGGGGTGCGAGGGCCTTTACATCTTCCGGGGTGAGTATTTCGGCGGTCTGTTCAGACATTGCGTTCCGCCTCCTTGCGGATGGTTTCTATCATGGAATTAAGCCCATTTGCACGGGTCGGGGAGAGGTTCTCCCGCAGGCCTATCTTCTCGACGAAGTCGAAGTTGTCGGCGGCTATCTCCTGCGCGCTACGCCCGTCGTACACGCGAATCAGCAGGGAGATGATACCCTTGGTGATGATCGCGTCGCTGTCGGCACGGAAGCGAAGCACTCCGTCCTGCACCTGCGTATCCAGCCAAACTCTTGACTGACAGCCTTTTATCAGACGGTCGTCGGTCTTAAGTTCCACGGGGAACACTTCGAGGTTCTTGCCGAGCTCGATAAGGTATTCGTATTTGTCCAGCCACTCGTCGAACATCGAGAACTCCTCGACGACGGCGGCTTTGGTTTCAGCTAAACTGCTCATTTCAACATGTCAATTGCCTTCTGGAGGCATTCGGTAAAATACACTGCTTCCTGCATGGTGTTGTAGGGAGCGAAAGACGCGCGCAGCATCCCGGTCACCCCGAACCTGTCCATCAGAGGCTCGGCGCACATCTGCCCGGAGCGGGTGGCGATTCCCATCTTGTCCAGGATGAGGGCGAGGTCCTCGTGGTGGGCTCCCTTAACCACAATCGAGAAGATGGAAAGTTTCTGCGCAGGGTCTTCGGGATTACCGTAGAGGGTGATGTCGGGGTGGGTGGCGAAGAAGCCGAGAAGGAAGGATTTCACCCTCTCTGATTCTGCCATTATCTCCCTACCTGATAATAGTTTACACATTTCCATCGCGGGGCGCAAGCTAGGCACGCCAGAGATGTTTTGGGTGCCTGCTTCGAACCTGCGGGGTATGGGTGCATAGGTCGTTTTCTCCCAACTGACGGATTCTATCATTTCTCCACCTCCCATATAGGGCGGAAGAGCCTCCAGCAGAGAGCGTTTTCCGTAGAGGATTCCGGTGCCGGGGGCGGCGTACATCTTGTGTCCGGAGAAGGCGTAGAAGTCGCAGTCCATCTCCTTGACATCGGTCGGAAGATGAGGTATTCCCTGGGCGCCGTCGACGAAAACCAGCGTGCCATTGGCGTGGCAGATGCGGGCGATCTCGGGGATGGGATTGATGATTCCGAGGACGTTCGAAGCCTGGGCAACGGCGCAGATCTTAGCGCGGGGAGTCAGGAGATTTCCGAGTTCAGAAATGAGTATCTGTCCGCGGTCGTCGATGGGCAGGACCTTGATTTTGAGGCCCTTACGAGCGGCAACCATCTGCCAGGGAACGATATTGGAGTGATGTTCTGCTTCGCAGATGAGGATTTCGTCGCCTTCGGCGAAGAAATTTCCATGTTCCAGGCAACTGGCGAGCAGATTCGAACTCTGTGTCGTGCCGGAAGTGAAGACGATCTCTTCGGGGGCTGCGGCGCCAATGAATGCGGCCACTGCGGCCCTGGTGGATTCGTATTCTTCGGTGGCATCGACAGCGGTCTTGTGTACTGCGCGATGGAGGTTGGAGTTGTGCCGGAGGCTCATTTCTGCCCATTTTTCGGCCACGGAGACGGGTCTGAGCGAGGTGGCTGCGTTGTCGAGATAGACAAGCTGCCGGCCGTAGACTTTCTCTTTCAGCTGGGGGAATTGTGAGCGTATCTGGTCAATATCCATAAGATGCATTTTGAGACCGCAAATTTAGCAATTTTTGCCTACATTTGCGTAAGCAAAGACCGACAATTATGATTGATTACGTTTCTGGCAAAGTAGAAGAGTTGACGCCTACCCAGGTGGTCATCGATAACGGCGGCGTAGGCTACCGCATGGAGATTTCGCTGCAGAGCTACGCCTATTTGGAGAACAAGGGTGAGGCTCGTGTATATGTGCAGACCCAGGTGAACACAAGGGACGGCAGCGAAGTGTGGTATGGCTTCGCAAATAAAGACGAACGCGCTCTGTTTCAATTAATTACAAGTGTTTCGGGGATGGGTGCAGCTTCTGCCCGAATGGTTCTTTCGTCTTTGTCGGCAGATGAGTTCCGTCAGGCTGTTTTGGCAGAGAATGTGGGGCTTATCAAGTCGATCAAGGGTATTGGTCTGAAGACTGCGCAGCGTCTTGTTCTGGAGTTGAAGGATAAGATAGTTGATGGCAGGGGGAGCGATTCGGAGGTTCTGTTCAGTGTTGCGAGCAATCAGATTGTCGATGAGGCTTCGTCGGCGTTGGTTATGCTTGGTTTCAATAAGGCGAATGTCCAGAAGGCTATTCAGCAGATTCTTAAATCCAATCCTACCGCAAAGGTCGAAGATATCATCAAGGCAGCTCTTAAAATGCTTTAGTTCTGCTGCGGGCAAAGGGCACGGTACATGCATTGCCCGCATTAAAATATAACATTCAACGGCCGAAATATACCAGTAGGACGGAGATGTCCGAAGGGGAAACTCCCGAGATGCGGGAGGCCTGAGCGATGGTTTTGGGGGCGTAGCGTTTGAGTTTCTGGCGGCATTCGATGGTCAATCCAGACACACGATCGAAGTCAAAATCATCCGGAATAATAAGATCTTCCAACTTATGAAGTTTGTCCGCCATGCGTTTTTCGCGGTCGATATACCCACGATATTTCAGAGTAATCTCTACCGATTCAATAACTTTTTCATCCGAAATTTGTGTTCCACGTGGAACAAGTTTTAGTAAATCCGCCAGATTTACCTCGGGACGAAGTGCTACATCCGCTATCTTTTTGGAGTCCGTAAGGGGTGAAGATCCAACCGATTCAAGGTAAGAATTCGCCTGTTTAGCAGTAACGTTTACACTGTCGCAGAAGCTGGTCAAAGCGGCCACCTGCTCGTATTTACGGGCGGTAAGTTCGTAGCGTTCCTGGCTGGCCAGACCTATTCTGTAGGCCTTTTCGGTGAGCCTTTCATCGGCATTATCCTGCCTCAGGAGCACTCTGTATTCAGCCCTGGAAGTAAACATCCTATAGGGTTCATCCACGCCCTTGGTAACCAGATCGTCGATAAGGACACCGATGTAGGATTCATCTCTTCCGAGAATGAAAGGATCCTTTTCGGCGAGTTTCTGATGCGCGTTGATACCCGCCATCAACCCTTGCGCGGCAGCTTCTTCATAACCGGTGGTTCCGTTCACCTGGCCGGCGAGGAAGAGATTTTCCACGACCTTGGATTCGAGCGACAGCTTGAGTTGCGAAGGGTCGAAGTAATCGTATTCAACAGCGTAGGCAGGCTTGAAAATCTTCGCATGCTCAAGTCCCTTGATAGAATGCATAGCCTCCACCTGAACGTCGAGCGGGAGCGAGGATGAGAATCCTTGGAGATAGTATTCGTTGGTATTCCTCCCCTCGGGTTCGAGGAAGAGTTGGTGGGCGTCGTTCTCGGGGAAC
>Ga0310696_10008295_pt1 | contig 12130 bp, 6 predicted proteins | sample AusTroGonzalo_MG_4_FD_203885 | JGI IMG/M metagenome (GOLD analysis project Ga0310696, IMG submission 203885) | Bovine rumen microbial communities from tropical cattle in Woodstock, Queensland, Australia - Gonzalo_02 (v2) (version 2) | ecosystem: Host-associated > Mammals > Digestive system >... | reverse complement strand
TCCAGCCTGCATATCACTGAAAATAAAGATATTATCATAGAAGATTTTTTTATCAATAGCTTCTTTAAAGAATTTCCAAATTCCACCTTCTGTAGAAAGGCCTACATCTCTACCTTCATCTTCATTAACTTTTCTAGTCTGTGAAAGAACTCCATCTCTTTTTTTAATAGGATATTTTTTAAGTTCATCTCCAAACTTTCCTACAGTACCTTCTTCTGAACATTTTGCAATAATTACTGAAGAGAGATTATCAATTTCAGCTACTCTTGTTGCTCCATATTCTGAATTAAAAGCTCCCCAAGCTGAACCAGAGTTATCAGAAAGAATAAAAGTCTTTCCTTTAAGTTTTGGCATATTATCAATTGAAATATCAATACACTCTTCAAGAGCATCAAGTACTTTTGCTTTATGATTAATATCAGAGTGTTCAATCATATTATATGCTGAATAATATCTAAATGGGAACTGCTTACCCTTTAATACTCCAGCCTTTAAATCTTCCAAAACTTTATTACAAATATCATCATCAGAAATTTCTGTAAAGATATTTCTAAGATTTCTAAGAAGAGCCATATGTCCAAGCTTAGTAGTTTCAAGAATCTCTTTCCAAGAAACTCCAGCTGATTTTTTCTGTTCCCAAGTTTCCTGTGATTCATCAACTGAAACTGAGCCATTCTTCATAAGTTCATTCAAAACTTCTGAATTAGCGTGAGAAATACGAACGGCATTAATCATACCAATTTCGTGATTCTTATACTTATTTACTTCATATCTTGAAAGATTTGAAAGTTTTTTAGCTACTGATTTTTTCAAGATTGTAGGGATTTTATTTTTATTTCCCTTATTTACATACATATAATAAGCTAATTGAGACATTGGCTCATCAGCTCTTGACATTACTTTCTTTTCAATTTCTGCAAATTTACCTGGATTCTTTGTAGTGAATTCTTCTCTTTTTGGATGAATTGCAGCTCTTACCATAATAACCTGAGGGTTTAATCTCATATTATAAGTATCTCTCAATTCAACAGCCAAATTCAAAGTTGCTTCAAAATCATAATCCAATGCTGCATCAATAGATTCAGTGAACACTTCTGTAGTAGATTTTCCGTCCATTGGAGCAAAAATCATTTTTGAGAATTCATCAGAAAATTCTTTTTCCCAAGAGAACTTTCCGTCTTTTACATCTGTTCTATAGTATGCTGGTTCGCCGAAGATAGAAGATGCGGCAATCATCTTAAGTGTATCAATTGGATTAAACTTATATGAGTCTCCACCCATAAAGTTTGTTACGATTTCAGTTGGTTTGAGTTTGTTTACTTCATTCATTGAAGAAACTTTTTTTGAGATTTTTGACATATTAATGTCACCTCCAAGTCTTTTTAAGATTTTAATAAAATTATTTTAGAATAATAGAAAAGAGTATAAACCAATAATTTTCCATATAATAAAATCAGAAGTAACTCTTATCGCTGCATAAAATAATTTTATTAAAATCTTAATCTTAAAGAATTATAAATTATGGTATTTTTCAGAAACCGTATTGAAGTAACCATAATTTCCGCATTTAATTTAAGACTTTAATATAATTCCCAAAGAATATTTATCTCGGCAAATTACTAAGGGAGTCGAACCCTTTTATATCCATTACAAGTAGATTGTATTACCTTTATACGAAGTAACCGAAATGGCTGCATCTAGGAATTATATTAAAATCTTAAAAAAATTGACCCGAAAAAGATTTGAAGCTCTAATCTAAATTTCTTGATTCACCAGATGGATTAATGAGTGTTAAATCAATACTCTTTATTTCGAGTTATTCAAATTTCTTCAAGTCGATTTGGTCCGTGAATTAACTTAATAATTCTGAACCAGGAGATTCCTCTTGTAAACCAAGACGAACTTGCTCTTTATTCTGAAGTTTGAAGTAACTCCCAATCCCTGCATTTTCTCAACCAAAAGGTCCATCAAAAGAAAACGGCAGAAGTTATGACCAATTAAGGTCAGCTCATTATAATTTATGAGGGCTCTTTTATAAGATATAAGAGGAAGCCAACCTCTTATAAATATTTTATATAGTATATATTAACTATTTTGATTTATCTTTTCTGAACAGCTTAGTTGCATATTCAATAATCAATTCTTCACTCTCTTTTCTTCCATCTAAAAAGCGAAGATATTCCTTATACCTTCTTCTATTGTATACATCACTTAATGGAGTATAGAGATGAAAATGATTTCTAACTTCTTCAATATAATCTTCAAGAGTTTGAAGGCTATGTCTATGATGTTGTTTATGAATTGGCTTACCTTCTTTTCTTGCTTTTTCAGCAGCAAAATCTCCGTAAGTTTTCTTACATCGAGTCATTCCACCATTATCAGATTTTCCAAAAGAAATTGTTTTTTTGTAACTTCTACTCATATTCCTCTTAAAATATCCGATGGTCTAGTACCAATAAAATACTCGGATTCAGATATTTCTTGCGTCGCTCCTTCTACGTTCTTTACGCTAAGGCTTACTTCTACTAGAACTTTCATTACCTCAACTAGGTCGGTCTGCCACCTAACCGGAATAAGTACCTCGCCAGGATTTCTCTGAGAGTTGAGCAGATTGGATACACTGCTTGACTTAACCTGTAACCCTTTAATTATTTTAGTTTATTTTAAATGGATAAGAGGAACTTCCTGCATATCCATAAACTACTATTTTAAAACTAATTTAAAAAGAGAATTTATGTTCTTATTAAGAAAGAAAAAAGAAAAAGTAAACCCTCATTTCAAATTCGTTGTTTATTGCTACGACGATAAAAATAAGAAGTGCTATATCGGTGAAGATATGGAAAAAACTTCTTTTTATGATTCAGCTAAATTCCTCACCCGAGAAGGAGCTGAAGATTGGGTCGAGTTAATAGAAACAGGAAATCTTCAACAGCTCACGGATAAAGAATTAAATTCTCTTACAATAGAAGAAATTCATTCTTTTATTGAAAGAAAAGCAGATTAAATATTCCAATCAAGATATTATCAACCCATCCCCTATGGCCGTTCATAGGTCGTTTTTGACTATCCATTTCAGATATAAATGATTAATATTTTTTGATTAAGATATGCCTAGTCCTCACCTCTCTTAATCCTGCAACAAAATCAGAAAACGTAAGCCGTTTAAGCAATGACTAATAGCCTCTCTGACCATCTACGCTTTCCTTTTATCCCCAACTTCTTCTCACTATCCGCGAAATAGTATTGAGTTTCCATTAAGATATTTAATCTTTTGCTTTCTCTAATATAATATCAGCGTATTCGCCAATAAGTCTATTCCAACTGTTATCTTTATCTTCATAAAGATGTTTTTTATAGATTAACTTAAATGGAGCATTTTTTCCATTTATTTTAGTAATAAAAAATTTCCAATCATCATTTAAATTTAATCTACAAATTTCTTTTCCGCTTTCATCAAGTAATGGAATTGATTTATCTTTTCGTGGTAAATCAATATTATAATAATGACTGAAAATTCTAAAAGTCGTTTCTGAATTTGAAGTATTTGGATTTCTTAAAAGGTCTTTTCCATAATTACTTTTCCAATTTTTGAATTTTTCATCATTTCTTAAGCCTTCAATTTTAAAAGATTCTTTTTCAAAAATTTGTGTTTCTTCAAGTGAAAGTTGAATTGATTGAGTTCTTGTTCTTACTCCAAAGCATTCTCCAGTTTTTAGATTTTTAATCCAAAGAGCGAAATATGGAGTTTTAATTTTCTCATAAACAATTCTCATATAGTAGTTCTATTTGGACTCGGACCAAAGTTTTCTGATTGAGAATCAGATGAATTAACCGCTATTCGATAGAACCAAAAAAAAATCTGAAAAACTACCTTCGCAGAAACAGGACTCGAACCCATATTTGAAGATTATGCATCAGCTATGCTACCATTACATTATTCCGCTTTCGTTTTTCAGATTATTAGCTGGCCAGGTGAGAGTCGAACTCACATCCGCGGATTAACAGTCCGTTGTATAGAAACCGCTTTACTACTGACCAATAAAAAATCGAGTTTTTATCATCTTTCTTCGTGAATACTTATTTAGGCGCTGTTAGTCGACATTAGCTTTCCTGCGTATTCTATCTCTCTACTTTAAATATTATTCTAGGTTATCTTTTCTCCTGTCCTCATTAGGACTACTACGGATACACTCAGACCCTTGTAGTGTGAATAATATCTTCATATTTAAAGAACCCAATCAGAAAACTTTAAATATATTTACGGAACTAGCTAGAATCGAACTAACTTCTCCGGCTAGATATATGCCGGCGGATTCCGATTAATCAAGATAAATCAAGATACTCTTGATGTCTTAATCTCTATCCAATTTCCCTTAGCTCCAAGCGGACTAGACGGGTGCCGACCCCGCTATCTCCTGCGTGACAGGCAGGCGACTCTGCTGTTCGTCCTCAAGTCCATAAAATATTAGTAGGCCGGCAGGGAATCGAACCCCACTATTTTTCTTTTCCGATTAGATTAATTCTCGTCAACGAGTGCATCAAAAAGGAAAAATCGGAGTTTCCTAATCTTCTCTTTCATCAACTTACTTAATCCTTTTCCAAGATACCTTTTAGAGATGCTCCGTTATCTCTTATCAGCCCATAAAAGTTTGACTTTTTGATATAGAAGAAGTCTAACTCCCTTATGAATGAATCATAGATTTGTTCTCCATTGGCAACTTTTTCCGTTCTGTAATTTGCCGAAGGTCATACACTCCTTTAGTATGGAATGAACTATAACCGAGAAAGGTGCGTTATCCACCAGATATAAATTTGGACGAATCCAATATTTTATACCAATATATCTTTATCAGTCTCACCACCGATTTTTTTAATATAATAAAAATCGGAAAACTTTTAGTAGTTCCGAGAGGAGTTGAACCTCCGTTAGCTGGATGAAAACCAGCTGAACTAGCCGTTGTTCGACGGAACCAAAAAGTCGCTTTTCATTTGTTCCTTACTACTTTGCTAGGTTTACTTTACGGCCCTCAAACCTTAAGTTAGGCGGCACTTTCTCTCCCTTTACGCAAACCACTTACCATCATTGATTAAATGGATTCTTAAGTTTGCTTACATCCCGAGTCGAACGAGATTGAATTGCCTTTAGGTGAATCAAGGACTTGAACCTTGTCGTTACTCCAGCTTTTTGAGCTTCACGAATCCAACAGTATCCACCATAAAATCAGAAAAATCTTGATTACTCAGAAGGTTATCCGTAATCTATCGTCAGGTCCTATTGTTGTTCCCTATCGTCGGTCCCTATTGTCGTGGAAGTTTATCAACTTCATCAAGATTTCTCTCTGATATTTATTATATAATAAAAATCAGATAAAAAGTAGAAAAAATCTGAAATAATTTTTTCTATTTTTCAAAATCTTTAAGAAATAAAAGAAAATTATTAATTTTCTCTTTCATCTGTAATTTACCATTTTCAGATTTTATATCATTCCATTGAATTCTATAAACAATATATTTTTTATTTTTTAAAAAATTATCTCTTATCTTATCTGATTCAAGTCTTTCTGGTAATTGATGTTGTGAGCCATCAATCTCTAAATCAATGAGTTTACCATTTTTCTCAATAAGAAAATCTAAAAAATAACAGTGAATACCATCATCTTTTTTAATAGCAACTTCTCTTTTAAAATCAATCTTATTATTTTTTAGAACTTTTTCAAAAAATATTTCAGCAAATGATGATTGATTTCTATGAATATGCCATCTAGGTTTTCCTTTCATTGCTTCAGATTGTTTCTTCTTTGTTTCTTCTGAATAAGGAATATACTTTGGTCTACACTTATTACAATAAGGATATTTATTTTCCCAACTTATTTCTTTTCCACATCCTTCACAAAAACGTTTTTCTTTATTCTCTTTTTTAATAAGAGGCTTTTTAAGAGTCTTTCCCCTATATCCATTTTTCTCTAATGTTTTTAATAGAGTATCTCTTGTTTTCTCTTTTTGTTCTTTTGTTATAATATGCCCATTAGCACAAGAACGAGAACAAAATTGAGTATCTCCAACAAATTCTTTACCACATTTTGGACAAATTTTTTGATGATTTTTATACCATTCTGAATTTGGATTTTTTCTACAATGATACTTAATATGATTAGTATAGCCTGATGTTGTAGTAGTTATAATTTCACAATATGGACATTTTTGGTCCACATATTTTTTAAATTTATTTACCATTTTATTTTTCCTTTTAAGACGTCCCCACGTCTTTATAAAATTAGTTATTTAGTTAGAATAAAAATAATGGTTAAATCTTATTCAAAGGTGGGGACCTCTGTCCTAAATAACTTAAGCCAGATAAAGGTGCTGCCCCCTTGCTACCGGGTTACAAAGCCGGTGTACTACTGTTATACGAATCTGGCATTTTAATTAAATCCAAAAAGCCTACCCTAAAAATGTCAAAGAACATTTTGCTAAGTGACCCCAGCAAAAATATCAGAAAGAAGTTTGTAACTTTTTCTGATTAGTGGACCCGAGGAATTCCGCCATCCCAACTTCCTGCGTGCAAAGCAGGCACTCTAGCTTTTGAGTTACGAGCCCAAATAATATATCAACTTTCATTTCTGAAAGATTTTATTCATCCTGCGGGTCTCTAGGTTGCTTTTTTATTGTTGCCCTTCCCGCTAGTCCAACTAACAAATCATATCATTTCAGTGATATTTCAATGCTCATCCAAAGGATTGTCAGCCCTCTTTCGGTTTCTGAAAAAACCTAGAATGGGAAGTTTTTGTACTCAGAACTTCCAAACTCAATTTAATGCTCCGAGAGAGATTCGAACTCCCTGTGTATCTTACGTAAGGGATTTACAGTCCCCCGCTACTCCACCATCGTAGCCGTCAGAGCTTAATTTTTATAGAGTGGGTAGAGGTAGTCGAAACCTCAAACCTCCGATTTGGAAGACCGGCGTTCTGCCACTTGAACTATACCCACATAATTTTTAAGAGCCCCAAGAGGGAATCGAACCCTCGCCTTCTGATTGGAGGTCAGACATACTAGCCACTATACGACTGGGACATTTATCCAACTTTTTTAATTATCCATTATAAAATAAAAAAGGTCCAAGAAAAAATCTTGAACCTAGGAAAAAAGTTTAACTTCTTTTTACTTTCCTAAGTTCTCCTATTATATTCGGCCCCGGCATCATAACCAGTAGTTCCGTAATCATTATAGGCAATAGTGCAAATTACAGCATTATTTTCTGTGTAATAATCATTTGTGTTAAATGTATTTGTTACAGTAAACATAAGTGTTTTGCTCCTATCTTTAAAATTTTTCTTATTGATAATTAGTACAACTCGCTAAAAAGGAGAAGTAATAATTATATTAACTATTGGACCATCAGAATATCTCGTCCAAGTCTCCATAAAAAGAGAATATTCTGACGCATTAACGAAGACCATCAGCAATTGGGTGCAGTCTTCCCCGTCCAAAATGATTTCCCAACTTTCAGGCCAAGTATCTCACTTGGATTTCGACCTTGATTTCTCAATTAGCCAGAAGTTTGACTTCCAACAGAAGGGCGTAACTCCTTCAATACGCTTGAGAGATTCAATCTCTCATATTTATTATATAACAAAACTCAACAAAAAAGTTAAAAGTTTAGTAAAACATTTAAAAGATTTTTAAACATTTTATTAAACTCTCAACCGAAGTTAAAAGTTTAAAGAAGAAGGCTGAGATTTGACCTTTTCTACCCCCATTTTCAAACCCTTTCGAGTCATAATCACACCTTTATTTCTAAAGGTAGGAAGGTATGGAGACCAATTGTGAATTGGCAACTAACTACTAACAACCTTATAAATTACTCATTTCAACCTTGACCTCTTGCGGAGTTCGAAGCTTGCGGGCTTCTATCAATTGTTTACTTTTTTCGTTTCTCCAATTTTCCTTGCGGTACTCATCAGGCCATCATATTTCAGATGGATAACTCCATTTTAAGTTGTCAGTGACCGACACTTTTGCTTGAATTGGAATGATGGATTTGAACCATCGCGACATTGTTTAACATACAATTGCTCTACCAACTGAGCTAAATCCTTTCGGGAACAATCCTTAAAAGACGAGGTCGGTCTTTGCTCCTTGCTAGCTTTTGACTAGTTTAGAAAACTTCGCCTTTCTTCTTTCTTCAGCTACGATTACTCAATTTACTCATCCCAATCCTCAAACATTTCTGAATGAAAATCATTAGACTTTTATAATCAACTCCATCTGGTCCTAGCAAGACCTTTCCTAGTTGAATCCTATACCAAGCTGTCAACCTTTCGGTCCAAGACTGTCTGTTCATTCAGCCCGTATCTCTAAATCCTAAGCCATTCGACCATTGGATTCTCCAAGATACTATTTCAGTATAGTGTTTTCTCACGGGGAGATTTGATTCTCCGCTTATCCATTAAAGATAAACTTTCACGACTTATGAATTCGTCGTTTATCCTATCGACCGGAAACCAGCCGTCTGAATCAGAAGATTCAGAAGATGAAATATATATTAACCGAAGTCAATATATCTTTCATACACCACTCGGGATTTTTTGATAAGGAGATATGTTATCCCGAGCGAATATCGAAAGCCATCAGCAATAGGGTGCAGCTTACCGCGTGTACGAATTATTTCCCTACTTTCACGCCAAGTTTCTCACTTGGATTTTAATCATCAGTGTTGTTACTTAGCCACGACATCTATCAGTCTTGTTCGCCATTTTCAACTTAATGATTTAATTTTTAAATTAGTCGGAACGGAAGGAGTTGAACCTTCAGCATAACCTCATTCATCCCGTGGTGGACCATAGTATTTCCGATTTCATCAAACTTACTTTAGGCTAGCAACTTCCCCTTCAGTTTGAATCTTCTAGCGAGGACTTTTCCATATCCCAGATTTCAAGTTTCAAGCTCTACTCTCTTTTTACGCATTTACACTCGGTAGCTCGTCGCTTTAGAGACCCCGTACCCTCGGGTCTATTCGTTCTCCGTTTCAGGTCTTGGCCTTCGTCCTTACTTCTCGGTTTCGTATGGATAGCGGTCAGCGACATATCCTTTATCTCACCTTTTTATGAAGAATCGTTTCTCGCAACTTTTTATCCGATGCCTCGGAAAGTTGAAATAGTGGAACTGGAGAGATTCGAACTCTCATTTCCTGCCTTTCCTCTGTGGGCTTTAAGCAGGGGCCTTGCCGTTTAGCTGACAATCCCAAAAAGTAATCCGTAATTCCGACTTTACGGTTCCTTTTCAAGACCCCGATGGATTTACATCGAGAGGTAAGGAGTTTCATATTTGATGAGGGTGGTGAATTGAATCACCGGGCTATTTTCGCGAAGTGGATTAAGCTTCCTTATTAGTCCCCATCCAGCCCAACCAAATCTTCATTTGGACCTTTTTGTTACGGGAGAAGTCGTTTTCTATCAAACTCCCTTTTCTCTCATTCCCAAGTTACCTCGGGGGTGAAGTAGAACTTATCATGCTCTTTTTCCGTCCCTATTGATTTCAAGATTTGAGGAAGAAGATTTCTCATTCCCTCATATTTATTATATAATAGAACGTCTAAAAAAAGTAGAAAAAATGTTAAAAAATTTTTAAATTTTTTTCAAATTCTTGAAAAGAAAGTATCTTAATATTTTCGACTTCATCGCCATTCTTTTCAATATCTTCTTTAATAAGATTTTCTACATATTTAATATCATTCATATTTTTAACTACGAAATCTATTTGTGCGTTTCCAAAAGTCCAACCATTTTTACTTTGTAAAAAATATGAATAGAACATTTATTTTCTCCAAAAAAGTTTGCTTTATAAAACAACCTTTCAGAATCACTCTGATAGTTTTAAACAACTTCCAAGCAGTTTTAAGTTGATTTTTAAGATTTTTCACATTGCCCAAAGGGTAAGTTGGTGCCTTCATTATCAGGTGAAGGGCGGCCACGTTTTTATAGAACGTTGGATAAAACTTCTTACTCATAGACTCAGTAAGATGAGCGAGTTACCGTCGACTCTAGACTAAACCTCAAGCCCAGGTTTAAAGAGGCGCTTACGCATCGGATTGTAAGTCAGAATCCGCTGAATTGAAGTATTCAGTCACACTAAGTGTTTTAACTCAAAAAATCACATAAAATGAGAAAAGTTCATTCCCTTTATCCGAGCTTTCAACAGGTGATTCTGTGGTACCATTCAGAATATATTATTATATTAACGAATAAAAAAGAGCTTCTTTTTGTTTAGAAGCTCTTTATAACTCTTTATACTTTTTGTTTTTATGAAATCTTATATAAAGGAGCGAATGTATTATATGCACCCCAGTTTTCTTTCATTGAGCAAGTCAAAAGATAAATAATAGCTTCTTCAGTTGACCATTTCATCATAACAATAAATTTCGCATAATCTCTTGCTAATTCAGCAACAAGAGAGGCTTTCTTTGTTGAATGGCCTTCACCTTTTCCTCTCGCTCCATAACCTTCAGGTAAAGATTCAATCTTATCTGCCATTTCGATTAATCTCCAAGGTAATGAACCTTCGTGGAAATTATGTCTTATATCCATATTAAAGTTTATCTTTTCTTTTTCAGATTTAAAAATTTTTTCATCAATAGCAGAGAAAATAATTGATTTTGCTTTTCCTAAGAATGAAGAAGTATTATCTTTTTCATTTACTTTATAAGATTCAATATCAATATCATCACGAGAAATTATATCTCTATTTTCAGTTTCATCATTAACAAACTTTGAATTCTTAAAATATTTCTCATTATCTAAGTGCTGACCTTCAATAATAGGAGCAGTTCCACCATTACATCTGAAATAAAACTTATATGCTTTACCATTTATATGAGCGAAAACATCAATTTCATTTCCAACTCCAGTAGTATTTACGTAATGACTTGATACGTGATAATCTTTTTCGCCATCCTCAAGATTTATCTTTTCTACTACAGAACTTCTATCTTCTGATGTGTTTAATTTCAAACTTAATGGAATGAAACATTTTCCGATATTACTATTAACTATCAATTCTTTCATAATTGAATTCAAATCAGAAAGTGATTGCGCTGGGCTTAATAATTTCTTTATTTCTTCTGAAGTATAATCAGTAATAAGAATATCTGTAGGATTCCAGCAATCTTTTTTCAATCCATTTAAAAGTGGCTTTCCAATATCAAGAATCGTTTTAAGAGGGCCATTCATATCGGGATGGTATGTTTTAGTATTTGGTCCAACACATTCACTGAATTCTTCAATAAATGCTAATCCGGTTCTTACTGCTGGGTCAAGATAATTATGAAGTTTTTCTTCATTAAAATCTTTTATCTTTAATTTTCCACCAGAAAGTGGAATAGAATCATATCCGTTTTTCTTAATTTTTTCTTCAATTGCTTTTTTAAGACTTTCAAAATCTGAATAGTATTTTGATAAATCACAAGCGATTCCCTGCATACACTCTTGAATTGCTGTATCTCCAGTCATATTCTGATTATTATGCTTTCTAAAAGTAATCAGATAATATTCGTGGTCTTTAGGGAAATTAATAGCATCTTTTACAGAAGCAAAAGTATTCTTTTTATCTTTAAAGAAATAAATAGAAGCGTATGTTCTATCTTTATCTGAAATATTAGGAACAAAAATGAAGAACTCTCCAATTTTTGGCTCATCAACGACAACTTCTGAAATTACTAATTCTCTTCCAGTAAGTTTATCACAAACATTTATTACAGTATTCTGTTTCCAAGAGAAGTCTACATTTTCCAAACTCTTTGATAATTCTTCTGAAAGCTGATATTTCAAATCATCCAAAAACTGTTCAGTTAAATCTTCTTTTTTTAATTTATGAGCGACTGGAAATTCTTTTTTATCTGAAAAAATATCTTCTAATTTAGAACCCTTTTTAGTATCTGAAGTTGATTCTTGAACTTTATTCATTTTTTTAGTAACCGCATCTTGATGATGTTTTAAGAATGCTTCTTTAAATTCTGGTGAATTAACTTTAAAAGCAAATCCATTATCAAGAACAATAGCTAATCCCTCAAACATTCCATTTTCAGAGAGGGCACCAGTCTTTCCTTTCATCTGTGATAATATTTCATCATTAAAGG
>Ga0310696_10008294_pt1 | contig 12131 bp, 12 predicted proteins | sample AusTroGonzalo_MG_4_FD_203885 | JGI IMG/M metagenome (GOLD analysis project Ga0310696, IMG submission 203885) | Bovine rumen microbial communities from tropical cattle in Woodstock, Queensland, Australia - Gonzalo_02 (v2) (version 2) | ecosystem: Host-associated > Mammals > Digestive system >... | reverse complement strand
GTCGGCGTCCTTATAGGTGAAGAGCTCATATACCTTGTCGTCCGAACTCACGGAAGTGATGTCTTCACGGACTCCGGAAGCGTTCTGGGCAAAAGAGATGGCAGAAATGGCAAGTGTTGCGACGATGGTTAGAATACGTTTCATTTCAATGATTGTTATAGTTCAGCGGTAGTATATGCAAATATCGTGAAAAACGGGTGTCAGAGCAATGAAAAATCATTTCGATTTGCCGAACTCATTGCTTTTTTTCTCGATATAGGCTAGGACCGTGCTTTCCGGGTAGTTGCCGTTGTTGTTAGCTACCTTTACGCCGTGGCGGGCCTTGTATTCATAAAGCTCGAGGGCGGACGAGAAGATATGCACGAACGGCAGGTCCTCGTTGAAGATGGACTTGGCGAAGTCGCGGAACGAAGTCCGCTCGTACTCTGCACGGGCAGCCGCACTCATCCTTGCCGAGTTGAGATTGAGCTTGAAATACCTGTCGTTCGGCATCAGCACCAGCGCATTCGCGAAATCGGGATACACCTTGACGTCGATGCCGTGGCTCTTCTTTTCGATTTTGAAGCTTTTTTCCATATGAATGATGGTTAATGTTATTCCTGGGCCTAGTTTCTTTACAAATGTATTAATTAAAAAGAGATTATACAAATTAAAAGGAACAGGGCACAATTATGCATAATTATTAGAATATGTCGGCGACATCTGCCACTTATTCAAAAAAGCATACCAGCTCTTTGACGGTTCAGAAATTTTGATTATATTTGAAAGAGTTGCCGTCAAATTATTGCAAAAACTGCTCGCCATGGGAGACTTGCACGATACTATCCCTGAAGAAAGCCAGTCACATGGATACTCATCCACGCCTGCGCCGGCCCCGGAGCATGCATCGGTCTCGATGCAGCCCATCGGCAGCGCATTCTCCGGCGAGCTGATTTATTCACCGGACGAGGATTCCCGGCACGCCGGTCTGACTTCCTCCACCGCGAATTACAAAAAGCAGTCCGTCCGGACCGATCCTACGACCGGGGCGACCCTTCTCCGCTACCTCCGTCCTGACGGTAGCGAAGAGATGGTGTCCGCTGCGCAGTTCAAGTCCAGGATGGCCGCGGAGTACCCTGAAGCCGCGAAGCCTTATATGGAAAGGATAAGAGAACTGGATGAAGTCAGGTCTTCCTTCAACGACGTCATTTTGGATACTTCCAAAGAAGGTACGCGCGGCTTCCTCCTGCCTTCGGACTACACTCCAAAAGATGGCAAGGTCGACAAGAAAATCCAGAAACGCAAGGATAAGATAAGGATTCCCCCCATAAGTGGAGAGGCGGTATACTCTGCGAGGACAGCATATCACGAGCTGCTCCGGTTAAGGCCGAGAATCGACTATTCAGCTGCATCCGGCAAGGATGGTGTAGGCACCAACGCCTCATACATCCCCACGTTGAGCCCAAAGGAGGCTGAAGCCCTTATCGACCAGAATCTCCGTGCATTCACTCAGTTCAATACCATAGAGGATGCAGCCAAGGTAACGCTTCCTGCAGCATTCAGGGCATCCACAGGTACGCTGCTCACCCGTTTTCGGAACGAGTTGGATCTGATGAAGGACGACTGGAAGGAATACGACAGGAGCTGGCTTGAGACGCTCTCCATGAGCGGCGACATGGACGACTCGGACATGGAGAAGATGATCCAGGAATTATCCGATACGTTTGGATTGCTGGAGTCTTTCCAGACCGTTTTTACCGAATCAGATGATTTTGATCCGGGACAACTGAAAGTTTTCAGCAAGGCGTCCAAAGAGTTCACTCAGTTCCTGATCATAGGCAGATACGCGCTCAACAAGATACTTGTAGCCCAGGAATCTGCCGGATGGCATACATTGTACAATGTATATGGGATAGCCGGAAGCATCGCTTCAGATTTGCTGGGACCGGCAGGTTCCATACTTGGCGGCGGGTATTTCAGTGGTATGGCAGAAATTATGCACCAGAACGAAAATCTTGAAACCTATGAAAAGCTCGGACTGGAGTACGATCCGGATGACAGCCCGCTGAACTTGGACATGGTTCACCTTACTGCCGGAATCGGAGCGGCTACAGGAGGAGTCATGGCCTTTGCAGCAAAGCCGCTGAGCAAGGTAGTTGTATCCGGGGTGAAGAACGTGGTTGCGAAGACCTTGGCCAAGAGTGCGGAGAAATCAGTACCGACTATTGCGAAGAATGCGACGAAGGGGGGTGTCCGTGAAACTGTAAAGAAAACTATAAGCGAAGGGACGGAAAATGTCATAAAGGATGGCGCCGCCGAGGCTGCGACGAACAAAAGCATTATTAGTACGATGAAAGTCATACCGGAAAGTACCGGCGGGTCGCATTCCGTGACATACGGTATGATGTCCGTCGCTTCCGACATCCCTGAGGCAATCGCTAGCAACAGTGCATCGCAAGTCGCCGGAGATGTCGTGGGGCTCAGCTCCGGAAAGCTTGTCGTAAATGTAGCCATGCCTTCGACTAAGATTGCTTACCAAGCTCTCAGCACCAATGCCAGATATATGACGTTGAGAGAGTATTTAGGACACCTTGCCAGAAAAAGGTTAACGAAAACTACAATCAGGGATTTGCCTATAATTGTTTCCGAGGATGTCGTCGTCAACAATGCTTCAGGTGCGACCAAAGCATTGGTGACGAAGGAAGAGCCCCAGGAGTCTCCCCTGTCCGACATCAATTTTATAATGGGACTGGACGAGAATGAGAGACAGGAAGTCTACGGCATAGCACGCGCCATGCTGCTCTCCGAGGAAACTTCCGAATCCGACAAGGAACTGGCGCTGGAGGTAATCAGTTTTATAGAGAATTGCCCGTAATATCATGATCAACAAAGTACTTGATGCAACAGCCAAATACCTGAGGGACAATCTCCCTTCTGAGTATAGCATCGACGTAGCCCCCGTGCCGAAAGAGAACAGCGCGGAGGAGCGTGAGATCGTCATAACCCTGATCCGGATCGAGGAGGAGACGAGCCGCAAGGCTCAGTACCCGTATCGCACGGAGATGGTCAGGGACGATACGGTCCTCCCCGACCATGTCCGCAAGGCTTCATATCCCATACAGCCACCTCTCTCAGTGAACTTGGAGATACTGATCTCATCGCATGCGAAGGATTACTCCAGGGCCCTCTCTCAGATTTCCGCCGTGATAGACCTGATGAACTCCATGAAGGCCAACATCAAGTTCGACCAAAAGCTCGACAAAGACAGCGAGGAGATACTGGACACGATCAATGCATCGATGATGACACTGACTCTCGAACAGACTCTGAGCCTGTGGCAGACTCTCAAGGGTACCGTCGCGCCTGCGGTGATGTACAAGCTGCGCATGATCACGGTCAAGTGGGAGAAGGACAAGAAAGAAACGGATCCTGTACGCAGGGTTCTGGCCAAGCCCAGGATGTATGATAAGGCCGAGACGGAAAGCGCAGAATTCAAGGCAGAGTATGCCAAGAAACTGAAGGAAGCCGAAGAAAATCCTGATAATCAAGAAGACAATTAATATCATATAACTTATTATAAACTTTAATACCATCCATTATGGCACAGAAAAAAACACCCGGAGTCTATGTGGAAGAAAAATCCAGCTTCCCGCCTTCCGTAACCGGCGTTGCGACAGCGGTTCCGGCCTTCATCGGCTATACCGAGAAGGGACCGGTCAATAACCCTACGCCGATCTCAAGCCTGCTCGAGTATCAGAACATCTTCGGTACCGGCTGTGAGTTTACTTGCAGTAATAATAAACTGAAAGGACAGGAATTTGTCCTCTATGACAGTATCCGTCTCTATTTCGACAATGGTGGAGGAGACTGCTATGTGTTGTCCATAGGTAACTATGAATCAGTGCCTTCAGCTGACTCCTATACCGGTGCGTTCCCTATGCTCGAAAAGACAGACGACGTCACGATCCTGCTCTTCCCCGATGCAGCTACGCTCCTGACTTCCGATGAGCTCAAAAATGTCCAGGAGCAGGCTCTCAAGCACTGCAACGACATGGGCGGACGCTTCACCATCCTTGACCTGTCGCCGGTCAAGATTATAAAGAAAGGTGAAAAAGATCCTGTCTATCCTGAAAAGACATTGGAAGAGGATAAGGTACTGACTGATCTCAAGACAGTTATGGAACAGTTCCGCATGATCGGAGCGAACAACCTCTGCTACGGTGCCGCTTATTACCCTTATCTGTATTCCGCCTATAAGAAGGAAATTCCCGCCAGTGTAGTACTCGAAGCCCTGGGAGCGAAAAAACCGGAGAAGAAAGATCCTGCCGTAGAAACAGATACCGAAGATGGACCTGAGACTACAGAGACTACTGAGACTACTGAGACTACTGAGGCTACTGAGGTTACTGAGACTACTGAGGTAGTGCTTTCCGCCCTTGATAAGGCTTATGTGCTGTCTCTTTCCGAAGACGCTGAGGATGCCCTCGAACTTGCTGCCATGCTTCCTTCGATTCCGGGTTATGCTGAAAAGCTCGATGAATTCAAGGTGCAGGCATCCATCATCCCGCCGAGCGGAGCCATCGCCGGCATCTATGCCGCCACCGACAACCGAGTGGGTGTCTGGCAGGCGCCTGCCAACGTTTCGGTCGTCTCCATCAATGGCTTGACCGAGCTTATCTCCGACTCTCAGCAGGAGGGCATGAACAAGCCTGACAAGGGCAAGGCGATCAACGCCATCCGCTATTTCAAGGGCAAGGGATTCCTTGTATGGGGCTGCCGTACGCTTCTCGGCAATGACGCCGAGTGGAAGTATGTCAACGTCCGCCGTTTCTTCAACTATGTCGAGCAGAGCCTCAAGAGTGCGACCGACTGGGCGGTCTTCCAGCCCAACGACATCAACACCTGGATCAAGATCCAGTGCCAGATCGAGAACTTCCTCACCACGCTCTGGCGCGACGGAGCACTCGCCGGCGCCACGCCCGACAAGGCCTTCTTCGTTGAGGTCGGCTTGGGCAAGACCATGGACAGCAACGACATCCTTGAAGGCAATCTCCGTGTAAGGATCGGCCTTGCAGCGGTCCGCCCGGCAGAGTTCATCATACTCGAGTTCTCCCACAAAGTACAGGAATAATTAAAAAGACAACTATATGGCAAGCAATTACCCCATGACCGGGTTCCATTTCAAAGTGACGTGGAATCCCGAAGACGAAGAGAACGTAAGCTTCTCCGAAGTGTCCGGATTGAACGTGAGCACGACGGCCATCGAATACCGCGAGGGTTCCGATCCGCAGTACACCACGCTCAAGATGCCAGGCCTGCGCAAGTATAACAACGTGACGCTCAAGCGCGGTACGATGGCCAAGGACGGCGGTTTCTTCGCGTGGTTCGACAAGATCAACAACAATACCGTGGAGCGCCGCAGCGTCAACATCATGCTCCTCGACGAGAATCACAAGGCTGTCATCACCTGGGCTTTGAGCAACGCCTTCCCCGTCAAATACGACGCCGGCACGCTTAATGCCTCGAAGGGCGAGGTCCTCATCGAGAGCGTCGAGCTGGCATACGAGTCCTTTACGGTCAAACGGGATTAATTTCTATAAACTATGGCTGAAACAGTCTCATCGCACGATTACCTGCCAGTCTTTCACTTCAAGGTGACCATCAGGAACGAATCCCATGGATTCAAGGAAGTGAGCGGACTCGGAATCGAACTGGAGACCGAAGACGTTCTGGAAGGCGGTGGATACGGCTATGTCTACCGTCTTCCAAAACCAGCCAAATCCAAGAACCTGGTCCTCAAACGGGCCATGCAGAAAGCTTCCGACGACCTGCTCGAGTGGATAAACAACGCCATCGTCAATTTCCAGTTCGAGCTTGACAATGTCATTGTCACTCTGGTGGATGAGAACGATAAACCTGTCAAGAAATGGCAGTTTTTCGGCGCATATCCCCTCAAGGTCGCTTACAGCGGGTTGGACTCGACGAAGAATGAGCTGGTCATCCAGACCCTCGAACTTGCATACCGGAAACAGACTGTCGAAGATGTCACTTAGGATCAAGGAAATAGTGATAAAGGCCCGCATAGAGCCTTCTTCGGAGGAGGACAGGCCTTCGTCCCAGCCTGACAGGAGCGTCAGTGCCGAGGGCACGGAGGCGCGTCCCCCTCTCGGGGAGCGTTTCCTGAAGCAGTATAATTCCCAGAAGAACGAACGATGAGTGATGTGAACATATACCCGAAGATGGTTTTCAAGGCATACACGAAAAACACCTTCCTGGAACGCAAGAAGTCGGCCGAAGGCAAAGACCTGGAGTATACCGTCATGATAAATCCGGCTACGATCGACCGCACCTTCTCGACGCAGAGCACGGAGAGCAAGCGGGCAAAGTCAGGCAAGTCCTCCGGCAACAACGACGGGACGAAGTCGGAGACTTACAAGTTCGACTTGTATTTCGACGGGACCGGAGTCGCGGGCAAAGTGTTCAAGGGAAAGGGGCTGGCCGACAATTTCCAGTCTTTTCTGGATACTGTCTATGCCTATTCCGACAATCCAAAGAATGATCCGGAACCCAACTTCGTCGTTATGTGCTTCGGCACCCTGGAGTTCAAGTGCAAGCTCTCTTCGCTGTCTGTCAACTACTTGCTGTTCAACACCGATGGCACTCCCTTGAGGATCAAGGCATCCTGCAGTTTCACTTCCGTGGGCAAGCCAAAGCCCACTCCGACGCCAAAGAGCAGTGGCGGCGCCAAGGCTCCGGACCCCCCTCCCCTCCCGCCCCAGCCGGATAACTGCCAGTGTGTCTGTCCGGCACCTACGCCGGAAGAGAATATGTGCAAGGCCAGGGAGAACAACTCCTCATCACTGCTGACCTCCAGCTATACGCCTGCGGACATGTCACAGAATTGAAAGCCTGCCAACAACAATGACAATAGCGATTTTCATCCATGGACACGGAGAACTTCCATAATATAGACGGGCGGATCAATTGTCAGATACTCTCTGACGGGCAGGAGATAGATTTCCTGCACCTGCTCATCTCCGTCGAGACGGCCGCTACCTTCGGCCGGCTCTCGACGGCCGAAGTCGTGTTCCAGGACGAGATCGGCGACCTGTCGGTCTGCGAGTCAGATGCATTACAGATAGGCAGCGTGATGGAGATCAACCTGGGCCGTGACGAAGAGTCGTCCTGCATCTTCAAGGGAGTGGTATGCAGCAGGGGGCTCAAGTACGGCAAGTCTGGCGCCGAGGTGGTCATCACGGCCAAGCACGAGGCTTTCCGGATGACCCACGCCCGTCCGCTGCGCATCTTCGAGGACATGACCGACTCGGACATCATCGCCCAGGTCTGTTCCGACCACGGCATCTCCGCCGATGTGGAAGACACCTCGGTCAGTCACGAAAAGCTCGTCCAGTACAACTGCTCGGACTGGGACTTCATAAACATGCGTGCAGAAGCTGCAGGTCTGCTCGTCTCCACGACACCCGACGGGATGAAGGTCTCGAAACCGGACCCCGGTGCTGAACCGGCAGTAACCATCGACGCCGGATTCTCCGTCAATTCCATCGACATCAAAGTGAACGGGATGGACATCTATCCCGGTGTGTCTGCGCAGGCTTGGAACTACATCTCGCAGGACAAGGACGAGGCCGAAGCCCAGGCTGGCTCGTCCGATACGGATCAGGGCGAGATGAAGTCTTCGGACATCGCCGGAAAGATTGGTAATGAGAATCTTACCCTTCGGCTGATGTCAGGACAGAACAGCCCTGACGCGATGCAGATGCTCGCGGAAGCGAAGGCGATGCGCTCCGACCTGTCGCGCATCACCGGGCAGCTGGCCGTACCGGGGCTCGGTGGCGTCGGCCCCGCCGACATCATCACGCTGTCCGGCTTCGGCAAGCATTACGACGGCAACGCCCTCGTGTCTGCCGTCATTCACAATTATTCCAGCAACGACTGGGAGACCACCCTCGCCCTCGGCGTCGCCCAGACTCCTTATTACGAGCAGTTCAGCGACATCGACACCCGCGTGGCCGACGGCCAGACGCCGGCCGCCCCGGGATTGCAGATTGCGAAGGTCGAGGCTCTGGAAGGCGACCCCCAGGGCGATGAACGTATCCGCGTCAAGCTGATGGGAAGCGATGAAGCGGCCCTTTGGGCGCGCATCGCGCTGCTTGACGCCGGCAAGGACCGCGGCAGCGTGTTTATGCCTGAGATAGACGACGAAGTGGTGGTTGGCTTCCTCGCCGGCAACCCTTCCGAACCGGTGGTGCTCGGGATGCTGCACAGCAGTTCCCTCGCATCCCCCATACCCAAGTCGGATGACAACCACGTAAAGGGGTTCGTCACCCGCTCGCAGCTCACCGTCGAATTCGACGATGACAAGAAGGTCCTGACGCTGAAGACTCCCGGAGGTAACTCCTTGATTCTGAGTGACGACGACAAGGGAATCGTGCTCGAGGACCAGAACGGCAACAAGATCACGATGAACTCCGACGGCATCTCCCTGGAGAGCGCCAAGGACGTTCAGATCAAGGCCAACGGCGACGTGAAAGCCGAAGGCGTCAACGTCAACTTGAATGCAAACGCACAGATGGTTGCCAAGGGCTCGGCTTCCGCTGAGATTTCCAGCAGCGGAAATACCGTGGTCAAGGGCAGCATCGTACAGATAAACTGACAGTAATGGCAGCAGCAGCCAGAGTAGGAGACCTTACGACCCACGGAGGAGTGGTGACGGGACCGGGAGTGTCCACCGTCATGATCGGCGGTATGCCGGCGGCGGTCCTCGGGGACATGCATACGTGCCCCATCCCGCCCCCGCCGCACATCCCGTCTTCCCCGTTCGTGGTCGGGAGCACCACCGTCCTGATAGGCGGACGTCCGGCCCTCAGGACTACGGACGTATGCGGCTGCGGAGCCATGGTGGCCGTCGGTTGCCCGACGGTGATGATAGGAGGATAAAGGCATGAAAGAAGTCATCGGAAAAGGGTGGAGTTTTCCCCCGCATTTCAACAGACATTCCGGCGAAGTCGATACCGTCTCCGGGACGGATGAGATAGAGCAGTCGCTCGATGTGCTCTTCTCCACCAAACTGGGTGACAGGCTCTTCCATCCCGACTTCGGATGTGACCTGCAGGACTTCCAGTTCAAGTCCATCAACACCGCCGACGAGTTGGAGATGAGGCGTCTGGTCGAGTACGCAGTGACGGAGTTCGAGCCCAGGATCGCCATAAGCGAGCTGGACATTGACTTCTCCGAATCGCAGGACGGGAAGCTTAGGGTGATACTTAAGTACAGCATCAAGGACGCCCCGGACGGCCTGGAGTATCCATACATTTACGAAAACATCTTCTGAGACCATGTCGAGCATAGATTCCAACAGATTCCTGTACGAGCACGAAGGCACACTCCAGTCCGAGCGTCTGGAGCGGGCTCCTTCGCCCGAGTCCATGAAGGTGAGCGACCTGTCTTTCGAGGATCTGATCAAGCGCAGCGCCGAGTTCGCGTCCAAACTGAAGTTCTACAACGACGAGAATGAGCCTGACGGGGACTGGCAGTCTTTCTTCGCGCTGGTCTATGACGGCAAGAGGGTGAAGACGGAAGTGCTTCAACATATGATGGATACGGCTTCTGTCCCGCCGCACCTCGCCCTGATGCTGGCTTTCTACAAGCTCGTACTCATCGAGCAGGAGAACATCAATACGCTGACGGACAGGCAGATGTCCTACTACTTCGAGCAAGTGCTAGGGTTCCGGAAGCGCACCGCCGTGGAAGGCAACGTTACCGTCTTTGCCGAGCTGAACAAGAATACTAAGAGCGTCCGTGTCGCCAAAGGCACGCTTTTCAATGCGGGCAAGGACGAAAATGGCAAGCTCATAGCATACGAGGCGGTGGACGAGTGCGTCGTTGGCCCGGAAAATGTCGGGAACCTTATGCTCGATGGCGGTTATTCGGTAAAGGTGATTCCGCAGGAGAAGGATGCACTCGATCCGGTTTTCGCCCTTTGCATCACATCCGATATCCTGGCTCATCCCGTTTGCAAGCGTACTCTGTCGCTTCGGTTACGGGATGGCTCCAAGATCCTGAATGTCATCTCGAAGTTCAAGGCTCAGTACACTTCTCCGGAAGGATGGACCGACCTGCCTTATGATGATTTCCAGTGGATTGCCGGAGAAGACATGCCGGAGATGGTCCCTCCCCTGCCCGATGTTCACACCGGCTGTCCGGCATCCGATGCTCCTGTCATCCGCTTCATAGCTCCGTACGGTCCCGGTTCGCTTACCGGCGTGGACGTTTCCGAGATTACAGGCATCCAGCTCAACGTCGAAGACTGGGTGCCCGAAACGCTGAACGGCAAATACGGAGTGGTGGAGAATAAACCGGGCATCGATCCTTTTGGAGCCAGCAACCGCATGGGGGACTATTTCGACGTCGTCCTGAAGCATCCAGCCATATCCGTGACCTATTCGTCACCCTTCGGGAATGAAGTCGGCATCAGTATGGACGCGCAGATCAGGGATGGTGGTTTCATTTCGGTCAGGTATCAGCTCAATTCTGACAACAACTGTCAGGAAGTGCTGTCCAACAATTATGCATCGGCCATCCTGAAATGGATGGAAGACCCTGAAAGTGAGGAGCTTTCCGCCGCCGCGCAGTCGAAGCTGATCGCCGTCACCCCCATCCTGTCCAACCCAGTAATGCTGACGGCTGCCGTTTTCCAGGACAGCAGTTTCAAGTGCGCACTTCAGCATTCTTTCGGGGCAGGCGTATGGGGCGCTTTCAAAGAATCCATCAGTCAGTACAGGCTTAACGGATCCGGGTCGGCGCTGTATTTCGACTTGTCCGGGATAAGCGGGAGCAGCAGACAGGCTTGTGTCCATATCTCCATGGACACTGACAGTCCCATGATTCCCGCCTCGGTCAATTGGGACTATTTCGATGGCGCCTCGTGGTGTGCCTTTGCCAAGTCCGACATTCTCAAGGACAAGACTTCCGGCCTTTCCAGGAGCGGCATCTGCCAGTTCGACCTTCAGAAGGCCGTATCGGAGTCCGTTCTTACCGACGATATCCTATGGATCCGCGGAGTATGTGACAATGCCAATGCCGGGAACGTCCTGTCAGCACAGTCCCGCGCGCTGGAGCTGTCCTACTCGCCTGACTCTGAAGGAAAAGGACCGGAAGGGGAAGCCCTTCCCGCCGGCAGCGTGACCAAGCCGGTAATGTCCATACCCGGTCTCAAAGCAGTATCGCAGCCTTCGGACGGCAATGAAGGCAAGCGCAAGGAAAGCGACAGCCATTTCCGGGCGCGCGTTTCCGAGCATCTGCGGCATAAGGGCAGGGCTTGGAGCCCGTGGGACTACGAGGCCCTCATCCTGGAGAATTTCCCCCAGATAGCTTTTGCACGCTGTCTGCCGACTTATTCCGACTATGGCACTATCAATCCTGGTGAAGTCACTGTCCAGGTGATCCCTGCCAGTTCGCCGCTTACCTTGCAGCCTGGCGCTACCGCCTTGCAGATCAGTGAGATAAAGGAGATGATCAAGAGCGTCTGCTCTCCTTTCGTTACGGTCAACATTAAGAATCCGGACTATATCCCGATACATATCCGGGCTGCGCTGATACTCCGTCCGGGGTATAACGACACTGTCTATTACAGGACGAAGACCATCGAAGCGCTCGATGATTATCTCCGGCCCTGGATAGGTTCCGAGGGCAGCGGCCAGCACTTCACCCTGGGCGACAGCGTCGCCGACATCATCGCTTTCCTGGAGAGTCTCCCGTTTGTAGACCATGTCGAAGTGCCCATTGGAGTAAACGTCAATTCGAAGAAGGTGGAACTGGACGATGCCATCACACTGTCCTCGCCGCTTCAGATGTTCACCTCCGGCGGGAACCACGATATAACCTGTAAATTAGCACAATGAGTGAAGAGAAGAATCATATGGTAAAGCCGTCCCCGATGGACTATGCACAGCTGCGCGCTTATGGACTGGAGTATCTCAAGTCCATAAGCTCCGAGCGCTGGACGGACTTCAGCATCCATGACCCGGGCGTCACGATCTTCGAGGCCCTGGCATTGGCGCTGGCAGACCTGGCGTACCGGTCTTCTGCATCCATGTCGGATCTTCTTACACGGAAGGGTGGCACGACTGTCT
>Ga0310696_10008293_pt1 | contig 12131 bp, 11 predicted proteins | sample AusTroGonzalo_MG_4_FD_203885 | JGI IMG/M metagenome (GOLD analysis project Ga0310696, IMG submission 203885) | Bovine rumen microbial communities from tropical cattle in Woodstock, Queensland, Australia - Gonzalo_02 (v2) (version 2) | ecosystem: Host-associated > Mammals > Digestive system >... | reverse complement strand
TTTTTATCGTGTTGTTCGACCCACAATGAAAGCATTTTTTTTGTCATAAATGTTTTGACTGCTATAATACAAATAAAAATCAACAACTTACAAGGATTCCAGGTCTCTTTTTGCGACTTAAGCCCAATTTTTAGCGGACACCAATGAATAACATCCCATTTCGGCATCCAACATTACTATATAAACAAATGTAGTTCTATACTCGGTTGTCCGCAGTCAACTTTTCGTAAACCTTCAAATATCTTTCGGCACCAATCTTCAATGAGAAAAGATCAAGTGAGATTTTGCGCAGGTATTCACGATCAAGTGAACTGAGGCTGTCGATTTGAGATACTAGACTTTGTAATGAATTGTCATCGAACTGCGTAGTTATCAGTCCGAATGGTGTGTCGTGCATGAATTTGTCAAGGTCACCAACATTTCCGTTGCATATTACTGGCATTCCCATACCGAGAAGCTCAGCAAGCTTTGTTGGCGATGAAGCTTTCTTGGAGAAAACAGGTTTTATGAAAAACAGCGACACATTTCCAACCGCAATCATTGACGGTACATTTTCGCGATCGGCAGGTCTCACTATCGCATCGTTATGGCTAATGCCGTACTTGTCGCATAGTGAATGTATTATCTGCGGATTATCGCGCGAAATGAAGAGAAATTTTGCCTCGGTCTTGCATTCTTTCAACTGCTTGAAAAAGTGCATCATTTCATCTGCCATGTACCATGTTCCAATTGAACCTAGATATGTAACAACATAATCATTATCGGCAATTCCAAGTTCCTCGCGTATGTTTTCGACTTTTGCCGTATCAACCTTGTGGTAGTCGAACAGCTCCGTATCAGCACAGCAAGGTATTACTTCAATTGGAATGTTTTCCATTCCTTCGAATGTGTGAATTATGTCGCGGCCTGCGTATGTGAGGCTTATTGTATAGTCGGCTTTAGTGAAGAAAAGTTTTTCCTTGCGCTTGAAGTACTTGTAAACAGCATTGTATATTGGGTTGCTCCGATTCCAAAGTTTTCCGTCAACGCGTTCGTCGGCATAAAAACCGCGCATGTCGAATATGAACTTAGTACCGAACTTGCGCTTCATGTAAACGCCAGTAAACGCAGAAATATATGACCGACAATGTATTATGCTGAAATTAAATTCTTTATGCATACGACGAGCTTCACGTTTCATTCTAAAAACATCCTTTATTGTAGAAACTATCGGCGGTTTTTTTGTGTATTGAATCGGATGCCATTGGATATTGTTGTCGGATAGAAGTTTTGCTATAAAGTCCTTGCGCTTGGAATATGCTTCTGGCTTTTCGGCTGAAAGTATGTGAATGTCGTAGCCGTTTTGCGAAAGCACAGTAAGATATGGTATTACCTGCGACTGTCCGAGACTATCTGTCATGCCGTCGTACGAAACGTAGAGTATGGATTTCTTGTCGGTCATTTTGAAGAAATTGTATTATCGGTTACACTAGTATAAACAATATTGATTTCCAATACATTATCTGTATTCATAATTTTTGACATGCAAAACTATACCTAAATTACGAATCTACCAAAAAGATTTTCGCATATTGCATTATTGTAAAATAATCCAAAAATGCGACTTTATTTCCAGCTACTTTTCTTTTTCAATCAATGCATCAAAAGTTTCGACAACCTTGCTTTCCCATGCAGTGACAGAGAATCGTTCTTCTACCGTCAATCTAGCATTTTGACCCATTTTGCGACGAAGTTCCTCAGAATCAATGAGGGCAGACAGTTTCTCCACCCATTCGTCCTCTGTATTTGCAAGAAAACCATTTTTGCCATCGTCGATTATATCTTTGTTCACACCGACCGGAGACATAACAACAGGAAGCTCCAATGCCATGCACTGCAAACCTTTAAAGCCACACTTGCCACGGCTCCACTTGTCATCAGGAAGCGGCATGATGCCTATGTCAAACTCACAAAGCTCTTCAATCTCGTTTTTTGCCGACCATTGTACTATTTTTGTGTCTGGAATCTCACTTCGCCAAGTTTTTGAATTCATTATCACCTTGAAGTACACCTTGTCAGCGTATTTTTCCTTTATCCGTTTCAACACCGGAAATGCTGTCTCGTAATGCTTTAAAGTAGGCTGAGTTCCAGTCCAACCAATGCAGATACCTTGGTGCGACTTTTTTTCCGTAGGTTTGTGATAATTGGTATTTATTACAGTAGGCAATATAAAGACATTGTTATTAAATTGTTTTGCATAATCAGCAAGATATTGATTACCAACACACACAAGTGTAGCGCACCGACATATTTCGGCTGTTTTTTCTGGACGTTTCATCCAAGCAAGATTCTGATTTCCTTCACTTGTATCGTTTAGCCAAATGGAGTCATCAAAGTCGAAAACCATTGGCACCCCCCTTTGGGCAATTTTACGCTCGATTATTGTTGTGCCAAGCATATATGCCTCACGGTAAACAAAAACAAGATCGAACTTTTTTGCACGACGGACATCTTTCATCCTATGGAAAAAACTCTTTATGACAAACATTAGCTTTCCAAAATAATGACCATGCGAATAAAATGTCCTGTCATCCTTTTCGCTAATGATATTTGAAAATGTTACTTCATAACCAGCCTTTTCAAGATATGGCAGGAATTGTTCGATACGGAAACGCTGACCGGGCGAACGGTTTGGACGATGATGTACTATGAGCAGTAGTCGCTTAGACACGATATGTAAAATTTTGCGTGACAAAGATAAACCATTTTTTAACAAACATACCAATGCAAATGGATAAATTAGCACCCATAATCAACAAATTTACAGCAACCCCTTTTTAACAATATTTAACAATAATATAAAACAATTTTAGTTTGAATTGCATTTGCTAGAATTTAATTTTGCATTTGCAAAAACAGAAATAAGATGGATAAGAAAAAACAAAATTTACCATTACTGGTACTCAACTGCGTAGCACTCGGACTGGGTGTTGCATGCGTTGTACTATGCGCAATGTCAAAGGCTTCGACAACCGATATAATGGCAATGCTTTCATCTTCTGTTGTATGCCTATCGGCTGCAATGCTAATAAAAAACAAACAATAAGTTGATTTAAAAGAATAAAAGTTTCAGATTATGGAAATTGACATAAGAGAACTGAACGAAAGAGTTCAGAGAGAAAGTTCATTCATCGACATCGTAAACATGGAGATGTCGAAGACCATAGTGGGACAGAAGCACCTGGTTGAAGGTCTGCTCATCGGATTACTTTCCGACGGACATATCCTGCTCGAAGGTGTTCCCGGTCTGGCAAAGACATTGGCAATCAACACGCTTGCAACCGCCATCGACGCCAAGTTCTCGCGTGTACAGTTCACCCCCGACCTTCTGCCTGCCGACCTCATCGGTACTATGATATATAGCCAGAAGAACGAGGAATTCATAGTGAAGAAAGGTCCGGTTTTCGCAAACTTCATACTTGCAGATGAAATCAACCGTGCACCGGCAAAGGTTCAGTCGGCTCTGCTCGAAGCAATGCAAGAACGTCAGGTTACCATCGGCGACAAAACCTACAAGATGGACAATCCTTTCCTCGTAATGGCAACACAGAACCCGATTGAACAGGAAGGTACCTACCCGTTGCCAGAAGCTCAGGTTGACCGTTTCATGCTGAAGGTGAAAATCGACTACCCCGAATTCGAGGAGGAAAGACTTGTCATCCGCAACAACCTTGCAAAGCAGAAAATTGAAGTCAAACCCGTGCTTAAGCCCGAAGACATAGTAAAGGCCCGCGAAGTCGTTGCCGATGTTTACCTGGATGAAAAGATTGAACGCTACATCCTCGACATCGTATTTGCAACACGTTTCCCTGAACGCTACCAGCTCGACAAACTGAAGAATATGATTGCCTACGGAGGTTCGCCGCGTGCATCCATCAACCTTGCAAAGGCAGCAAAGGCATACGCTTTCATCAAGCGCAGAGGTTATGTGATTCCGGAAGATGTCCGCGCCGTTTGCCACGACATCCTCAACCACCGTATCGGACTCACCTACGAAGCCGAAGCCGAAAACATCTCTACCGAGGAAATCATCAGCGAAATCCTCAACAGGGTTGATGTTCCGTAAAATTTCATTTGTAAATTAAATAATATAAATGATGTTCGACATATAAATATATAATGAAATTTCTATCAACATATTACACAAAAAATGTAACCGTCATTCCACAAGTCAGAACATACACGCGAAACGGAACGGAGAGCGTTGTAATGTTCGACTATGCGGAATCTCCTATTAGTACTCAGGGGAGATTCCGCACAAACGAATTCACAAGGCTCGTACCTACGCCTGTTCATTCAGTTTTGCGGAATGACAAATGGGGTGGAATAAAATGATTTTAGTCGAACTACTATAATTTTAATTTTTTTCATTATGGATTCATCGGAACTACTGAAGAAAGTTCGCAAGATTGAAATAAAGAGCCGAATGCTCTCCAACCATATCTTTGCAGGCGAATACCACTCGGCATTCAAGGGCAAGGGTATGACTTTCAGCGAAGTGCGCGGATACCAGTACGGCGACCCAATAAAGGACATCGACTGGCATGTGACCGCCCGCTTCAACCAGCCGTACATAAAGGTGTTCGAGGAAGAGCGTGAACTTACCGTGATGCTACTCATCGATGTGAGCGGTTCGGAAGACTTCGGCACACGCGCCAAGCAGAAGAAGGACCTTATCGCCGAAATTGCCGCCGTGCTGTCGTTCTCGGCAATCGAAAACAACGACAAGATTGGCGTAATCTTCTTTTCCGACAAGGTCGAAAAGTTCATTCCGCCACAAAAAGGCAAGAAGCATATCCTGCGCATCATCCGCGAACTGCTCGACTTCAAGCCAGAAAGTTCGCAGACCAACATCAACGAAGCCCTGAAATTCCTCACAAACGCCATCAAGAAGCGTAGCGCAGCATTCATAATTTCCGACTTCATGTCGCCAGACTTCTCCGAATCGCTCAAGATTGCAGCCTCGAAGCACGACATTGCAGCACTGAAGGTTTACGACCCGTTCGAGGAAAAGCTGCCGAATGTTGGACTTGCCTACTTCCGCGACATGGAAAGTGGCGAAATGCGCTGGATAGACACCGCCTCAGCCTCGACACGCAACGAGTACGGCAAGTGGTGGAAAGAAAAGAACGAAGCCGCCGACCTCATCCTCACCAAGGCAAAGGTCGATAAGGCTGTAATACGTACCGACGGCGACTATGTGAAACCGTTGATTGCACTATTTAAAAACAGATAACCGTGAAAAAGTCAGTTGTTACCTTATTATTAATTGTAGTTGCTTTTGCAGCCTCGGCACAGAGTTTCAACATCTCGGCAAAACTGCAGAACGACAGCATTATCGTAGGAGAACAGACGCTAATCTCGATAAGCGCCGATGTTCCCCCGCAGTCGCAGGTACTTACGCAACAGTTTGCCGACACCATCTGCGACAAGATATTCCTCGTCAAAGACAAAGAAGCAAAGATTAATGAGGGAAAGTACACAAAGGATTACCTCATAACAGCCTTTGACACAGGCATAAATGTAATTTCACCGATAAAGTTCTATGTTGTTGAAGGTTCCGACACAAACGAAATGTCAACACCGGAACTATCACTCAAGGTAAATCCGTACATACTCATCGACACTATTCCACGTGACACTGTATTTGCCGAAAAAGCAGGAACAATATTGTTTGGAAAAGACGGATTCAAGAACGAAATTGAGCAACACATCCCCGACTCCTTAAAACAATCAATGAGCGTTGACTCACTCCAGATGCTCCGCGAGGAAATAAAGCGCCAGATGATACAGCAGTACGCCTCGCAGGTGATGCAGACTGGCTTCACAAACCAGCAGCAGATCGACTCGATAGCAAATGCCGACTCGCACCGTATGTTCGTAGTTGACAAGGACATAATGGAAACCCACTATGTTTACGGAAGCGTCGATTCTGTATTTGTGCAGGAAGGTCAGAAAGTGGAAAGCGGCGACATACTTTTCACGCTCTTCGAGATTGAGGACATAAACGATGAACTATACAACACGCCTTTCAACTGGGCGGAATTCTGGTACGATGTCAAGGCATTCTTCTCGAAATTCTGGTGGCTGATATTGCTGGTAATTGTTGCCGGAGCGATAATTTTCTATGTCATCTACCGCAAGAAACACGGAAAGTCGCCTATCCCGATGATCAAAATCAAGCCCGAGCGTCCTGCCCACGAAATTGCATTCGAGGACCTTGAGCGCATCCGCAACGAAAAGATTTGGAGCCGTGGACAGGTGAAGGAATACCACGTACAACTTACCAACACCATAAGGACATACATCGACAACCGCTACGGCATTGACGCAGAGCAGATGACAACATCCGAAATTCTCGACATGTTCAACGCCGCAATTCCAATCGACAGCGACGACAAGATGCGTCTGCGTCAGATGCTTGAACTCGCCGACAGCGTGAAGTTTGCAAAGTTCCAGCCCTTGCAGGGCGACAACGACCTTTCGCTGCGCAACGCCTTCGACTTTGTGGAACACACCAAGGAAATCATCGTAAACGACCCAAAGGCAATAAATGTCCAGGCCGAAATCGAGGCGGATAAGGTTGTGCCGCAGGAGAAAGACGAAAAACAAGAATAAGTTATTCGGAATTAAACGGAGAAAAGGTGGAGAAATCCACCTTTTTTTTGCAATAGTTCTTTCGGATTTGCAACCTTTAGTTCACTGCCACTATGTTCTTTCGGATTTGCAATCCGAAAGAACTGAATATAAGGATTTTAAATCCGCAAACAAATACCCCCATCTCATTCCAAATCCACCGACCGTTTAATCCTAAATTTCTTTCACAAAAATATTCACACCCACAATTTTGCATTGCAAAATGATTAACTTTGTGCCTAAAAATTAAATTTAAGTATGAAGACAAGATTGATTTTATGCTTGTTTGTTGCAGCTTTATTGTTCTCTTGTAACAATAATGAAAATAATAGCGATGAAAACATCTCAGTAGCAGCCGATGTGCCTGCCGTAACAATAGGTGATTCGTTGCCGTCGGACTATAAGGAGAAGCCCGTTATGGCTCCGATTAGCGGTGTGAAGGTTGTGCGAAATCCCGAAGATTCTGTTGCTCCCCAAATTGTTGCCAATCGTTTGAGCATTTTCTTCGAGGATGACGAAACTGACTTGAACGCTTTTGCGAAAGATTTCAAGAAACTATATCCCAAAGACGAGTACAAGATTATAAGTTTCAATGATTTGCTAAAGACGATTGAAATTCAAGTACCAGAAGATGTGCTTGATGTGATGCACAAAGGATTGGAAACGCAAATGCCCGACTACAAGTTTATAATTACTGTAGAAACAATATATTCGCAGGAAGAATCAGATGCAGACAAATGCGCTGATGCTGGCTGGCATATTGATGCTATAAATTTGCGCAAGGCATGGGAGACCACAAAAGGAAGCAAAAAGGTTGTTGTAGCAGTAGTTGACGATGGTTTCGATGTGAACCACGAACTTTTTAAGGGCAGAGTTATAAGTCCATACAATATTTTCACAAGCGATGGCAATGTGTATTATAATTCCACAAATGGAATGCACGGAACTCATGTAGCAGGAATCGCAGTAGGTGCCAGTACACATATTGACAAAGGTGTAACGGGTGTTGCTCCCGAATGTCTTTTGATGCCAGTACAAGTGTTCGATGGGGAAAGAACAACAACATTTGCACTTGCTACGGGAATCCTTTATGCTGTTGCAGAGGGTGCCGATGTAATAAACATGTCGGCAGGACCATCGTATGCAGGATGTGGCGATGTTCCATTGGATTTTCAGCGAGAATTTTCCAAACGATGCCAGAAAGACGAGGAAAGACTATGGAAAATGGTGCTTGCAAAAGCGAAGAAAAAGAATTGCATAGTGGTATTCTCTGCAGGAAACGACCATGTTCTTTCATGCCTTCCACCGCAAAACCGCACAGGTGACGCAATCGTAGTTTGTGCATCGGAAAAGGGAAACAAGGCAACAACTTTCACAAATTATGCCGATGCCTCCACAGTTTCTGCGCCAGGTCTTGACATATACAGTTCTGTGCCTGGCAACAAATATTCATGCCTTGATGGTACGAGTATGGCCGCACCCGTAATCTCTGGATTAGTAGCACTAATGAAAAGTCAAAAACCTGATATTACGATAGCAGAAGTTATTGCCATATTGCAGAAAACAGGTGTTGAACAAAGTGGCAATGTGCCAGTAATGGTGCAGGCGGACAAGGCATTGGAATATCTTATTAATACTATTATGAATATGCAAAATGGATTCGAATGGGTTGATTTAGGTCTTCCGAGCGGCACTTTGTGGAAAGATGAAAACGAAAGTGGTTTTTACGACTATGATGCCGCAGTTAAGGAATTCGGAAGCAAGTTGCCCACCAAGGAACAGTTGGAGGAACTAAAAAATTCGTGCCAGTGGACGTGGACAGGAAGTGGCTACAAGGTAACTGGACCTAATGGCAATTTTATTGTTCTGCCCGCTGCGGGCGACCGCGTTTGCGATGGGGATGCGGACACCGTTGGCTCCGACGGCAACTATTGGTCGTCCACACCCGGTGGTTCGGGCAACGCGTGGTACCTCTACTTCCTTTCCAGCGGAGTGCTCATGGACAACAGCGGTCGGTGCGGCGGGCTTTCCGTGCGTCTCGTCAAAGATTAAACGATTGCAATAACCTGAGTTATAATGATCGGAGTTATAGTTTAACCCAAATCGGTCATTAGGGAAAATGTAAAGTTATGGTAAGTCATTGTTATATAGATATTTGCAATTCAAATTTTCTAATGACCGTCATTAGAAAAATGTACTTGTAACAACCTTTGAATCTGCTTGTTGCAAGCGTGGCCATGCATAAATTCTTTCTAATGACCGATTTGGGTTTATTTGTTGTTTCTTAGTTCTTCCAGAACATCTTCTATTGATATTTGTTTCAACTTTGGCTCGGGGTTGTTATCGTTATATTCATTTTCATATTGTTCATTTCTTTGCTTTCTGTATGATGAACAGATAAGATATTTGTATGCTTTGGAAACCTTTTCATGATTCCATAATGGACTGACAAAGGGAATAATGAAGACTAAGAAGTTAATTATTCCTGTAACGATACTTATATCATCATTCTTTTTGATTAATATATTACCTAAAAATAAACCTAAAACAATAAGAGAGTGAATAGTTGCTATCGTAGCATTCTTAATCAAATCTTTTTTTCGATTCTTTTTAACATAAATATTCTTCTCTTTGATATAATTTTCATTTTGTTTTTTTATATTCGTTTTTATATTCGCTATTCCTATTATCCTGTATTATTAATGCTGCATTTCTAAGAGAGGCCTCTTGTCCTAATGATTGTTTGTCTCGCTCTTCCATAGCTGCAACATAATGCTCTTTCATTTCTTCCATCTTTTTGAGAGTATCATTATGTTCCTTAATCTTTTTCACTTCTAAAGACTCTCTCTCTGCAATGAAAGCATTTATATCATTCACACTTAGTACATCTACATAATTGTCGGCATTATCCGCATTTAATTCATCAGGACTAACGGTTGACTTATGTAATTCTGCCAACATTACCTTTTTCTTTTCTATATCAAACCTTCCTTGCTTATCTTCTTCGACAAATTGAGAAAACAATCTACCTACATTGTCATTAATACGGGAAGATAATGCAATCTGGGCCCTAGTTATGACATTTATTGAACGAAGTGTTGACATGTTTGACAACCCTTTATTTAAGACCATCCAAAATCTATTGGTTAAGAATGAAAGGCTTGTTGCCAATGGAACGCAATTGTCTTTTTTTATATTAGGATCAAAAGCAATATTGAACGTGACCTTATTGGCAGAAAGCAATATGTGACCTATATTTCTAAATATTGATTGACTCTTATATCCTCTTTTGATTGAGATGTAATTTAAAAGATTCACTTTTCTATCGATATCTTTTTCAGAAGTGTCTTCATCCTTATATTCATAAAAAGATTCACTATTAATTAAGAACCCCCAGTTCACTTCCTTATCATAGTAATGTTCCTGAGAATCTATTAATATATTCTTCTCAGACAACAATCGAAATAATTCTGCTTTTTTCTCCACAACTTGGGAAGCATCAACGCATCCATTAACAATACTACGCATTGCCTGTTTTGAAGGATTAAGTCGATCTTCTTTGCGAACAATGCGTTCTGCAATTTTAAAAAACGAATCTATCTCATCTCGATTCTCTGCAAAATATCTTAGTCTGATTATCGGTTTTTTTGCCTTTTTATTGATTTCTTGAACTAATTCAAAAAACTCATCAAACAAATCCTTATACAACTCTCCATTTAAGCCTGACAAATGAAAAATAATTTCCGTGTCCAAATAAATATGCAATGGAGTATCAAGTTTATCAATAACATTATAATCTGCATTGTAATTTAAGCCGACAAAAATCACAACACCTTGTTTTATTTGATTTAACTGTTCAATGAATTCTTTATCGTTTGACTGTTCTATAATGAATTGTAAGATATACTCTCCATATTTTGATACAGCAGTATCATCTATGACAAAAGCACAAAAGTCATTGCACAAATCCGTCTTTTCTTGCTCAGAAAGTTCCTTTTCTGTTTTCCTTTCCACATACTCGTATAGCGAGTATAATGCTTTTTGATTTTCAACATTTTCGTCATTTGTGTTTTTTCTGATTTCATCTGCATTAAAGACGGCATCTTTTTTAATTGTATACGAAGACTTGTTAATATCAAGAAAACTTAATTTGCCTAATGCTCTTTTTACAACTGCCACAGGTAAATCGAAACCATATTCTTGGTTTATAACATTTACCATCTGTTGCAAATCAAAAGAAGACAACGCTTTTTCTGCTATAGCTAATTTCACAAATTCCGCAATAACACTATAAATATCTCTTTTTTTGTTGTACAAATCTCGAAAGACTGCCAATGATGCCATGCATTTACGCTTGTCTAAAATTCTATCCATATATACCTTTTATTATACTTTCAACCATTTTGTTAAAAATCAAGAAACTATTTTGATTGTTTCAATATTCAAAATTAGAGTCCTTTTAGAATCTTCATCAACCTTCCAAGTTCAGAGTAAGTGTAATCCTTGTCATTTGCTTCTTTTTCGTCCATTGAGCGATTGGCATTAGCTGTTGCTGTTTGCAACGAACCTCCGCTGCGCTCGAAGTATGAATGCAATCCCTTAGTCTTCATAAAGAAGTCTATCGTTTTCCGATATTCTACATACTGGTTCAAATCTTTCAGCAATGATTCCTGATTCTCGTACGGGCGCGATGTGTAACGGAAGTAGTAGAGGAAGAACAATTCCGTGCAACGGTGTGTCTCAAAAAACTCGACTGTGCAGGATATGCCTTTCTTTGGTTTATTTATTGGACTGGCATATTTCGCTTTCAATCTTTGGTATTGAGAATGTTCAGGTTCTCTGTCCTTCGTGTCCATATCAATAATGCAGAAGATATGGCTGTAGCCCATTGCGATGCCATCTTCTATCTTCGATTCAAGTTCCCTAAGGTTTGTATGCTTGGGATAGTCTGGCTTGATAGTCAGCCGTTTAAATACATCGCACAAGGACTTGAAGTAAAAGAATTCGGTAGGACCTTCACCCAAGATAAGTGCTGTTTGCCGTAACTTGCCCATATCAATCCTCCAGATTTATAAAGATACTACCCAGTTCCGGCTTCGCCCCCAATCGTCCAATACGATAAGAGTTGTAAAGCGACAGATTCTTATGCAAGCCAAATGAATCGCCACGGGAATACTCGGACGAGGCTGTTTCCTTATTCTTTTCCACAAACCACACAGCACCTCTGTTTTCATTGATTAAATCCTGAGAAAGGAGCGTTGTCTCTTGACTAGTAATAATCAACTGTGACTTATCGGAGTTAAAAAGGAAAACATTGAGATAATAGTACAACAAATCGTTGTGCAAATCTTCTCCTAATTCATCAAGATAGTACACATGGGAACTCGTCACCATATCATATAATGCATCCAGTATGCGTATGTATTTCATTGTGCCTTTTGACTGCCATTTGAGAG
>Ga0310696_10008292_pt1 | contig 12132 bp, 31 predicted proteins | sample AusTroGonzalo_MG_4_FD_203885 | JGI IMG/M metagenome (GOLD analysis project Ga0310696, IMG submission 203885) | Bovine rumen microbial communities from tropical cattle in Woodstock, Queensland, Australia - Gonzalo_02 (v2) (version 2) | ecosystem: Host-associated > Mammals > Digestive system >... | reverse complement strand
AAAAGTTGTTGACAAAATGAAATCTATATGCTAGAATGTAATTACAGTAAAGGAAATGGAGAGGTAATAAACATGTATACAATGAAATATCTTAATGATACAGTTGATTTTATTTTTTATAGCTTGTCAAAAGTAAGAATTGAAAACTTGACAGCAAAGGGAAAATATGATATACTTAGTATAACAGCAGAAAAGAGCGATATAATCGCTAATGCATTCCATGAGTTCGGGCACAGCTCAAAAGACTATGAGAATAAAAGGGTTATTCTTAAAGACGGTAAATCTGTAACTATGGAAGAAGTAGAGGACATTGAGAAAAAGCTTCTTAAAGCTCATTTTATACTCATTGATATGCAAAAGGAAATACTTGGCATCGATGATTTAATGCTAGAGGGCAAAGAAGCGATAGAGAAGCTTAAAGCAGAAATTATCTAAACTAAACACGTTTTCATGTTGACGTGGTTAGTATTTTGATACACCTCCTTTCAATAGGCGTTGACGTATAGTGATTGTGGTTGTCACTGTCAACGCCTAATTAAATTTATCTAATTACATTTAATTAAACTATTACACAAGCATTGTAATGGTTGATTTATGAGTAAATATTAATAAAGCCCGCGCTAAAAAATTTCGTTCTAATTACCCTAAAAGTCGCGGGGTATTTTTATATTTAAATATTAATTTAAGCTTTGACGATTCACCGCGTTAATACGTTAGCAGAGTAAAGTGGTAATGTGATAGCACTGTGATACTTTATCACTTTAAAGCGTGTAATTTAATATTTAAATATTTTTCTGAATTAATGTGTTAAAAGTTTGACAATCTCACTCGGATGCGAGAATTTTTAAATATGAAATCACGGGCATACAAATTTTTAAATATGAAAAAGTTTAAAAAAATATGTTGACAATACAAAAACTTTAGTGTAGTATAATAGATGTAAGATAGTTAACCACTTGAAAGGCAGGTATTGATTATGAATAGAACAGTTGGATTTCTTTATAACAACGGAAAGTCACTTGAAAATGTACACGTTTTCATAGAGCGCAATAAACAGGTTGCATATTTCATCAGAAGAAGCGCACAGTTTCTCGATACAGTTGAATATAATGACGGCTCTTTTCTTGATGTATACTATGACAATGGCGTTTTTGTTGGTCTTGAATATGATGCTAATTGTAGGTTTGTAGGTTGATAGGAGGTAATTATCATGATGAATTTAATCGAAGCATGGGGTAACTATTATTTTGAATCAGAAACTGGCTATTATAAGATAGTGGAGTCTTTTGGTCATTACGCTGTTTGGGAAAATGTAGAAGACGATATTAATTATCGTATCTATGAGGGCACACTTGAGGAGTGTGTGACATACCTTGAGGAGCTTGGAGCGGTTAATTATGACCCGTTGAAAGAGTGGAGATAATCCACTCTTTTTTCTTTCAGAATTTAATATTTAAATATTATGGACTCACAGAATCGAATTTTTAAATATGAAATATAGTATTGACATATTCAAAAGACTATGCTATCATATATATAATCACATAGTTGTTTATGAAAGGAGATTTTACTATGGTTAAAAACTTAATATTTGGACTTGTTAGCACTGTTTTGATAGCAGGTAATACTACACCTAAATGTATCGCAGAAAACGGCTCAATCGAGCTCAAAAGAGTATATGCCGATACAATGCTAGTAACAGAAGTAATACAGCTTGAAGACGAGACTTATTTGTTAGAGCTTGAAGACGTAACAGGAAATGTATGGGAATACGAAACGGACATAGACGATTTAGCAGTTGATGATTCTGTTGCGGTACTTATGGATAATATGAACACAGTAAGCATTTATGATGATGAGATTGTAGGATTGAATTATAGCGGATGGACATTGACCAAGTAAATTAATTTTAGCTAGAGGATATGAAAATTATCCTCTAGTTTTGTTTGGCTTTTACACTTTAACACGGTGAAATCAAAAAGTGTAGTAAGGTAACGCGTTACGCTTTAAAAGTTTAACGCGCTAAAGTGAACGCCCGTTTGCTCGAGCAATTCATATTTAAAAATTGCCCGAGAGGGTAATTGGCGTTCTAAAAATTCGACGGCGATTTAATATTTAAATATTCAAACAACCAATGTATTGAATAATTTTTAAATATCAAATATATAATATATATAACATAATTTTTAAATACGAAAAGTTTATACTTTGTTTATAAAAAACCTATTGCAATCTGTTTTGAGTTGTGCTATTGTATACTCAGAGGTTAGGAAATTGGCTCTGACCTTGGTGAATGTATATCAGTTCACAAAGCAACTACAAATCACTTTTTAAAATGAATAGGAGATTAAGAACATGACAAAGAGAGAATGGTTAAACACAAACGTAACTAGAAGACAGGCTGAACTTCTTGGAAGCTTCCTTTATGAAAACGATATCGAGTTTGAGGAATCAGAGTATTATGATAGAGTTCATTTCGAGGTTAATGTTGACGAATACGAGTTGGATGCGGTTAACAGCTTCCTTGATGAACTTACAGAAAATTGAATATAGGTTGAAAAAGCATTTAAAAGCCCGTTTAAGGGCTTTTATTTGTTTGTTGATACATTTACTGTAAATGATATAAAAAGCTCTTAAATCGAAAAATATTGCGATTTCAGATAGGATTTAATATTTAAATATTGAGTTGTGAATTTAGATTGATAATAGTTTGACAATGTGATATTATTTACAATATTAAAATCGATTTCAAATTTAAAAATGAAATTTATTTTTAAAATTAATTTTGATTTTAAAATTCATTTTCGTTTTTTAATATTTAAATATTTAGCTCAAACAGAATCCGAACACCCACAACAGAATTTTTAAATATGAAAAAGTTTTGAAAAAACTGTTGACAGATATTTTTCTATATGGTATCATTAAGACAGTTCAAAAGAACAGCACTTTTAAAATATGTTTCAAGCCCTTGACGATATGCGCAAGGCAGAAAGGAATCATTATGATGACAGTACGTAATATGGAATCACCGAGAACAGGAAGACCCGTAGCAAATCAGTTTATTATTAACGATGGCAACAAGTTAGTTTTCCAAAGCTATGAGAGCATGATAGTTGAATACGACAAGATGAACAACTCAATCACATTCGGCAAAGATTGGAATTACTCAAACACAACAAGCAAATACCGCAATGAGTTTTTAGATATGTACTTCCCCGAGCTTGCTAATACAAAGAAGCTTAAGACAATGGAGCAGATAGCCAAAGCTCAAGCAGATAACACAATAGAGATGCAACTTGGAGCATTCATCTACAAAATCAAATTTGAACAGTAAACAAGAAGAGCGGACAAAAAATCCGCTCTTTCATTTTGCTATTGATTGATATTTAGATATTATACAAGCATTGCACTAGTTGATATATGAGTAAGTCGTTATAAACTCGCGACGAAACTCGCGGGCATTTATTACCCCACACTCGCGGGCAAATTTAATATTTAAATATGAAATTTCAGTCCGTACCGCGTTACAGTGATAGCGCTTTACAGTGATAAAGCGATACAGTGTTAACGCGTCAGTGCTTTACTAGAATAAAGTAAACTAAAATTAACCAGTTAGATTAAATTTAGTTTTAGTGTACCAATATACATAATACAGTTAGTGTATTAACATAACCAGTACAGTAGAGTATATGTTAATAGTTTGACAAAGTCGGGTGATATTGTGCAAAGTGCACATAGGTTTTTCTGATTGGGATTTTAAACACCAAAAAATCACTCTTTTTTAATGTTTGACACGTCGCAAGCCCAGTATTTATGCGCGTATTGTGCACTTTTACAATAGAGTTTAAAAATCGTGTTTCTTCTATACAATCAAAAAAAAATGAGTCTAAATTGTACTAGCCAAGTAATACAATTAAAGTTTATACTTTTTTTAGAATTTTATAGTTGAATATTCTATATGGTTTTAGTAAGATATAATTACCGAAAGGCAAACAACCACATATTTTATAAGCCGCAAGGCTAGGAAGGTAGGTATTTATGAGTACTAATTACAAATTCAGAGGAGCAGTTGACAGATTATCAAACACAACTATTATAGATGAGGCACTCGCACTTAAGTCAAACATAGCATTCTTTAATGGTAACTACGGTTACACAACATTAGAAAGTTGCGCGAGGGTAGAAGAGTTAACAGCCGATAACGCTAATAAGGTTGTACACGTTAGCGGAAAGCAAGCACAAGTTAATTTTCAGATATCATTTAGAGGCACACTTAAAAGTGGAGATATCATAGTTAACTATCAAGGAAACCCCGTAAAATGCGAACTTTACGACCTTTATATATACGCTAATGCGCATGACTACAGTGTTATTTTAGACGGTGACGATATAGTGCTTATATCTGCCAAGTGTAACAAGTTACACGGTGTAAAAAGACAACTCGATTTTTTCAACAACTTTATTGATACTACAGATGTGAACTTAAGTGTTTTCGATATCAACGACAATACATTTATTACTAGCTTTAGCGGAATACTTACAGACATAACAAAATTTATTCAGAGTAAAGCATACCTCAGAGGTTATAAGGGCGCTTGGATAACTGACAGAGCTACAGAGATTACTTTAAACTAAGTTAATAAGCGGGCTAGTCAATAACGGCTAGCCCGTAACCTAGATAGAATCTAATATTAATAGAGGTATTTAAAATGATAATTAGATATGGCTATGATTTTAATAATTGTATATACTATGCTTTACTAGATGACAACTCACTTTATACCGCGCCGACTTTACGCGATATAGTAAACACGTTAGGTGTAGACCTTAATACTTTACGTAAAGAGGGCAGTCGCGCCGATATACTCAAATTTTAAAATTGAATATAGAATATATAGCACTCACACTTAGTGAGTGCTTTTTTATTGCCTTGTGTACTGTATACATTGTGCTAGTACAGTGTATGCAATGTCTGACTATGAATATATAAATAATATAGCCTCATATGATTAAATTAAGTACCTAGCGCGTTGTTAATGGTGTAGTGTGGTACTAACTAGCATAGCGTAAAATTATTGTGCTTAAAACGGCTTTAAATGATTCCGTTGTGGTGTGAATAGATTGATATACTATATATTGTGTATGATGTAGTTAATACAGTAGTCTGACAAAATTGTAACAAAGTTAAAAATTTTATGTTTTGCGGAAAAAAGCAAAAAAGTGCTTTTTATACTTTTTCTGTTTTTGCGTGTGACTGGAAAAAAGTGACGGGCAGTCAGTCAAATTTTATACTACGATAGGCGGGGGATGGTTTTCAGATTTGAGATTGCTTATTCGTCAATACGGAAAGTAGCTACTACGCATCCATATACCGAACTCAAACCCCATCGTATCCATGCTGTATATGTGGATAAATGCTGTCTAATTTCTTCCTCAGTTTTCATTTAACAAATCTCTCCATAAACCATAGCTTTTTCATAATCATCTGCACTCATTATATATCCAACATTACCTACTTCATTTAGCTTATCAATTATCTTCTCTTCATCTTCTTTACTTATTTTAACACAAGTCATATTCATCAGCGCATCCCAATCTTTAGCGGTCTGTATAAGCCTTTTAAATGCTTCTAATTCATCGGGATAAAATTCATCTTTGTTTAATATTATCAAATTATTTACAATCTCAATCGCTTCTTTATTTGTCATTACCATTCTCCTATCACTTCATCAGCTTCATCATCTAGTTCTAAACTATTAATTATAAATCTATGCCAATCAGCATTGATGGCAAAGTCCTTGTCTTCGCAGTCGTGTTTAACAGCCCACTTATAAATCTCTTCAATTGTCATTCTTCTTAATCCTCGCTCCTTTCTCATTTGATAAACCCATTCTATCACATTTATTTTCATTTGTCAACAAAAAAAAGAGAACTTTTTCAGCCCTCTTTTAATGCGTTTATTATTTCTTTTGTATATCCGCTTTCAAGAGCCTCATACAGCTCATCTAGGAAATATTCCAACTCATAATCCGCTTCAACATCCCACTCTTCATCATCATATTGAGCGACCTTATAGTTATCAATGTTATCTGAGTCAAATAGGGCAAATTTTTTATCTCCAATTTCCCATGTCTGACCGCGTAATATATTCATTGCTATTTTCTTAAATTCTCCTCGTGTCATCTTCTATCCTCTGACTTCCACAATCCTAAATCGTTTATAATCTCAAAGAACTCATCCGCAAATAATTCGTTAATATCCTCTGCCAAGTTCACGAGCCTGTCAAATGCCGCAATTTCGTCTTCGCTCATATCATAGTGCTTGCGGCGAATAATATACATTCTTACTATTTCAATCGCTTTACTTAATGTCATTCAAACCACTCCTCCGACCACCAAAAACATCCATTGTCTGCGCTTATTCTATACGGCAAGTCATCAAACGCGTCGCCCTCATCAACCTCAATAATTTCAACGGTCTTACCCGCTAAATCTGCCATTTCATCAACAATGCCCTTAGTATAGTCTGTTACCAAGTCCTTGCGGATTTTTACAATATCACCTATATCATATCTTGCCATATTATTCATCTCCTATTGTTATCTCCAATGCAAAACCGCCATCAAGCCAAACATCCCATGAAATCACTTCTCTATCAAGATATTTGTCAACGATTTTTTCAGTTCCACTCCATGTATCAGAAACAAGTCCTTTTCTCTCGTGGAATACCAATGTTGTATAATTGAATTTTTGCTCAAATTTTTCAATCAATTCTCTAACTATCATTAGTCGCCCCAATCTGTATCGTCAATGCCGTTACATTCTTCGATGCTATGTACTTCCTCTTGGTGTGGGATAACGTAATCAATATTCTCTTTTTTGAGCGCATATTGTTCGTCTCCGTCAATTTGCGCAAAACACAAGTGCCCTGTTGTTGTATTTGAAAGTGGCACTACGTTTCTGATTACGCCGCGTCTGCCGTCAATATTATATCCTACATCAACCATATTTTAAATCCTCTCAAGCATCTCTTCGACGCGCTTTCCTCTCACACATGTTGGCGTTTCGTTATATACGGCTATGCGATAATAATCTTTGAACATCTGTAGTGTCTCATCGATAGCGGCTTCTTCATTGTCTTTTAATAGTCCATGTGCTCTTAATTCCGCTCTGAAATCCACCAATGTGTCAATGGTAATCTTAAGTCTTTTCTTTGTCCTCATAACCCCTCCTTAGAGATAATCGTCATAAATCGTAATTCCAAAATCAATTCCAAAACGGCTCTTGGTGTCCTTATCTTCATAGCCGATTACTAATTTGTTGTTCTTTGTGAGCTCATTTATAACATTTATAACTCCCTTGAGCTCCGCATCGTCCATATCTTTAATAATAACATTTTCTTTCCAGTAAGTGCCGTCATAATCTTGGTGATAGTGCGCTTTGTATTTTTTCAGATATGGATATTCGTTTAGGAGCTTCTGTCCCTCATCCTCACCAAGATAATATGCGGCCTGTCCAATTACTACTCTCATTTACTATACTTAAACCTTTCTTTGTTTTCTGTGCGAAGATAGCCGTCTTTAAGCTCGACTGTATAATTGAGCTTGTCGGCGTACCTAAAGAGCGGCTTATCTTGTAATATAGCGTCTTTATATTCTGAGCTAATTTTGATTTCCACGCTCTCAATGCCATAGACTGCGGTATAGAGCAGGAGTTTCTTGCGATTGTAGTCGTCAAGCATGTCATAAATTGTGTCACAAATTTTCTCCATGCGCTCTAGATTATCACAGCAGTCATTGATTTCGTGGATTTTCTTTAAAAGTTTTATTGTATTATCATTCTTCATTTGTATTCCTCAATTTCACACCATGCAATTACGTTTAGTAATTCATGCTCGCCCCATTCGGGGTCACTATCCCAAAAGCCTCCGCGTTCATATCTTGCTTCGTTAAAGTCAAGTAAGTGTGTGCCGCGTTTCTACGTGGGGTACAATAAATTTAATCGCCTTTTTGGGAAGTATATAAACCTCATTAGTGTCAAGGCTTTTAAATTCCATTTCATCAGAACACGCACCTATTAGTCTGCGTACATTTGTCAGTATTTGGTTGCCGCAATAGTCTAAATAATATCCTACGTCTAACATAAGCCGCTCCTTTCAAAATTCAATAAAGACTTTAAGCGTGAGCCTGTCATATTTCTCAAGACTCCATGTCGTTACTTTACAGTCCATATATCTGTCAATCCATGCAATGTCGCTGATATAAACGTCACCAATCCAATGCGAACCAACGTCGTCATAATAGTACAGGTCTACGCTATATTCTTTGACGTGTATTTTATCAACTAAATCTCTAAGTGTCATTTTTTCATCATCTCCTTGAGCCATTCGATTCTTTTATTGGTGTATTCTTCCATGAAGCGAATGTCTTTGAGCAAACAAATGGTCTCCTCAAGCGCATCTCGCTCTGAATCTTTGAGTAGCTCGGTCTCATTAAGTTCCATCAATGTTTCAATTGTTATTTTTAGTTTCTTGTCCCTTCTCATTTTAGTCCCTCATCAAAATAAGTGCAATTACAACGAGTAAAATTACTGCCTCAATGATAATCATTATACGTCCTCCTCTTCATTCTCATACACCATCTGCACCAATACCGACATTAAAACCCACTGAACAATAGTCCATATTGTGAACAAGATACTTATGCCGATAAACCAACCTTTTGCCCACGAAATTCCTGCTAAAAGCGGGACTAAAATTATAGGAGTTGAAATAACTATGCTACTGAATTTCTTATTCATTGCGCTTTCCTTTCTGTGATAAGCTTATTATATCACTTAAAGAATCGTTTGTCAACAGGTTACTCTAAATAATCATCAAAGATTGTAATTTTAAAGTCTGTGCCGTATTTCTCTGTGGTCAGCTTGTCCTCATAGCCGATTACAAGTTTTCTTGTTGTTGTGAGAACGCTCATAATCATAGCAAGTTCTTCTTCGTCCATATCTTTGATAATGACGTTGTTCTCATAGTAGTTGTCAAAGTCTTTATGATAATATTCGGCATATCTTTTTAGAAATGGGTAGTCCTCTAGGAGTTGTGCCTTTTCTGTGTCCAAATAATATGCCGCTTGTCCGATTACAATTTTCATTCTTTATCCTCTACATTCTTTAAAAACTCGCCAATTTTTGCAAGGTTTGTTCCGTTACAGATTTCGCGCCACATATACATTGATTTTAAATCGCGTCTGAGCAAACTAAATCTTGCGCTAGAAGTTGAAAAATATCCATTTATGTATATATCTTTTATTGTCAGATTTGAAAGAACGGGAACTTGAAGCTCATATTCATCGTCGCCAATGTTAAAATATATCAAATGTGAAACCAATGTAAAGTCATATCCATATTTATTTACTATTTTGTTAATAGATACAATGTAGGGCGAGATATTGTCCTGCAAAATGTCAAGGATAAAACTATATACCGCCTTGGCTGATTTATAATCCGCGTCTCCGCGCTTAATATCTTTGTTGACATATTTGATTAGCTTACTCCATGTTTCCTCTTTAAAGGGCATATAAGGTTTTAATTCAGTTCTTTTAAGAGCTTCAAGAACTTGCTCCTTAATGCGCTCGTTGTAGAAATTGAGCTTGTTGATTTCTGCTGTATTATTGTTATAAAGTTCAATTAGTTCTTTGAGTTCCATTCTATCTCCTTTTAATCGTATAGGTCGCACATTTTAAGTGATGCGTCCAAACGACCGCTTGAAATTTCCTCTGCGCACTCCTCAAAGGAATTTCCAATGTATACAATTGCGCCATCTTTGTCAGTTACTGTGTGGATGCCAAGCTCCACTTTGTTAATAATATAATCTCCGTTCATTTCTCATAGTACCTCTCTGCTAACATTAACCCATACTCTTCCTCTGATAGCTCTGCTGTTTGCTTCTTTCCGTCAATGGGGGCTGTGAATCTGATTGAAGTTTTGCCTCCTCGCTTTTCTATCAGTTCGACGTTGTAGATTTTGTCTATATCGACATAGTGTTTACGTTTTGCCATTTTTTATATTAAAGACCTTGCGATAGTTGTTGCGGATTGTTTCGCCATCCTCTTCAAATTCCCACGTAATGTCATCCTCGTTAAGTAGAATGATGTATGTGTCAGATTTATGACACGCTTTTTTGATGTAAAGGATGTTCTCTGAGTCATGTGTGTCAACAAATACATCGCCTACGTTTATCGGGGACTTCGCTAGGTCTTTGCGCTCCCATATAATATTATGTTTTCCGTCATAGACTTTTACAATGTCATACCTGCTTTCATCAGATTCATTTCTAAATGGAAATTCAAATAAGAGATTGTTGTCGTAATCTTCGAGCTGTTTTATTATTCTTTCACTTGTTTGATTTTTAATCCAAGGGATAAAATATAAATTATCATAAAGTACAAGAAATTCACTACCATCTCTCATCTGAACTATCATTCCGCTTTCAATCTCGTGTCTCTTCATCCGCTCTTCTCCTTGCTGATATTAGAATATTGGTTATCTGTATCTCGTTCTGCGCTTTTTCAAGTGACTCTTTACATTTTTCATCATAACATAATTCGTTTGCAATGTCAAGTGCGTCTTTAATTAATTTGTTTAAAGTTCTTGGTGTATTTGCCATTTAAAATCTCCTTTGTTGTGTTTGATAAATGTATTATAACATTAATTTAAAGGTTTGTCAATAGGTTTTATAATATCTTCTGGAAAATCGGGTAAATCATCTATCCATTCAATTATTTCTGCTCTATGCCCTCTACAAGAAGAATCTGTGGGATATACAATTTCATAATCATAGCCGAACATTTTGTAGAGGTTTATTAAAAATTTTGTACGAGGTGATAAGGGTGTATTGGATTTTTGTATGATTATTATTTTCTTCATTTAATTTCTCCTTTTTTTTTTTTTGTTTGATGATTTGATTATATAATATAGAAGAAAAATTGTCAAGAGGGAAATGAAATAATGTGATGGAAAGGTATACTCCCACCTCTCCAATTACCCTCCCACCCAAAAATTCGCACCATTCATCACTCACTCACAAAATCCCCCACATTCTTACCATATCTATCCATATCTCCCCAAACCCTATCATTATATAACAAATCCAATCACTCATATATACACATAAATATTTAAATATTAAATTCATCCTAAACCCCTAATATTTAAATATCAATCATTTACCCAAATATCATCTATATATCACACATCTATTTAAATTGTCATACAATTATTATATATATCCAATAATATATCATACAATATATCTATATATCTAATATATTAATACTATTTATATATTTATCCTTATATATACTATACAATATATACATATCTATATTAATTATCTATATATTAATACTTGACAAATATATAAAAATATGATACTTATATAATATATATATTAATATATATAATACTATATAATATAATATAATATAATTAATATAATACTATATAATACTATATAAAATTATTAATATAATATTACTTAAAATACTTGACATATAATAATATATATGTTAGAATGATTATAGTGATAAATCACTAGAAAGGAATATATATGGATTTTAAGACTATTGAACAAATTAATAATGAGATTAGGAGAACTGTTAAGAGAACTAATAAGATTGAGAATGGTAATTATATCCTTGCTATGTTATTAAAGGATATAAGAGATGGAAAGGTTGTTGATTTGATGGGGGTTGTTAGGTGGTGTTTTGAAGGAATAAGAACTAATAAATTTGATGTTGACAAATAAATTGTAATATGTTATAGTGGATTCAAGAAAGGAAATATTGCCATGATTAAAGCGAAAGAATTGATTAGAAAACTAGACGGATTTACAAACTATATCTGTTGGATGTGGACAGATAAAGGGAATTATCAAATTGTAACAGAAAAGATGTTAGTATTGAACGATTATGAAGTGCTAGAAGTCTCTGCAAATAAGCTTGGTGAGATTTCTATACGGGTGAGGAGGATTAAAGATGAGCAAAATTGAATTAATGGTATTGACATTTCTTTTAAAGCGTGCTAAAGTGGTTTATAGGGAACGTTGGACGAGTAAACAAGTATCACAGATTGATGCGAT
>Ga0310696_10008291_pt1 | contig 12132 bp, 8 predicted proteins | sample AusTroGonzalo_MG_4_FD_203885 | JGI IMG/M metagenome (GOLD analysis project Ga0310696, IMG submission 203885) | Bovine rumen microbial communities from tropical cattle in Woodstock, Queensland, Australia - Gonzalo_02 (v2) (version 2) | ecosystem: Host-associated > Mammals > Digestive system >... | reverse complement strand
AACAACGACTTCGCGTTTGTTGATACTGATGACGGTACCCTCAACGACTTCGTTGTCCTTGATGGCGCTCAGGGTGTCATTATACTTTTGGATTTCTTCTTCGTTTTTGCTGCCTTGCTGTTGTGCTTCATAGGCATCCCAGTCGAAGTTCTGGAGAGAAAGATTTTCTGCCATTGAGAAAATTTTGTGGGAGCGAAATTTTCGGCTGTTAGCTCTTAGCTTTTAGCTGTTAGCCGATCTTTCGGATTCCCGTTAAAGGGTTAAACATGTTAGCCTTTTTCGCGCTCACTCTCCTCGTACGTGTACCAAAACTCCGTTTTAGTAGGGAGTACTCGGAGGTGCTCGCTCTCCCCAAAAATTACAAATTTCCGGGGGCCCCAAGACATTTTGGGCGAAAAAGCGTGCAAAATTAGTAAAATATTTTGATATGTACAAATTTTTTTGTACTTTTGTGCCGATTTTTGATAAAAGACATGCAAAATCACGCCGAATATCGCATTTTGTTAACCGGAGTGGGTGCTCCGGGTGTGCAAGGGACCCTTCACAGTCTGCGCACATTAGACGCCTATATCGTCGGTACCGATACCGACGGGGAGGCTGTAGGCAAATATCTGTGTGACGCCTTTCATACGATATCTCCTGCGCGCGAAGAGGTGCGTTATCTGTCCGATATGGAGCGTCTATGCGAAGCGGAGGATATAGACGTGATAGTGCCTCAGAACACAGCGGAATTAGGAGTTCTGGCACGGCATAAAGACCGCTTCGAAGTACTCGGGACGAAGGTAATGGTATCTGACGTAGACGCCATCCTGCGCGCTAACAATAAATATGAACTGCTTGTCTGTGCGCGGGAGTTGGGGATTTGTACCGGCGAATTCACTTTATGCACGGACTATGCGCATTTGTTGCGCGAAGTGCAGGCGCGCAAGTCTCGGGGTCTGTCGACTGTTGTCAAGCCGCCATGCGGCAACGGTTCACGAGGCGTGCGGGTTATCATAGACGAGCAATCGCGGGACCGAAAGAGCGATTTCTACAACTTGAAACCCTCTTCGCTCTATTGCACAATAGACGAGCTGCGCGGCATATTGGGAGACACCTTCCCGGAGCTGCTTGTAATGGATTATCTGGCAGGCGATGAATATACAGTAGATGTGCTGCGGACGGAAGACCAGTTTGCCGCCCTTCCCCGCAAACGTGAGGTAATGCGGAGCGGTATCACTTTCCGCGCTTCGTTGGAGCAAAACGAAGAAATCATCCGTGCGAGCCGTTTGTTGGCGGAGGCATTGAACTTGCGCTATTGCTTTGGTTTTCAATTCAAAAAAGATGAAAAAGGTCAGCCAGTCTTGTTGGAGTGTAACCCCCGCGTACAAGGCACGATGGTGATGTCCACGATGGCCGGCGTGAATATCATAGCGGCTTCCGTGCGTGCGTTGCTACACCAAGAGCCGGAGCCGATAGATGTGAACTGGGGACTGCGGCTGATACGTTATTGGGGTGCGATAGGAGTGAATGACGAAGGATTGGTTCGAATATAAACTGTACGTGTACGACCTCGATGATACGTTGTATCGCGAGACCGATTATTTGTATGCCGCTTATGCCCGTATAGCAGCGGCATGTACGGCGGACAAAGCGGAACAAACGGTTTATACCGACTATCTATGCAGGTCTTTTCGCGAAGACGGCAGGCAGGGCCTATTCCAACGATTCAAGGAACGTTTCCGCGTGGAGATGTCCATTGAAGAGATGCTCCTTCTCCTGCGTCATACCGAATGTCCGCTACGTTTGTATGAGACGCGGGAACAAGAGATACGGACGTTATTGGGGAAAGGCAAAAGCGTAGTCATTCTGACCAACGGAAACCCAGAACAACAGCGGCAGAAAGTGCATAACTTGCGTTTGGCGGAGTTGTTTCCGCAGATAGAAATCATCTATGCCGCCGAGACAGCCAGCAAGCCGAGTCCTATCGCGCTGTTGCAACGGATAGCAAAAGAGCCAATAGAGAAACACGAAGTGCTCCTAATCGGAGACAGCGTAACGGATGAACAAACAGCCCTCTATGCGGGGGTAGATTATAAAAGCATATGATTTTCAATCAAGTAAAGAATGTATTGGTGTTAGCGCCGCATACCGATGACGGCGAATTGGGAATGGGAGGCACCATTCATAAGTTACTGCGGATGGGCAAGCACGTGACATACGTGGCTTTTTCCACAGCCGGTAAATCACTTCCTTCAGGCATGGCACGCGACACCTTAAAGACCGAAGTGCAGCATGCCACCAAAGCCCTGGGAATAGCGCCGGAGAACTTAATCATTTATGATTACGAAGTGCGCGAATTGAATTATGCCCGTCAGCAGATACTGGAGCAACTGATTGATTTACGCAGTCGATTGCAGCCGGATATGGTGTTTATCCCGAGTCCGCATGATGTGCACCAGGACCATCAGACGATAGCGCAGGAAGCCATCCGCGCGTTTAAGAACACGACGCTTTTAGGATATGAATTGATATGGAACAACCTGACTTTCAATACCCAGTGTTTTGTGGAATTGTCAGAAGAAGACTTGTCGGCGAAGCAACATGCGTTATCGGAGTATGCGTCTCAGAAGGGCCGTTCTTACATGTCTGACGACTTCATCCGTTCGCTGGCATTGACGCGCGGCGTACAGGCCGGTAAACCCTTAGCGGAGGTGTTTGAAGTGATCCGCCTGTTCCTGTAACAACCGCTCCCATTGTGCAGCTTGGTTTTGCCGGGAAAAGAGGCATTTCTTATCGGGGTTCACAGCTTGTCGGGTGAACCCTTTTTCTTGCCATTCCGCATATTTATCTTGCAGAAAATCAACTACTTGTTCAACCGATGTGGCAGACAGACCTGCGTGGGTGTCCTGTATCACATCCGCCAAACATTCTTCATCACTCGTCACACACAAGACCGGTTTCTCCACTCCTAATGCTTCGAAGAATTTTGTGGTCATCTTCCCGTGTCCGCTCTCGTCGTTGGCGGTGTTGGTGAGCACAAGGCAGACCGATGCTTCCTGCAGTAATGACGGGATATCGTCATGCCGCACCATCCCTTTGTATTGCATCCAAGGTTCGACTCCTGTTTCTTGCGCCAAAGAACGGATGAGCGCTTCGCTTTTGGGGTCTATGTACCATTCCACGACCACTTGTTCCGGGGTCAGATGCAATAAGGGAAGCGCTTGGAAAAGGAGTGTGGGGTCTTGCTGCGGCGCCGGGAAGACCCTACCGGTATAAACGATGCGGAATAAAGGCGAATGTTTCTCTTTAGGAACAAAGAGGTCCTTGTCGTAGCCGTTGTAGATAGTATAGACCGGTACGCTGTTTCCGGTAATCTTCTTTACCAAATCCGTATGCCAGGGGGAAACAGCTGTGATGGCATTGGCGCGCTTGAGTTCACGGTTGCGCCGACAGATGTTCAGGCGGGTATAGAGATTAGCAAACGGTTTGAACCATGCTGCATGATGCTTTAGATAAAGCATGTGGTTCGCCGGAGCCTGCTCTACCATATCGCGCAAATCCAGCACACACGGCACATGAAGGTGCGCGGCGATATTATTAGCTGTGCGCAGCGGGAAAGTATGGAAAGACGTGCAGAAAACGATATCGTATGTTTTGCCGTTTATCCATTTCCGAACCTGCCGTTCAAAGGCCTGCTCTTTCCATTCAAACACCATGTTGAGTGCATTCTTAACCGCCCAATCGGCAAATCCTCCTTTATATACCGCCACTTCTTGAATCGGATAATCATGCGCAAAAGTGAGCGGGTCCGCTTGTTCGCAAACCACCTCTACCGAATGTCCTTTCTGATACAGATAATCGCATAGAACACGCAGCCGCGGCTTGTACGCGGGTGCAGAAAAACCATCCGAAAGAATCAGTATCCTCATAGCAGTTTCAGTATCTTGGAGTAGAGCGAACGATGGTATTTTTCCGGAGTGAAAGAGTCGTTATGCCATAGCAGGCATAGGTCGCCATGGTGCAGCCGCACTTTGTCTATAAGGCGTTCGCAGAGGAAATAGGCTTCGTCTTCGGTCAGATGCATGTAGTTGTCGTTGCTGAGCGTACAGTCCATGACGATGAGCGGATGGAGCGTGAGCGGGGTTAGTTCATAGGTCTTGGGATTGATCCAACGGATAGCGCGGCAGGTCTGCAGACGAAAGCCGACTTGGTCAGCAAAACCCATCGTGAAATCATCGGTATAACCTGCATTCGCAAGTGCCTGCATATGGTCTATAGATGAACGCAGGAAATGGGCACGGAACATGCGGCTGTATCGAATAGAAGGAATGGCACCGTAGTAACTGCCGTGTACACCAAGGAAGGTGTCGTTATGGCGAAGCATATGTTTGAGATGCTTGAAATCACGTCCGTGAAGCCAGTACTGCGGGTAGTCGAATCCTTTCCCGCGCGTGCGTTTAATAAAATATATTTTGTGCGCGTCGCGTACGCGTGCGTCTTGCTCGAGTATCCACGGGAAGGTATATAACGGGTCGTTGTGTATGTCTTGCAGGGCTTTGAGGACGGCTTTGGTCTCGCCGCGACGTATACCACCGAGTGCACCTCGGATAGAGCGGTATTGGGAGATGGTGTCCACATCATGGGTGAGGTAGATACGGTTGAATCCTTCAGTTGGTAATGGCAGGTTGAGTTGCTTGAGCACGAGGCGTGCGTACTCGTCCATCCGCGGGATCTGCAGACGGCTGCGTTGACCCAAAACGGAGAACTTGGCCGCAAAACGGTTGTGTCCGTCGCGCCGGTCGTTAATCAGTTCTTCGGCACGCGAGGTGAAGAAGAAAACCGCATAGACGATGTCCGTACGGATGATAGTCTTGTCTTTGGCGGGTTGTTCGACTACGGGTTTCTTGAGTTCCGGCACGATGAGGTCCTTGCCCAGATGACCGTTGGGCACGATGATGATGTCATGCGTTTCCAACGCTTTCTCGTCGTCGGTATACGCTATCCGTTTGGCCGCCTCTTCATCGCCGTAGCAGAGCCAGGTGAGGATGTAATTTACAATTTGGTCATTTTCACATTTTCTCATTTTACTCATTTAGGAGCTCCCATTCGTATAGTTTTTGTTCTATTTGATGCTTGATCATTTCGTATCGTTGGAAGTTGTCGGGTGTTTGGTTGGCAGGGATGGAGAGCATTTGTTCCATCTGCGCCTGCTGCGCCTCCAAGTCCGCTATCGCGGTTTCCACTTCTGCTATCTGGCGCTCTTTCTTGCGGCGCTCTGCGGCTGCAGCTTTTTGGGCTGCGTAGCTTAGAGCTCCGCTCTGACCGGCATCTTTACCCACAGGGGGTACGATTATTCCGCCTGTAAGACCGTCCTTTGGACTGTTAGACTTTTTCTCCAGTTCCTGGAGAGAGTCTATTTTTTTTGCTCGGAGGAAGTCATAGATGCCGCCGAGGTGTTCTTTGATGCGTCCGCCGCCGAATTCATAGACTTTAGTGACGAGTCCGTCCAGGAAATCGCGGTCGTGGCTGACACAGATGAGCGTGCCGTTGAAATCCTTGAGCGCGGCTTTGAGGACATCCTTGGATTGCATGTCGAGGTGGTTGGTGGGCTCATCGAGGATGAGCAGGTTGCAGGGTTCGAGCAGCAGCCGAATCATCGCCAGACGGCTTCGCTCGCCGCCGGATAGCACTTTCACTTTCTTGTCGGAGGCTTCCCCGCCGAACATGAAAGCGCCCAGTATATCGCGTATCTTAGTGCGGATGTCACCTACGGCGACATAGTCAATGGTCTCGAAGACAGTGAGGTTTTCGTCAAGCAACGCCGCTTGGTTCTGGGCAAAATAGCCGATTTTGACGTTGTGTCCTATCTTGAGTGTACCGAGGTAGTCGAGCTGGCCCATGATACACTTGACGAGGGTCGTCTTACCTTCTCCGTTCTTGCCAACAAACGCTACTTTCTCGCCGCGCTTAATCGTGAATGTCACATCGTGAAAAACATTGTGCTCGCCGAAGTCTTTGCGCAAGTCTTCGATGATAAGCGGATAGTCGCCGCTACGCGGAGCAGGCGGGAAACGGAGGTTCAGACGACTCGTATCTTCGAGGTCCACTTCGAGTCGCTCCAGCTTCTCGAGTTGTTTGATACGGCTTTGCACTTGTACAGCTTTGGTGGCCTTATAACGGAAACGCTCGATGAACTCTTCAGTATCAGCAATCATCTTCTGCTGGTTCTGGTAGGCGCGCACCTGCTGTTCGTGGCGTTCTTTACGGAGTTCGACAAACTTACTGTAGTTGACGTTGTAGTCGTAAATGCGGCCGAGTGTTATCTCGATAGTTCTCGGACAGGTGTTGTCAATGAAAGCGCGGTCGTGGCTGACCATGAGTACGGCCGAAGGACTGGATTTGAGGAAGTCTTCGAGCCATTGGATGGATTCGATATCGAGGTGGTTCGTCGGCTCGTCAAGCAGGAGTAAGTCCGGATGACGGAGAAGGATTTTCGCTAATTCGATACGCATTCTCCAACCGCCGGAGAACTCCGAACAGGGACGGTCGAAGTCTTTGCGCTCGAAGCCGAGACCGATGATGGTCCGGTCCATCTCTGCGATGAAGCGGGCTTCATCGCTATTTGATGTTTGAGCGTTTGAAGGTTTGAGATCGTTTGAAGAGAAGGCAGTCATCACTTCTTCGCGTAGGGTACGGTCATCCTGGAAGAGCATGACTTGCGGGAGGTAGCCGATGGTCATGTCGGCTTCTTTGGAAATCCGACCGGAAGTAGGCTGGTATTCGCCAGCGATGAGCCGGAGCAGGGTTGTTTTGCCGGCGCCGTTCTTACCCACAAGAGCAATCCGTTCCTTACGATTGATAAGGAATGTGATATCGTCCAACACAGGGCGGGACGAGAACTCCATGGAGACGTGGTCAACAGTTAGCATTCGAGCCGTACAGTTTCTTGTTGATGATTCGCCAGAGGATAAGCGTGAGGCAGGTAGCTAAAGCAAAATCCGCGAAGAGCAGCAGCCATATATTCCAATTACGCCCTACGATGGCCAAGCCGATAAACAGCACGCTGACGGACATGAGAACACAAGTCGTTTGGATATGGTTAAGTCCCGTACGCAGCAGCAGATGGTGTATATGATTCTTATCGGGTTGGAAAGGGGAACGGTGTTGCTTGATACGCGTCAGGCTGACGCGGATGGTATCAAAAATCGGTACGGTCAGCACGCAGACAGCCACAGCCGGTGCCGCACTCATTTGCAGCCATTCGGGTACCTCATGATAGGCATTCACTTCGCAGAAATGGAAGACGAAAGCCGTTAACAGATATCCTAAAAGCAGACTGCCGGAATCGCCCATGAAGATTTTCTCCCGATGTCCGAATACATTATAGATAAAGAACACGGCGAGTGAACCAATCATACAGATGGCGAGGATGGACCAACTTGCATCTCCTGCCAAACCGAAATAGATAGCGAAGAAAAGGCAGTACAAAATACCCAAACCGCTCGCCAGACCGTCTATTCCGTCAATCAAATTAACGGCGTTAATGATAGCAATCAGCACAAAGAGTGAGATGGCATAACTGGGAATGGTTCCTATCTGCTCGATGCCGAAAATGCCATGGAGATGGGTGATGCGCAGGTCTGCAAAGCCGATGAGGGCAATACCTGCGAGGGCTTCTCCCAATAACTTGGCCGTTGGCGTGAGAATGAGTATATCATCTATGAAACCGACCGCCATGATTGCGAACAGGCCGATAAGGAAGAACTGACTTTGGTTCAGTTGGTCATACTCAAATAGGAGGTATGTGAGCATAAAACTGAAGATGATGTTCAGCCCTCCGATATTAGGCACATCTCCCGTATGGCTCATTCGTTTGTTAGGTCGCACGACAAGCCCTTTCGCTTTGGCGATTCGTATAACGATGGGCATTCCTAAAAAGCCGAGTGCAAAGCTGACGAGGCCAATCAGGTAACTATGTGCGATAAAGAAATCCTGAATCATTGCGGGTCTAATTGCTCGTAGATAGAGTTATTACTGATAAATTCCGGTACGAGTTGTTTCATCAATTTAACGGTTGTAAACGGTTTTCCTTGACGGGTGGTGGTGATGAGTTTGTCCACCTCTTTGCTTACTACGTCATAATCGAATTCACGCACACGAGCAACCATAATCTTCTTGTTAGCCGTCGGGAGTGTAGTCTCTTTCTGGTTCAGCAACTCTTCGTACAGTTTCTCTCCCGGCCTCAAACCTGTGAACTCAATGCGGATATCGTTCTCCGGCGTGTAGCCTGCGAGTCGGATCATATTTCGTGCCAAATCAAGAATCTTGACCGGTTTGCCCATATCGAAGACGAAGATCTCACCTCCTTGTCCGAGTGTGCTGGCCTCCATGACGAGACAGCAGGCTTCGGGGATGGTCATGAAATAGCGGATGATATCAGGATGTGTAACCGTTACAGGTCCTCCGGCGGCAATCTGTTTGCGGAAATACGGGATAACCGAGCCGTTTGAGCCGAGCACATTACCGAAACGGGTGGTGATGAACTTCGTGCAGTTCTCGTTCTGTTCGTGCAGTTTGCGGAAGAGCGACTGAACGTATATTTCTGCGATACGTTTGCTGGCACCCATGATATTGGTAGGGTTAACGGCTTTGTCGGTAGAGATCATGACGAAGCGCTCTACCTTATATTTAACCGCCATGTCGGCCATGTTTTTGGTACCTGATACGTTCGCCTGAATGGCCTCATTGGGGTAACTTTCCATAAGCGGCACGTGCTTGTAAGCGGCGGCGTGGTACACCACATCCGGGCGCATTTCGCTGAATATCTGCTCGATACGTGTGCGGTTGCGGATATCGGCAATAATAGGTATAAAGCGTGCTTTCGGGAATTGTTTCTGCAGATCAAGCGTCAAGTCATGTAAAGGTGACTCCGCCATCTCAAGCAGGATGGTCACTTGTGGTTCATATTTCTGTACCTGCCGCACCAGTTCGCTACCGATACTACCGGCAGCACCGCTGATGAGTACCACGCGCTTGTTGATGATTTGATGTACATTATCGGTATCCACGTTTATCTCCGGGCGCTCGAGCAGGTCCTCAATGCGGATGGCCTCCACACGTCCCACACGCTGCATATCTATCTCATCGATATTATCCCACTGGGTAAAGTACGGCGTAGTCAAGATACGGACGTTATGATCGATGAAGATTTGCAAATCTTTACCGGGGTTAATCTCTTGCATTTTAAGCGGCGAGACGATGACATGGCGAATACCTCGTGCTCTCATCCATACAAAGAGGCTTTCATTAAGCAAGCGTACACGCAGACCGGCCAGATCATAGCCGTACCGCTCTCCTTGGTCTGCAATAAAACCGACAGGATGGTACGGCGCATTACCCGATGAACGAAGCATCTTGGCGATAGCGATACCTGCCGCCTGAGTACCATAAATCATGACACGCGGGCTGCCGCCCCGTTGCAACGACTCGTAAATGGTCTTGACGCCTACACGCAGCGAGAAGAGCAATACAAACGCAAACGGCATATAGATAAGCAACATCTGATGCAGGATGGGGTGGGTTCCAACTACCTGGTCGGAAGCCAGATTAACCAGCATCAAGATAACACACGCCGACAAGTTTGCAAAAAAGACCTTGATGGTGTCTATGAAAGTGGAGTAGCGCAGGATTCCGGAGTAGGTATGGAAAGCCCAGAAGGTGAGTACCTGTACACTCAACAAGATAAGGCATTGCCATCCGACCCCCAACATCTCACGGCTGGCGTCCAGATTATTAAAGAAATCACTACCTACCCATATACTGATCCAAAAAGCGACAGCACAGAGCAGCAAGTCAAGTAACAACACTCCCCAACGGGGCAGATAGTTCATCTGCGGCAGGTGAGATAACATGTCCGAATGAAGGACTTCTTTTGATTGATCATTTTTCATGTTGTGAATTTATAATTTTGGCAAGGTACTTGCCTGTGAAACTTTCTTTACATTGTGCTATTTGTTCCGGAGTGCCGGTACAAACAATCTGTCCACCTTCTTTGCCACCTTCCGGCCCCAAATCAATCACATGGTCAGCCGCTAAGATAACAGCGGGGTTGTGTTCAATAATAATCACCGTGTGCCCTTTGCTAATCAGTCGGTTAAGGGCATTCAACAATATATCAATATCGCTATGATGCAGTCCCGTAGTGGGTTCATCAAAGACGAAGATTATCGAGTTGTTGTCCTCTTGTGCGAGGAAGGACGCCAGTTTGACGCGCTGGCTCTCTCCACCGGAGAGTGTGCTGCTGCTTTGTCCCAATTGGACATAACCGATGCCGACATCCTGCAGCGGTTTGAGTCGTTTGACTATTTTCGCACAGTCAGGATCTTGGCTGAAAAACTCTACCGCCTGGTTAACCGTCATGCAGAGGATGTCGTATATCGATTTGCCGCGGTAATGGACATCCAGGATATCCTGTTTGAAACGCTTTCCGTGGCATTGTTCGCACTCTAAAATGAGGTCTGCCATGAATTGCATTTCGATAGTGATAGTTCCTTCACCCTGGCATGTCTCGCAACGTCCACCGGGAGTGTTGAACGAAAAATGCGCCGGAGTGAGCCCCAGTTGTCTTGCCAATGGTTGTTCGGCATACAATCGTCGAATCTCGTCGTAAGCTTTGAGGTAAGTCACCGGGTTCGAACGACTGGAGCGGCTAAGCGGGTTCTGGTCTACAAATTCAATATCTTTCGCCAGATGTGTACTGCCGTGCAGATGTCCGAAATCCCCCGTGTGCTCCGCAAAAACGCCTCCATAATGTTTCTTGAGGGCAGGGTAGAGCACTTTGCTGACGAGCGAACTCTTACCGCTTCCACTCACGCCCGTGACACACGTCATCACATGAAGCGGGAATCGCACGGTCAGGTTCTTGAGGTTGTTCTCACATGCTCCTTCAATCTCAATATAATTGCTCCAATGACGCCGTTGCGTCGGGATATGATATGTGAACAACTCCGGTCGCGGTTTGCCTTCGTAGACTATTTCTCCTCCGTGAATTCCAGCTTTGGGGCCCACTTCAATAATATGATCCGCTGCTGCGATGATGTCTTCATCGTGCTCTACGACCACGATGGTGTTTCCCAAATCGCGCAGTTCTTTGAGCACATGAATAAGCCGTTCGGTGTCGCGCGGATGCAGACCGATAGACGGCTCGTCCAATACATACAGAGAACCAACCAGACTGCTGCCGAGTGATTTGGCAATATTGATACGTTGGCTCTCTCCGCCGGAGAGCGTGTTGCTCTGACGATTAAGTGTGAGATAGCTAAGGCCTACATCTTTCATGAACTGCAGGCGGCTTTTTATCTCTTTGAGCAGGATGTCTACGGTCTGCTGCTCGATATCCGTCAGTTGCAAATTTTCAAACCATGTATCCAGTTCATCGATTGGCATGCCGCACAGTTGCTGAATAGACTTGCCGTTGATGAGTACATAATTTGCTTCTTTGCGGAGATGGAAACCGCTGCAAGCGGGACATACAGTACGGCCTTTGAACCGCGCTAACATCACTTTATATTGGATGCGATTGTATTGTTTCTCTTCCAGTTCGTGGAAGAAGTCATGCAGCCCCCGGAAGTATTTGTTTCCTTTCCATAGCAGCATTTTCTGCTCCGGTGTCAGCGCATAGAACGGCGTATGAATAGGAAAATCAAATTTAGCCGCATTGAAGACGAGCGGATCCAGCCATTCCTGTTTCATCAAATCACTCTGCCAACACGCGATAGCCTGCTCATAGATAGATTTGGATTTGTCGGGAACGACAAGGTCCATGTCAATTCCCATAACAGCTCCCACGCCTTTGCATTCAGGACATGCTCCGACAGGATTATTGAAGTCAAAGAGGTGTTCAGTAGGTTCTATGAACTGAATACCATCGGCTTCGAATCGTTCCGAGAAGACCCGTTCATGCTTGTTGTCTGTCCAGACACGGCATTCTCCCTGTCCTTCGAAGAAAGCAGTCTGCACGGAATCTGCGAAGCGGTTGCTTGTCGATTGCTCATGGTCCACAATGATACGGTCCACGAGGAGGAAGGCTTCATGTCCTTTCGCTTTCAGGTAGGTAGTCTCGTCTAACCGAACGGTATCCCCCTCAATGAG
>Ga0310696_10008288_pt1 | contig 12134 bp, 4 predicted proteins | sample AusTroGonzalo_MG_4_FD_203885 | JGI IMG/M metagenome (GOLD analysis project Ga0310696, IMG submission 203885) | Bovine rumen microbial communities from tropical cattle in Woodstock, Queensland, Australia - Gonzalo_02 (v2) (version 2) | ecosystem: Host-associated > Mammals > Digestive system >... | reverse complement strand
GCGGCGAAATTGGCACCGTCGAAATAGGGGGCGTTCTTTTCGGCTGCGGCTTTGGCGGCTGCGTTTGGCTGACTTTCGATGATGCGCGGCCAGCCGCTCTGGCGGCCCTGCAGATAGCCCATGGTGTCCGTGATGGCGGGAACGTAGAAGACGGCGCGGGTGAAATGGCGGTTGAGGCCTGTCAGGTAGAATCCGAATCCGCCTCCCTGGCTCGTCCCTGAATAGGTGAAGTCGCGCAAATCGACGTACGGCTCCTTGGCGAGCCAGTTGACGGCGCGGTTGATGCCGAGCAGCGCCGCGTAGAAGAAATATTCCTCCCGCGAGGCGGCGATGCCCGCCGTGGCGTAGTTCGTGCCGTATTTTGCACGAAGGCGTTTGTTCATGTCGTCGTACGCCTTTTTATGCTCTTCGACGTTGAAAATCGGCTCGTAGTCATAGACGCAGATGAACATTTTGACGGCCTTGTCATCGCCATTCATGTTGTTTGTCCAAGAGCCGTTGCCTGCGGCGGGGACGCTGAAACGGACAGGATACTTCTTTTCCTCCGATGCGTCTTTCGGGACGGACAAGTAGCCATAGACGCGGCGGCCGTTGCTGGTCGCGAAGCTGATTCGCCAGAAGTTGAAAGCGCCTTGAGAGCGTTCCGGCAGCAAGGTGCGCTGCATGTCCGGCGGGACGGTTGCGTTGAGCTTCTTGACTGCGTTTTTCCAGAAATCGTCAAAATCTTTCGGCGAGGGGCTGCCTTTTATGATTTTTTCCGGTTCAAAACCAACGCTCCACGAACGTGTCTGCGTGTTTTTGGCGGCGAGGCGGAGGCGCAGGAAGCCCGGTTCGAGCAAGGTGCCTTCCATGGTGAACGTGTCGCCTTCCTCCAGATTCCATTTTTTCGATGCGACGACCTTCTGCCCGAAGTTGTCCAGCACGGCATCGACGATGCCGCTTGTGGGCACGGATCCATCCTTTTCCTTTACTTTAACGGTGAAAACGGCCTTTTCGCCGAATTTGTAGAGCGCGTCCGAATGGTCGGCCTCAATGGCGAATTCGAGCGCAAGAAGCGGCAGTGTGCAGACAAACAAAAGTACCGGTAGTAATTGCTTGTACATGGTGGTTTCCTTATTCTGAACGATTCGACAAAGAATGCTTTGCAAAAACTATACACTGAAATTGCAAAAGGCAATTCAGAAGGCTAAATTTTAGGTATAATTTAATATTAAGGAAAGAGCTTTCCGCGACTGTTTGGCTGGCAAGTCCGACAAGCTATTGGATAGCTTTTTTGCTGAATGGTTCCCAATCATTACATAAAAAATACGCGGAGACGAAATGGCGGACACGGTTGTTTTGAAAAACGGTGATTTTTTCACGTTGGCGGATTTGCCGTCAGAACTGACGGCGCAGGTCCCGAAAGGCGGCAGGATTCGTTTCATGCTTGAAGAGACTGAAAACGAATGGACTGTGGATTTCAATCGAAACGAATGCGACTTGACGCTGGAGCATCGGAAGGGCGACGGGGCGGTGACAGGCCGCGCCGTTGTGGAAGTCGCCAGCCATGTCCAGACGCCTGCCCGCGTGGAACTTGCGTATGGTTCACCGTCGTGGCGGGCCGTCCGATTACTCGTCTATACCGTCGGCGAGCAGAAATCGGTTTCACCGAATTATCCGCGGACGCCTGTCTTCAACATGCTGATGGCGGCATGCCGAAAACGCGGCATCGTATTGACGGACTGGCACATCCACATCCGCGGCGGTATGACGCCCGAACTCGCGGCGGAGCGCGAGGCAGACTGCGGCATTCGCTCCTCCGCCATGGAGAACCATGGCCGCGAATGGGAAATCTATGACAATGAAAAACTTAAGGCGTTCGCCAAGAAGGCGAAAGCCGTGTCCGTCAACGGCCATCAACTGCCGACGGGCATCCAAGTGAATGACCGTGACTGGTTTACGCAGATTGATGCGGAGACACGGGCGTGTTTCGACTATATTCTCGCCGACACGATGATTATGGGCAAGCTACCGACTGGTCGCGACAACCGCCTGTGGCTCGATCAAACCATTGATGATGTAAATGCTTGGATGGCAGCCTATACAGAACATACACTACGAATCCTCTGTGAACCGATTTCAATTTTGGCGAATCCGACATATTTGCCGAAGGAAATCGCAGGCGGCTATGACGAATTGTGGACGGAAGAACGCATGAAAGCGGTCATCGGCAAGGCCGTCGAGAAGGAAATCGCCTTGGAAATCCAGGCTGGCTCGCCTTTCCCGCGACCGAAATTCTTGAAGCTTGCAAAGTCGATGGGGGCGAAATTCTCCTTCGGCACGAACAATTTCGATCCGACGCCGAAGGATTTGTCCCGCTGGCTGGAGGCCATCGAATGGCTGGACATGACCGCCGATGATGTGTGGACACTATAAGTTTTAACACAGAGGCACGGAGTCACAGAGATATTTAACACGGAAGCAGAGAGTTTTTAACTTGGTAGTTGTCAAAATGCGTGAGTTTTTAACGCATGGAAAATCACGTTGTCATCGCGGATAGATAACCAGATTGAATATATAGACATCACGGACATCCATAGAATTGTTATCATCTTTTTCGTACATACGGTAGGGCAGATTGAGGCGGATGTTGTATAAGGCGGCGTCATAGTCGATATTGGGAATCCGAAGGTAGAACTTGGAGTTCTTGCCTGTGGCGACTGGGAGGAATTCAGAGATGCTCACGCTGTTTCCCGCCAGCGGGGTGTAGTCAGTCAAGTGGGCGACATCAAGCTTATCGAGAAGATATTTTTCAAATGGAACATTGACTACATTGTTGTCTTTGGTGGTCTTGGTGATTTCAAGTTGGACTTTCCCCAAAAACTCCGCCGTGTAGAGTGTACTGGGTTCCGCAATGCTCGCGGTGGCGTCGCGGATGACGCCCGTGATGTTTAACATGATGTCCTTAGGCTTCGTGGTGCCGCCCAGATGGGCGCTGACACCAGGAATACGCAATGTATTGCCGCCGCCAAACTCCAAAGAATCATCCTTGATGCCCACGAAGACCGTGTCGTTGACAGGCGTGACGGCCAGGTCTGCGGTGGCTCTTGACTCCTGTTGGCCAAGGTAGTCGCCCCGCCAGGCCACCAGTCCGTTGGCGATGATGGGGCCGGGGAAATCGACGCTCATTTCAATGGGCGTCGTGTTAGTGGCGTCCTCCGAATCGTTGGCGTATGCGGCGACAAGGCCGATGTAGGGTCCATGTGAAATATTGGTCCAAGGACGTGGCAAATCTTCGAGCGGGACAATCAACCTGGCCGTGTTGGTTTCCGTGTCGAATACCACTTCTTCCGGTTTCGTGACCGTGATTTCCTTTTCGTTTCCAATCACGGCAAAGAGCTTGAAATCTGTTATGGTTTTACGCGAACTGTCTGGCACGCTGAACGTAATGAGTGCGTATGGGTAGTATTTCAGGAAGAGGCTGTTCCGCCCGAATTCAACCAGCATCGTGGCGGCACCATAGTTCTGGATGCTGAAGGTGTGCTTGGTATTTTCCGCTTTGGACATATCGGCGGGGGAGCTGAATATGGCTCTGAAGCCATTTTGTTTGAATCGGTCAATTTTTGGTTCTTGGACGAATGGCGTCGAATCAATGAAAAACGTATAAAGATTTCTGTTTTCATAGCCGATGCCTTGCTTGAGGGAAAAATAATCATAGATGAATTCCAGGTAGTCGGCGGCCAGACTGTCATCGGGATTCATGGTTTTGACGGCTAGTTTAAGGGCCCACATACCGTCGCCTTTTTTGTAGCCTTGGGAGCTGAATACGGCGGGCCAGAATTCCATGTCCTTGTATTTGACAAATGTCAGCCATGTGCCGAAGGGCGTCAGATTGTAGCCATGGTGGTTTGAGCCGTTTTGATTCCACACCGAACTTGAGCGGTAGAGGCCGTTGATGGGAGCACGGGCAAACGTATGGTTGTCAGGGTGATATGTTGTTTTATCTTTTGTGATGAAATATTCAGCCGTGGAGCCTGCCATTTCATCCAGAAAAATAGCCGTGAAATGGCTGGCGTAATAGTATTGATGATAGTGGAAAAGCTCGTGGCAGCAAGTCTCCGCCCTTTCTCTGTAGTTCAAGCAGCCCTCTGGCACGTCGATATAGGGTGCGCTGAACAATCCAGGCGCGTTGCAGTATGCGTCGGTTGCATTTTCCCGACCGATTGGAATCACGCCGTACCATTCAATGGGATTCTTGTTGATGTTGACCTTGATGCGTTTGGCGTTGGTCCATTTTTTTGCGAAATCCGGCAGTCGCGGCATCCCCTGCTCGCCGATTTTTGTGTAGGCATCTTCTAAATCTTTGGCAAGCTGCCTGACCTGTGTTTCGGGAACGGATGTGTGAAGTTCAATTAAAAAATGGTCTGTACGATAGATTCCATACCAACTGAGATAGTTCAATTTCTCAAAGGCGAAATTGTCGTCTGCACGGGTGGATTGCTGCAACGGCTCGGTTCTCGTGGCGGTTGTCTTGTAGATGACGGCGAGGGAGAAGGGCTTCTGCTCGTAGTCGCTGTTGTTTCCGAATTCGGGCGTCCAGGTCAGTTTGCGGTTGGCGTAGGTGACGCCGAACTCATCCTCCGCAGGAAGCAATTGGTAGCTCCACTGCGTGGTCTTTCGATGCGGACCGTGGTCGGGGATGCCCAAAAGCAGCATGGGCTTGCCTGCGGCGTCGTTGTGTTCCGCCGGCACGTCCAGCGTGAAGGAGCCTTCATGGAGCATCGGTGCTCCGACCATCCCATAGACGGTGACGGGCTGCGTCATCTGGCATGGACCTAGGTCGATGTCGAAGTCGGGTGGCGGTGTCATGGTCACGAACGAGACGGTTACATCTCCCATGCAGGAAGTGGGGATGTCCATTGTCAATCCGCCTGCAGATAGGGAGTAGGAGTTTTGGTAAACGTTCATGTTGATGGATTTAAGCAATTTCGGCAACGGCTTGCCGTAGATGATGGCATCAATGAGCAGGTTTTTGTCCGTGTTGTCCAGCTTGCCGTCGAAGTTCAAGTCGGCTGCATCGGTTTTATCGAGCGTGTTTCCGAGCATTTCGCCGAGGATGACAAGATCGGCGATGTCGATTCTGCCGTCGTTGTTGAGGTCGCCTTCGATGGCGCACAGACGGGCGGCGGTCATGACAAGTATGAAGAGATAGAAGAGTTTTTTCATGGTTCCGCCTCCTTATTTTTCCTTTTTGAAAATCCAGTAGAGTTCATTGGGGAGCAGGGCACCTATGTGAAAGACGTATGCGTTTGCAGCCTTGTCTAGACGGAAGACGACCGTTGCGCCGCCAGGCGGGGCTGTCGTCTGCGAGACAACCACCATGTTCCAGCCAGGCTTCAAGCTGATGGGGGGCGCGTCGCTTTCGATGTACGGCAGAGTCTGATATGGCGTTCCCGTGAAAAACAGGAGCAGCGGCAGGAAGGGCGTGAGTTCTTCAGGTTGACGATACTGCGAGCCGTCCCATGTCCAGACGGCAAGATTCGATACGCCGAGTGCGTAGGCGAGATCGTCAACGGACGTGACACCGATGTCTCCCGGCATGCAGAACACGTTCCATGCATCTGTTTTCAAACCGTTCAGACTGAGTGATTTGTATTTGTTGTCATCTTGCGTGTCGTTTTCCATGCCGTCGATATGGATGACGCGGGTGGCGACATCGCCCAAGACAGCCGCTTCCGAATATTGACCGTAGTCGCGGGCAAGCCGCAGATTGGCGTTTAGCTTCACTGTGGCGTCCATGGTCGTGGTCGGTTTGTAGAAGACCAGTTTGAACAATTTCACATCTTTGTCCAGCTTGTCATCGTTGAACAGCTGTTCTCCATAGTAGCCGTCATAAAGGAGGAAACGGAGGGAGGACATACCGTCGTCGTCGCTTCCCATGTCAAACTGCGGTATCTCGCTCGGCTGGGGCCAAGTGAATTCCAATTTGTTGAATTTCAACTCTTTGGAGTATTGGAGCGTGAAATCCATGCCGTCGTATGTGTTCTTGGATTCCGACATCAATACAGGAATTGCGATTGAATCGTCTCCGATTTCCGGTTCGCCTAGTGTGATGACGGCGGGGCGGGAGGCGAAGAACGCCTTCACCGTGATGGATCCCGTTGGTGTGACGACAAGCGGGTTGTCGGTGACGACTTCTCCATTCACCAACCAATATTGGAACGTGGATTCGGCGTCGGAATCGGCGGCGATGGTCATCGCCGAGCCTGAACGGGCGGCGTAGCTGCCGCTTCCCATCGGCAGCAGATGGGCATAGCGATTGTCGATGTCCAGTGTGAACGGTACGGGGAAAAAATTGACATTGTCCAAAATGTGTGGTGTGGTGTCGCCGTCGCCCCATTCATGGAGATTGCCAGAAGCATCGATGGCGACCGTACGGTCGGCGGCTGCGGCGACGGCGGTAACTTTCTTTCCCGTCAACGGCAGGCCGTTTGCGGCTCCGAGCTGACCTTTTTCGCTGTCGCCCCAGGCGTGGAGCGAGCCATTGGCGTCGAGGGCGATCAAGTGGTTGTTTCCCGCCGCGATAGAGACGACTTTTGCTGATAGACCTATGATTTTGGCGGGCATCGGATAGGTTGCTCCGACGGTGCCTCGACCAAGCTGGCCTTTTCGGTTGTCGCCCCATGTCCAGACGTTGCCTTCCGTGTCCAACGCGGCACCGAAAGCCGCTCCTGCCGCGATGGTGGTGACTGTCGGAAGTCCTTTGATTTCAACATATTTACTGAAAGACAACGGAGCGGAGGCACCTAATTGGCAATGGTCGTTGGCACCAATTCCCTTGACGATGCCGCAGGACGTGAGCAGGAGGGTGAAGCCGTTCTGCACGGCGCATTGGATGGCATTCTCCTCTTCGAGAAGATCCATATCTTTATTGTAAACGTTGGTGTTGTCATTGACGATCAGCCTGCGCTTCTTGTCGGAGACTTGAATGACGGTGAGACCGCCCGGGCCGCCCCACGCACGTTCGATGTGCTCCTTGTCTCGTGGTTCACTTTCGCTTTCACCGGAATTTCTGTACCAGCCTTTGCCGTTGACGGCGCGGAGCAGATGATTGCTGCCGTAGTTGGCCCAGTTTAAGTAGCTGAACCAGTGGTAATCGGATGGGAAAGAATCCTCTCCATAGTAGTCCGATGCTTCTCCCGTCCCTTCCTTGCCGTAATAGGCGGTGTCTTTGGCGAGAGCGAAATAGAGGGTTTCGGCGGCTGCGGCGAACTGCGGCGGCGTATCCTGCACGACTCTTCCGTTGATATTGTTGTAAGCACCCCATAACCAGAGGTTTCCCTTGGCGTCACGGTAGCCTGTGGCGTCTGCGGATGCCTGGAGGAGCGACGCGTCAGGCGTGAAATGCGCAATGAATTTCTCACCGCCATAATAGAAGGCTTTTGAGACGCGGGAGAGCGGTTCGAGGGCGGGGCCTTCCCAGTAGGCGAAGCGGTAGCCCGGTCGTGCCTGGGCATACAGATCGATTATGCTGCCGACAGTACGGTGATGGCCACCGTATGAATAATCAAAGCTCGCAGAGGCATACCCTTGGTCATCGTTTTCACTCATGCAGTCGATTTCATACTCATCGTCGAATTGCGGCAAAGCAACCATTTGGGGTAGGCTTTCTGGCGTCAGGGCGGGATATGGCGGAGTGGTTCCGCTGGGTGTGACCGTCGCTTCAGTTGACCACGGCGAGAGGTTGCCCGTCGCATCGACGGTACGTACGGCCCAGTAGAGCTTTTTCGCTGGCAGATTGGTCAGTGTCACGCCGCTTCTGCGGGGGAATGTGTTGCCCATTGCCATGACATCATCCTTTCCGCTGGCGGTGCCAATGCGCAGGTAGTAGCGGAGGCCGTCCGCAGCGGTTTCCGCATCTGCGGCATCCTGCCAACTGAAGACGGCCTTGCCGTTCTTCGCATCCTTTGCGGAAAGTCCCGTGGGGGTGGATGGTGTGGCGTTTGTCGCGTTGACTTCATTATGGACGTATTTCATGCCTGTGACGTTGCGGCTCGGAGTGCCTCTCGTCGCTATTCCGCTACTGCGGTGGAAAAGGCCGCCGTGGACGATGTCGGGCCTACCGTCATCGTCGAAATCGACGACGGTCATGAGCGACGGGCCGCAGTATCCCACCGTCCCATTCAGCGCAATAGGGGAGGCTGCGTATTTCTCGCCGTCCCATGAAAGAAATTTGACGTATGTCTTTCCGCTGTCGTAGATTGGGTATTGGGCAATGATGTCTTCCCCGAATGTGTTGGTGTTGTAGCCGCTGTAGAGTTTGTTCCCCTGAAGTCCGGAGACGACAGCCTCCAGCCGTCCATCCATATCGACGTCCGCCCAAGTGGCGTTGCCGCACCATCTTTGTGGAATGTCGGCGGCGATTGGCATGGCAAACGGAAGTTGCACATTGCCTTGCGCGTCGTCCGGGCGGCCGTGAAGGATGCGGAGTGCGGACCGTGGGCCGTTGATGGCTTCGTCGTAGTTGGTGCAGGAGCCGCCGCAGTAGAGGATGTCGTCGCAACCGTCCTGATCGGCGTCCGCGATGGCGACAGAAGTGTATCGGGCCTGTGGCAGTGGCAGCTCGTATGGCGTGAAGTGCATGTTGCCGTTGTTGATGAAGAGGATGTCTCTTTCAGTCCAGTTAGGAGGCGGATCCTGGCAGATGGCGACGAAATCCGTCCAGCCATCGCCGTTGACGTCGCCGACGGCGAGTCCATGGGCAAGTTCCACGGGCTGTATGCATTGGATCAGTTTATCAGATATTGGATAGACGGTGTATTCCGTCGGGGATTCCTGCCGGATGATTTGCGTCTGGGCGCTGTTGACGAGCACGAAATCGGGCCGTCCGTCGTTGTCGAAATCCGCAGTTGCGAAATAGCCGGGGAGGCCCTGAGCCTCGTATTCGCCGTCGCGGTGCGCGATGACGGCGAGTCTTGTGAAATTGCCTTTGCCGTCGTTCTTGAGAAAGATGGTATTTGCGCCATTGGAAACAGCGACATCCAGTACGTTGTCGCCGTCCAGATCCACGAGGATGACTTCGAATTCGGTTGTGGCGTTGCCGCCAATGTCCAGATGGCTTTCCTGCCAGGAGCCGTCCGCCTGCCGCAGCCAGACGGAATGGCGGAATTCGACATCCGTGTTGCGGCCTTCTTCATTAATGATGCCTCCATCAATGCCGCAGTCCTGCCGGACGGAGGAGATCGCGTCAAGACGCCCGTCGCCATTGAGGTCGCCGAACTGGATGCTGCCCGTGTGCGGGAAGAGCGGCGGGAGGACGTTTTCCGTCTCGTAGAGATTCGGCAGACTGCATTGGAAGGCCGGATAATAGGTGCTGTTGTATGGTTTGACGACCACATCCATCGGAACGCTACGGATGACATTGCCTTCCGCATCGAAGAATTCCGCCTGGACGATTTCGCCGACAGGACTCTTATCTGACGCGAATCCCATGTACAGGTCGAGCTGCCAAAGGCGCGTGTTTTCGAATCCCGTGAGATCGATGAGCAACTGCGTGTTGACCAAGTCGCTTTCAGGGCTTTTGACATACATGTTCATGGCGAAGAGCAGATTGTCCATCTCCATGCCGTTGACCGAGATATCAAATCCGCCTGGCCAGTAGCGGCCGTAACTGCCCATCATGTTCTGCTTCCAGCCGTTTGGGTAGCCGTCGCAGGAGAAGGTGAGCACCGCCCTCATCGCGGGGACGTAGTCGCCATCACCGACCGTCATGGAATAGACTTCGTTGTCAAGGAAGTCATGTGTCAGGAAGGAGTCGTAGGCAAACCAGATGTAGCCGCGTTCGTCATTGATGGAGACACCCCAGTTGGTGCCCCATGAATTGACGGCCAACAGCGCACCTTTCTTTTGGGTACCATCTTTGGCGGTATAGGGCATATCATCGTCATAGCCGATGATGGTCACGGCATGGGGCTCCCGTGTGCTTCCGCTTGACGGCCAGACGAATACGTCGTTGTTGTTGCTGTCCACAGTATCCTTTGTATCGTCTTCGCGTGTGAATTCAATAATTTCGCCTTTTCCCGGATAGTTGTCGAAGCTTACGGGAATGCGTTTTGTGCTGGCGCTGAAGATTTCACCAGCGGCGAGGGCTTTTTTCAATTTCAGCAAGCCCTCGGGCGTGTTGATGTCGGAGAGGATGACGGCCTGACCGCCCTTGTGACGGAGGGCGGAAAGCAATTCATCCGTTGTCGGTATGTACCATTCCTGGATGGCTCCTGTGAACGGCAATTCGGCGAGCGTTCGATAACCGACACTGCAGAGCTTTTTGATGGTTTCAAGCGAGTTGGCACCGTTGACGGTTGTTCCGTCTCCATGCTGGACCATGATGATGCTCCATGTGGGGGAGACCATCTTCTCCGTATCTTTTTCGTAGTCCCATCGGCCTTCGCCCAACCGTCTGGACTCGTAGTAGTTGCGCAGATAGTAGGTGGGTGAGAAGCTGCCGCAGATGCCCAGCTGCCCCTGATTCCAAACCCGTGGCAGATGCGACTGGTTGACGATGCGGGAGGGCAGTTCCGCCCGCGTCTGCGGCGGTTCGTATTCGATGACATCCCGCAAGGCGGCCTCCCGCTCCTTTTCTGAAAGAAGGCGCAATCCTGTCGGATGCTGGGCGAACAGACTGGCGGCGAACAGCACAACTGACAGAAATGCAATGTATTGCTTCTTCATGAATCTCCTCCTGTGGCTGGTTTCACTGCATTTTTTATGGATGATTTCGCTGTGAAATTGAATTGGTGTTTTCTCGCGTCTCTGGTCCTGTTTTTCCAAGGGGGCGAGAGACGCGAGGGCGGTTGCCACGGATTAAAACAAACTTTTGTATTATAGTTTGTAAATATAAGATTTCAAGGCATTTTCTGATTGTTTCCCGTTAAAAATACAATGTGTTTTCATTCAACAATCAGCTTGAGGTCGTCAATGCGGACGGGGCGGCCGAGCTCCGCGCTCTTGCGGATGGCGATGCACGTCAGATGGGCGTTGACGGCGGAGCGGAGGTTGTTCGGCGACTCTTTGTCCTCCTGGATGCATTCCACGAAGTGCGAGACCATCGCGGGGAAGGGGTGGTCATAGACGTCGCCAGACTTCTTGACGCCCGTGTCCAACGTGAAAAAGTCCTTCTGTCCTTCGAAACGTTTTAGGTAGAAGCGGTCGTTGACGATGGTGCCTTTTTCGCCTAAGATGCTCGTATTCGCCATGTAAGGCGTTGTGCCGACAAGCGAGCAGGAGAAGACGCCGATGGCGCCGTTGGAGAATTGAACTTGTGCCGTTTCAACGGGCGGATATTCATAATAGTTTCCGACCATCGCCGCCTGGGCGGAGACGCGGGTGATGTCCGCCCCGATGATGTGGCGGACCATATCGACGGAATGGCAGCCGGCCAGAATGAACGCGCCGCCCGTCTGTTCGGCATGCTTCATCCAGCCTTTGCGTTCGCGGCCGAACCAGTAATCGGTATTGGCCATGAAAACCTTTCCGAGTTCGCCTTCGGCGACGAGTCGCCGTTGCAGTTGGACGAGCGGGTTGAACCGCAGGATGAACGCCACAAGTGTATGGACGTGAGAGGATTCCGCTGTTTCAATGAGGCGCGGGATGTCTTCTTCGCAAATGGCGATGGGCTTTTCCAGAAAGACATGCTTGCCTGCTTTCATGGCGAGAATGGCCTCCTCCGCATGTTGGCAGTTGGGTGTGCAGATGGAGACGATGTCGATACGGTCGTCATTGAGGATGTCGTTGAAATCCGTCGTGGCGCGGCAGTTCAGACCGAATTCCGCCTGTTTGGCCTGGACGCTTTCGAGCCGACGGCTGCCGAGCGTAACGACTTCGCAGGCAGGATGTTTCAGATAGGCGTTGATATGGCCGCTGGCCACCCAGCCGCAACCCCAGACCGCACAACCGAATTTACCGTTTTTCATGATGATTCTCCAATAATTTTTCAAACCACAGATCACACAGATTAAACAGATTGCCTCGCTGCCGGGCCGACAACTTGTAAAAGGCTTGTTATGCAAAACAAAAATCAAATCGTGAGAAATCCAACGGCTCCGGCGGCTTGGCGGTTCAGAATGCGCTTCGCGCAGGGATTTCTTCATGGAAAAGTA
>Ga0310696_10008287_pt1 | contig 12135 bp, 9 predicted proteins | sample AusTroGonzalo_MG_4_FD_203885 | JGI IMG/M metagenome (GOLD analysis project Ga0310696, IMG submission 203885) | Bovine rumen microbial communities from tropical cattle in Woodstock, Queensland, Australia - Gonzalo_02 (v2) (version 2) | ecosystem: Host-associated > Mammals > Digestive system >... | reverse complement strand
AAAAGGCTGTTTTTGTTCCTAGTCTGCAAGTTTTTGGCAGACCGGGAACACCTAGGAGTTTATGCCGGCGCAAAAAATGGCAATTATCGTGCAGCAGCCAAGTGATTGATAGATAGGTGATTACCGGAAAGAGAATCGTCGAATTTCGACGATTCTCTTTCCGGGAAAGTGTTGATAATCAAAGGGTTAAGTGTTGCATGGCTGGCGAGTTCTGCGGCACCGCCGGCGGACGAGGCAAGCCCGCCGGCTACAGTTCGGGCGCTGCGGGAGGCTCTGGGGGAAGGCCTTCCTCGCGCCCGACTGTTGCTCGCAGCCGCGAAGGAACGGGGGAAGGGGAATCAGAGAACAAAAGCCGCTACTAAAGCCTACACCCGCCCACCCCTGCGCGAGAAAGCGCAGCGGTCGGGCATGACGAAGATCACGTTCTGACCGCACTGTCGACGGAGTGGCGGTAGACGATGAAGCGTTGGTAGAGGAATTCGGTGGAGACGTTGAGGAGCATGTTGATGGCGGTGACCAGGTACTCGTTCCAGCCGAGGCCGTCGGCGAGGTGGCTGCCGAGCCAGGTGGTGGCAGGCGTGAACACCATGTAGTAGGCGAACACCAGCATCATGGCCCGGGGCACGTTCGCCGCCGAGCGGAATGTAAACTTGCGGTTAAGGGTGAAATTCCAGAGAACGCTCAGGGTAAGGGCGATCAGATAGCACGGCCAGTAGCTCCAACCCGTCGTCTCGTTCAGGAGCGCGAAACTCCCCATCTCTATGACCCCTGCGCTTGCAGAGAAACCCACGAACTTTGCAAAACGCCAGACCTCTTTCGAATCCATGCTGCAAAGATAATCAAAAAGGCCTCACATTGAATGCAGATAGCAGCGCACGTCCCCCCAGCGGCGGGCAGCAAGGTCGGTAGGATAGATAAGGAAATTCAGCATCCCGCAATCGAAGAAACGAAGGCCCCAATCATCGCTCTCATCCACCTGCAGAAGCGAAATCATCCCCGGGCACTCATCCCGGACCTCCTCATAGAAAGGATAACCCAGCAGGCGGAACGAATCGTCCATCGAAGCCCCCGACGAAAAAGTCAGCGTCTCGGCAGGGAGGCCGGACGAACCCTCGTCAAGCGTACGCAGATTATCGCAGGAAGGTGAATACAGCACCCGGAAACAATCCGGATTCCATTCCCCCATTCCGGGAGATGATGTGGCGTCGAGATCGCCCAGGGCATAGTCCAGGGCGGCAAAGAAATACAGCATCCCCTCATGCGGGAGGAGGCCCTTCGGATCGAAGGGAGCAATCTCCTCGCAACGGATCTGACACATGAAAGTCAAGGGGCCCTCACCTGCCGCCGGATACTCCATATCCTCGGGCATATCCGGCGACCCCCACCACTTGCTCCTGGCGAAGAGAGGGTCATCAGTTTTGCCAAAAAGAAGTCGTACAGCCATATCGGATTAGTATTCAGTGCCTTGCAAATATAAATGGAAATTCCTATTATTGCAAACCACAACAACACTAAGATGGAAGTAAACCTCATCTGATATGGATACTGGAAAGAAATTCGTAATAACCATCAGCCGCGAAGTCGGATCCGGCGGCCGCACCATAGGCCGCGCCCTCGCGGAGAAACTCGGCGTACGCTATGCCGACAAGGACGTCATCAACGCCCTCGTCGAGAAATACGGCTACACCCCCGCCAGCATCGAACGCATCAAGGGCGAGAAGAAGAACATCTTCAACGACCTCTTCAGCCACATGAACCCCGTGCCGCACCCCGCAGGAATCGGCGCCGTGGGCAATCTGTACAACTACGCGGTTACCAACGACGACATCTTCCACACCGAGAGCGAAGTCCTGAAGAAGATAGCCTCGGAAGGCTCCTGCGTCGTGGCCGGAAGGTCCGGATTCTTCATCCTGAAAGACCTCCCCAACAAGATCGACGTGTTCATCCACGCATCCATGCAGAACCGCGTCAGGCGGGTGATGGAAAAGCAGGGCATCTCCGCAAAGGAGGCCGAAGAAATCATCCACCGCATCGATAAGAGCCGCGAGAACTATGTGGAGCGCTACACCGGAACCAGCCGCTACGACGCCCGCAACTACGACCTCGTGCTGAACGTAGATAACATCGACACCGATGAAGCGGTGGACATCATCCTCCGCTTCATCGCCGCAAGCAAAGACTGACATGGCAAGATAGTCTTCGCGGTGAAGGCTATCTAGGGCATGTATTTGAAAATCATTATTTCCTGATCATCCAGTTCGTCGTCGTTCTGATCGAGGGCGGTCCAGTAAAACGAACCGTGGAGGCCGAGGTATGTCCTCTGGCCGAGGTTATACAGGCGCCCATATTCCGGTTCGAAGAATTCGTAGCACTGATTGATGTTAGTGCCTACGCCTACTTCGTTACGAACCGTGCAATACAATCTGTTGATGTTGCTGCCGTACTGGTAGAAGCCGTAATCCCCGTATTCATCGTAAACCTTCCACTTGAGATTGTCTGGAACGTTTCCTTTAAGCTGCTCGTTCCTGATGACCACGCTGACGGGCGCGATGAAACCAATGTCGGTATTGTCGTTGGGAAGGGCAAAATCGCCGGTCCTGTTAGCGCAGACGATGACCACGATATCGTTCTCCCTTGCGTTATTGAGGGATATCCTGCGCCAATTCGAAGGCGCATTAGGGTCTGCCAGGGTAGATATCGCGCTGCCGGTCCCGCTGGCCGATTCGGCGGTGGTGTAGAGATTGGCGGGCACTGCGATTACCGAAGGGATGTAGGAGGTCTCGTAGGGCAGGTTCTCGAAGTCGGCAGAATTCTTACCGCTGACATACTGGGTGATGGGTGTGCCGGATGCGGGTGTAATGGTTACGTAGTATCCTGCAGCATCCGCTACGGTCGACCAGAATACCGAGATCTTGTTCTCGGAATACAACTTGAGGCGGGCCTGCACATCCTGAGGCGTGGCGAGCGCCGGACGCTGGTCGTTTTTGGTTACGATCTCCACCTTTTCGATGTAAGGGTCGGTCCCGGTAGCGCGGATGTATCCGACGTTTGACAGGGCGGACGACAGATCCAGTTCGTATATGCCTGCGCCGTTCAAGCTGGCGTAGGCCGGGCCGCTGGTGCCGCTGGCGGACGAGGTGAAGAACAGGTTCCCTCCGCTGCCGGAAGTGCCGGACACTTTGACGCGTATCTTGTTGATGCGTTGGTTGAAATAGGGAGTCATGATGTAGCTGGGGCCGCCGCTGTAATTCGACCTGCGGAGCTCGATTCCGGCGGGGGAGCTGTTGCTGGTCTTGGCGTAGGCAACTTTCCAGACCTCGAGGTCGGGCTTCTTGACGCGGACGGTGGAGTAGCTGGAGCTGGCTCCTGCAGACACCCATTCGGATGCGTTCAGGCAGGCATAGTTGAGGTTCGTTTGCTTGGGGATACCTACTACGCCGAGCATGTTCACATTGAAGATGGTAGGTTTGCCGGAGATGAATTTAAGGCTCCTGCCGGCCGGGATGAAGACATCCCTGGTGAAAGTGGCGGTCTCGGTTTCGATGACGACCGTAAAGTAATCGCCCTCATACAGTTCGAAGGGGTAGCAGGTGAACCATGCGGTCATCCCGTTGGCATCGATGCTCTGGTCGCTGTAGTCCAGTTTGATGCTTTTGTAAGGGCCGGCGGCGCCGAATGAGATTCTGGGCGTCGAGGTGTTGAGGTCGTAACCGGTAAGGCCGGCCAGGACCACATCCTGGTTGTCTTTCTTTGCCGTGAAGTTGATGGATACGATCTTGTCGTCGCTGTCAAGGTTCTTGATGCCCATCTTGGCTACGGCGACCACCCTTGCGAAACGCATGTCGAGGCTGGTGGGTTGGGTGCTCCGCTCTATCTTCTTGGCAATGAGTATGTCGCACTTGGGGCTGAAGCTCGTGGCGGTGGGTTTCTGATTCTGAGGCAACGTGGCCAAAGCATTATTGAAACCCGCGGCGAGATTTACGCACGAGGCGGGGTATAATGCAGAATATGAGAAAGATGCGGCACTCTTTACCTGTACGTTGGAGCCGAAGGTCATGGTATTGCCGCCGTCGGTGGTGACACCTTCCTGGCTGTCGAACGACGTGAAGTCGTTGTCGGCTTTCTCGAAGATTTTGATCTTTTCGCCGGAGGTGCTCCATAGCACTCCATTGCCGCTGATGTAGGTTTTGGAATCGGAGCCGTCGGTGTCGTCGTCGACTCCGGCATTGATGGTGAGGGTAACGGTTTCGACCGGTTCGGGGGCGATGTTGCCTGCCTCTTTGGAACAGGCGACTAACAGCAGAGCCGACGCAGCGGCTGCGAGGTAAATCTTAAAAGTCTCCATAATCGTTCTCAGGGTCATCGAGTAATAAAGCAACTCCCGGTGCGCCAGTGAGGCCGAAGCTCTGGCAGACCACTCCTCCCGCGTACAACGCGAGGGGCTCCGCACAAGGTGCGGTGTAATACTGTTTTGTGTACATAAATTTTTATGATGATAGGTTCGTTTCCCCCTCAAAATCAATGAAGTCGCCAAGGTAGCGACTTTTTCGCATATATTCAAAAATAATTGCCCCCGCCCCTCCCTCGCCCCCCCCTTTCGCCGCCCGGTGTTACACAAAGAAGGCTGCTCGATATCGAGCAGCCTTCTTTAAACGGCGCGATGCCGCTACTCGGAAACGTACTTGTAGTAGGTGAAGGTTTGATTCTTGATGTTGCTACTACCCGTGATAGAGGTATAGCACCTCCAGTCCTGAGTGCTATAGACGCCGACATATCGGTTGGTGCCCGTATTCTTCAGGTAACCACTGTCTTCAACGAATACTTTGTTGGTGTTTGTTCCAACGCGCACGCCATTGTTGTTATTGGTGCAGTACAGCCAAGTATCAGCCGAGCCGTTGGGATGGAATGTATATCCGTCATCAGAGATGCTGACATTCCACTTCAGGTTGGCTGCGACAGTACCCGTCAGCTTGCCGTTCGATATGGTCACGCTTTCTGCGGAGGGTGCACTGCTGGCGCCACCGTTGTTAGGCATGGCAAAGGTCCCGTTTGAGCTGGTGCACACAATCACGAACACGTCGCTTGCGGTCAGGCTGGCCAGAGGAGTGGCCACCCAGTTTCCGCCCTGGCCACCGCCACCACCATTGTTGACAATGGTCAGCGAATAAGTGGCGCTGCCGGATTCGTAGGTGTCGTCCTCGGCGGCGGTGGCGGTGATGGTCACGACTCCCGCGGCTTTGGGGGTAATGGCACCCGTGGAGGCGTTGACGGCGGCAATGTTGGCGTTGCTCGAAGAGTAAGTAACGGTGGTTTGGGCTCCGGATACGGTCTGGCCGGCCTTGGCGGTGTTCAGGGTGCAGTCGGTGCCTATGGTCCAGGTTACGGATGCCGTGGCGAACGACAGAGTCTGAGGAGTCTTAGGCTGAGGAACATTCGCTCCGGCGACCAGCAGCAGGTTGTCGACACGGCAGTTGCTGCTGGCGGTATTTGTAATAGTCAGCTTGAAGGTGGAGGTGCTGGCCGGGATGCCGGTAACCGCCCACTCTACATCGGGCTCTCCGGATGACAATTTGGTAATGACGACACCCTCGATGGCATCGCCGTTATTCTGCGTGACGGTAAGCACGCAGTAGTCGTGGTTCGTCTTGTAGGTCAGCGTCGCAGCCGTTGCACCGGCAATAGGAACATTGGAAACCGTGAACGTTCCGCCGCTCTTGCCCACCAGAATCTCCGGAGCGGTCCCTCCGGCCAGGCTCTGGTTCTGGTAAGAAGCTGTCCCACTATAATTCACAGTCCCTCCACCATACACATGCGATGCACCGCTGGCGGAAGATAAGATATACTCCCAACCGGTAAAGTCTTCGGTCCAAATCATGGTCCCGTCGGTAGGCACGGCGAGAGTTCCACCGCCGCTGGTGCCGGTGGTAACTGCTGCGGCAGATGCTGCAGGGGAGTTGGAAGTAACGTACTGGTCGGCAGAAACCGCAGCCACCGAAGCGGTGTATTCGGTCTCATAATTAAGGTTGATGAACGATGCGGAAGTAGCGCCGCTGACCGTCTGCGAAATCGTAGTGCTGCCGCTGACCAGCTTGACTACATATTCCGCTGCGCCATCCACCGCATCCCAGGAAACATTGATCTTGTTGGCGACAGTCTGGTCCACCGCCGCGGAGACGTTCGCAGGAGCGCTGAGAGCCGGGCGGGCGTCGTTCTTGGTGAACACCTCTATCTTGGAGATGTAAGGTGCAGCGCCGGTGCCGCGGATATATCCCGTCTTCTTGGATACGGAAGACAGGTCGATAGTATATTCTCCCGTGGTGTTGCTGGGCTCTACGGACAGCTCGCTGTCGTTCTCTTCCAGGGCGTCGGCGAAGAACAGTTTCAGATTGCTGGTGCTGGCGCCGACGAGGGTGATGGTGATATGGTCGATCTCCTCTGCAAAGACAGGCAGGCCGACATAGCTCTTATCCCCGTTCTGGTCGGCCCTGCGGAGCTGGAAGGCGGTGGTGGCGGAGTTGGCCAGCACGGCATTGGTTGTCCAGATATCTCCATGGGCCTTGGAAACGGTCACGTTCGAGTAGGTGCTGACGCCGCCGGCATTCACCCATTCCTCTGCCGTAAGATTGGCGTAGGAAAGATTGACTGCCTTGGGAGTCGCGGTAATCCCCGACATATTGACCCCGAATACGGAGGGCTTGCCCATGTTGAACGCCAGGGTCCTGCCGGCGGGGAGGGTGGACTCCTTGGTATAGACGCCGGTTTCGGTCACTATCTCTACCTTGAAACTATCTCCCTCGACAAGTTCGAAGGGATAGCAGGTGAACCATACGGTCAGGCCGTTCGCTGCGAGGGTCTTTCCGGTGTAATCCATCTTGACGCTGGTGTTGGCGATGCGGCTGCCGTATTCGCCGGAGAGAGAGGTGGTCTCGAGATTATAGGCGGAACGGCCGGCCACGACTACATCCTGCCCGCCCTTCTTCGCGGAGAAGGTGACGGATTCGACATTCTCCTGGGTGCCGAGGTTCTTGATGGTCATGCATCCCACGGCGACCATTCTCGCGAAGCGCATGCTGAGGACGGTGGCCTGCGTGGCGGTCTCGAGCTTTTCCGCGAAGAGCAGATCCGCCTTGGGATCGAAGCTGGTGGCGGTAGGTTTCTGGTTGTAGGGGGTATTCACGCCCACATTGTTGAGGCCGGGCACGCCGCTCTGATAGGCGGATGCGGGGTAGATGGCGCAGTAGGTGAATCCCTCGCCGCTCTTTTCGTAGATATTGGATTCGAAGCTCATGGTGGCGCCGCCGTCGGTGGAGACGCCCTCCTTGCTCTCGACGATGACCACATTGTCGCCGTGGCGCTCGAAGAGCTGGATGGTCTCGCCGGTGGCATCCCAGCGCACATCATTGCCGTCGAGATGGGTCTTGGTGTCGGGGCTGCCGGCGTTGACGGTGATAGGCACGAGCTTAGGCTCCGGTTCCTTAACGGTGTTTTCCTTGGCGCAGGAGAAAGAAAGAAGGGCTGCGCCGAACAAAATTGCGATAGATGCTGTTTTTCTCATGGCTGTTCCTCCTAAAAATCTCCATAATCATTTTCCGGATCATCGAGCAGCAGCGCTACTCCCGGCGCGCCGGTGAGCCCGAAGCTCTGGCACACCATCCCCTGCGCGCACAGCACAAGAGACTCCGCACACGGTGCGGTGTACAAACGTTTTTTGTCCATAATCAGTATTAAGTTTTAAATTGTAATCTGATCAGGTTATTTCAGGCTGAATTGTGTTCGTTTCCCCATAGTGGGACTGGGCCCAAAGATAATGACTTTTTGGATAATACACAATTGGTTGCGAGAATGGTGCGAAGTTCGTTCCCCGTTTTTTTGCGAAAGTGTCAAATTGTGCTTAACTTCGAAAGTTTTGTGGGAAATGTAACGTTAAAACTATAGAACTATGATTAAAAAACAACACTACACCGCACCCGGTGCGGACATCCTCGAACTGCGGGTCGAGGGGCAGCTACTTACCGGTTCCACTTGGGATAGCACCAACGGTACCGAGACCTTGACTCCCGATGATGATGTTTTCACTTTTTGACCTGGCCCTATGAAAAAGTATTCCTATATTCTCGCAGCCCTCGCCGCTGCATTGATGGCTTTCTCCTGCAACAAGGCAGAGAAGATTGTCGAGACTCCCGAAGAGGATGGATATGAGTACACTTTCCTCATTGGTGAAACAAAAGCTACTTTGAACGACGCTACCATCGCCTGGGAATCCGGCGACAAGGTGGGTTTTTATGCGGAAGGTACCACCAACAAGTATGGGACGGTTTCCGTAAATCCGGTTCAATTCAAAGTCTATCTCGATGCTCCGCTTTCGGCCGGTAACACGGTTTATTCCTACTATCCGTATTCCGGTGGTAATTCCTCGAAAGCTGCCAACGCCGTAAGCCTGACAATCCCCGCATCGCAGACCCTTGGCGATATGGATGCCATGCCTCAGGCCGGTATCCCCTATACCATTTCCAGCGATTTCGTCAGCGGCAACAACGAGGTTGCAATGCTGCACTTCTGCAATCTTGGTTCGGTAATCCGCTTCCTGGTTTACTCTTCGGATGCAGCCTACAGGACCGAAACGGTAGAGAAGATAGTCTTCGATGCCGATAAAGGCCTTGCCGGTGCATTCACCTTCGATCTCACGGCCGTCGATTATGACAATGCAAGCACCTTGGCTGTTTCCGGATGCGCTGCCAAGTCTGTTGTCGTGACCGGAGCCCCTGCAATCGGTACCAATCAGAGCGATGCCGGCGTGGCCGATATGGTGATTGCTCCTGGTACTTACTACGGAAAGATCACCCTCATTACCGATGTTGCCAGGTATGAATACACCCTGACCGAGCCCCAGAAGCTAACCTTCGGAAGGAACAAGATCAAGAAGATAGGTCTGGACCTTGCCAGTGCAAACTGCGTCCGCGTAGATCCTCACCCCGTGGGAGAGGTCTTCGTGCCGGCTACCTCCATCGCCGCCGGCGATAAGATCCTTATCACCTCCGGTTATACCGGAAGCATCCGTGTCATGGGTTCTCAGAGCAGCAACAACCGTAGTTCCGTCGCCTACAACGTTACCGATGGCAAGATTGTCTCCACTATCGATATGTTCCCGATGATCGTCGGCGCAGGCACCGAGAATGCGAGCTACTTCACTCTCTATGACCTCACGGTCCCGGGATATCTTTACACTGCATCTTCTGGTAGCAACTACCTCAGGACCCAGGCTAGCTCTAACGTCAATTCCGAGTGGGAAATCGAGATCGGCGACAATGGCAAGGCAACCAAGTTCCAGGCCACCGGAAGCAGCAACAGGCAGTTCATGAGATTCAACCCCAGTTTGTTCTCATGCTATGGCTCTGCCACTTCTCAGCAGGATGTCTATGTGTTCAAGATCGACAACGCCACGGCAATTACCGCAGTTGATCAGAACATCAAGTACAATGTTACCAGCGTGGAGATTCCTTTCTCCGTCGCCAACCCTTCCGGTGCAACGACCGCCACATTCGGCGACAACCCCGGCAACTGCGCCAGCAACCTCACCGTCAATGCCGATAAGGTAACCTTCGACATTACCGCCAACACCGGCGATGCCGCCCGCACCGTCGTCGTGAACATCTCCAACAACGGTGTCACCAAGGTCGTCAACATCACCCAGGCAGCCGCTCCTGTCAAGTTGGTTATGGGAGAGATCTCTGCAACTGTTCACGAGAATGATATTGTCTTCTCTTGGCCTGCTCTGGCTCATACAACCGGATACCAGGTAAGCACCGATGGTGGTTCAACCTATGGCGCAACCCAGGAAGGAACTTCTTATACCTGGTCCGGCCTGACTGCTCTGACTTCCTACACTATCTATGTGAAGGCTATCGGAGATGGCACGTTTACGCTTGATTCCGATCCGGCCAGCAAGCAGGCGACCACCCTTGCTCCCACCCTCGGCATCCCCTCCGATATTACTTGGACCCGTGCAAGCAAGACGGTCTCTTGGACCGACACCAACACCGGGGCCGGCACATATGGAACGGACTATAAGTATCAGTACACCATTGATAACGGTGCTACCCAGGTTGATGTGCCCGCTCCCGGAACCTCCGTCGTGCTGACTATTACCGAAAGCTCTGTCTTCAAGCTCAGGGCCGTTGCCTTGACCGAGAACAACAGGACCAGTGCCTGGTCAGATGCTTTACAGTGCTCGGTTGGTATGACTGCCATTTATACTGCTAACTTCGAAGGAAGCAAAGAGCATCGCACCTCTGGTACCAACAGTTACACTTCAAATAGTTATACGGTCAGCGGTGTGGTCTGGACGCTGAGTTATGCGGATGTTGTCACTTCTGGCAGTCCTTTGGCCGGCAGTGCCAACATTATGGCGCGTATAGCCAAGAATACCACCAATTCCCCGTCGGCAACCACGGCCAACATCCTGTCAGAATCTACGACAATCAAGAGAGTTACCTTCTTGATGAAGAAGAATGCGAATACCACGACATTCACCGCTCAGTATTCTACGGATGGAGGCACTACCTGGACCGATATGACTTATGCGGAAAATACCGGTGTTACTAACGGCTACAAGGCAGACCTGGATGTGACGGCCACAGATTTCAGGCTGAAGTTCTCCTGGTCGGTATCGAGTTCTACCACTGGCCACCGTGACCAGCAGCTCGACGACATAGTCGTTTACGCCGAATAGGCTTCAGTCGGATCGACACTTTCAAAGGGGATGGCTTCGGGCCATCCCTTTTTTGCTGCGTTTCGGTGGGTGGGGAACTCTTCGGCGCCATCGCACGCCGCCACTTCGCGCCGTCGCACCCCATCGGTAACCAAAACCCCGCCTTTTTGGTTACGGAACTCTCGGCGAACCCCATTGGTAACCAAATACACCCCTTTTTGGTTACGGATGAGGAAATCTGCAGAGATTTGTTCCTGAAAACCAAGGTTTTTGGGAACAAATTTGTATATTGGGGCCACGCTGCCATTGGTGCGGTGGATTTGTATTGTAGGATTTTAAAATGGTAACGTCATGGGTGACTTCTACTCTTCGGGCGCTCTGTCCCCCTCCCAACAGGACCTTCTCTGCGAACAACGTTTTTTGAACGGCGGGCCGTTCTGGCACATTTGCTCGAACGGACAGCTTATGGAGATTATCTTCAAGTCGGAAGAGGATTACAAATTCGCCGTAAATGCAATCGCTATCTCCGCGGCCATCACCGGGGTGCGCGTAATCGCATTCCAGGTAATGAGCAACCATCTTCACGCTGTCGCGGAAGGGGAAAGGCCCAGGTGCGAGGCTTTCTTTGAAGAGTCGAAGCGGCGGATCCGGAGATATACCGTCTCCCAGGGTAGATATGTGAATTATGATGCGTTCGAGGCGAAGAGTCTCCCCATCGACAACCTAGGCGCCCTCCGCACCGAAATCTGCTATGTGCATAGGAACGGATTCTTGGTCAACAGTGCCTATACCCCATTCTCATATCCCTGGGGGAGCGGATACGTGTATTTCAACGCTTCTCCCCATTTGAAGGTCGCCCGGAAATACTCTCAGTTGCCGAGGAGGGACAAACTTCTCCTCAGCCGCAGCCGTCAGATGGACCTGCCGGATTGGTATATGGTAGATGACGGGATGATCCTCCCGGAGAGTTTCTGTGCCATCAAGTACGGCGAGGGCTTCTTCCGGAACGCGCAGCACTACTTCAACTATGTGTCGAAGAGGTTCGAGGCGTATTCCGAGGTTGCGAAGCGCCTGGGGGACAGTGTTTTCCTGACGGATGACGAGTTGTTCTCGGTTTCTTGTTTCCTGGGGAAGAAGATGTTCGGTGAGAGGGCCCCGTCCATGTTGCCGCCGGCGTCCAAAATCGAGTTGGCGAAGTGTCTTCGGAGGGATTACAATGCGTCGGAGGGGCAGGTCCAGCGAATGCTCCGGCTCGACCGTTCGCTTGTCCGCGAGCTCTTCGGCCCCACCCCGTAGCCGCCCCCACCCTCCGCCTCCCGCTGTGCCCTCGCGGCACCGCACCTCATCGGTAACCAAAAACGCCCCTTTTTGGTTACGGAACTCTCCGCAAACCCCATCGGTACCCAAAACCCCGCCTTTTTGGTTAC
>Ga0310696_10008286_pt1 | contig 12135 bp, 13 predicted proteins | sample AusTroGonzalo_MG_4_FD_203885 | JGI IMG/M metagenome (GOLD analysis project Ga0310696, IMG submission 203885) | Bovine rumen microbial communities from tropical cattle in Woodstock, Queensland, Australia - Gonzalo_02 (v2) (version 2) | ecosystem: Host-associated > Mammals > Digestive system >... | reverse complement strand
TGGATCCTGTGGAGCCTATCTATGACGAGCAGGACGCACAGGCCTGCATGAGTTGTTTCATTAGTGTGCCCTATCACAAGAAGTTCAATATCGAAGGTGAGGTGACGGTGGAGTTTTTCGATGCCGGTCATATCCTCGGCTCCGCCCTCGTATACCTCGAAATCAAGGATGGTCGCCGTAAGATTCGTCTGGGGTTCACGGGCGACATCGGCCGCTACGACAAGCAGATACTCAAAGACCCTGAGCCATTTCCTCAGGTGGACTACCTCATTATGGAAAGCACCTATGGTGACCGTCTGCACGAAAGTCTTCAGAATGCCGAGCAGGAATTGCTGATGGCGGTACTCGATACCTGTACCAAGAAAAAGGGCAAGCTGATTATTCCCAGCTTTGCTATCGGTCGTGCGCAGGAGATTATTTACGCTCTCGACCGTCTGGAACATGCCAAGTTGCTACCTGATATCGATGTCTTTGTTGACAGCCCTTTGAGTGTCAGTGCCACCAATATCATGCGTCTGCATAGCGAGAGTTTCAACGACAGCATCGCCGAATATTGCAAGACTGACCCCGATCCTTTCGGATTTGACCGTCTGCATTACATACAGAGCGTGATGGAAAGCAAGCAGCTCAACATCCGTCATAAACCTTGTGTCATCATCGCCGCCAGTGGTATGATGGAGGCTGGACGTGTAAAACACCATCTGGCCAACCATATTGAGAACCCTTCCACCACTATCCTTTGTGTGGGTTACTGCGAGCCATCGACACTGGGTGCCAAGATTATGCGCGGCGACGAGGAGGTCTCCATCTTCGGTCAGCGCCACAAGGTGCGTGCCGAACTGCGTCGTATCGACTCCCTCTCCGGTCATGGGGACTATGCCGAAATGATGCGATATATCGGCTGTCTGGACAAGAAGAAGGTCAAGGGACTTTTCATTGTTCATGGTGAGGAGCAGACGCAGAAACACTTTGCCGACACCCTTGCTGCCGATGGATGGAAACATATCACCATACCCACGTTCAGGGAGGAAGTGGAACTGTAAAAGAAGTTAAGAAATAAATAGTTAAGAAGGTTGAAGTCGCTGACGTTTATATTGTTGTCTTTTCTGACTGCTGCCTGTACAGGGCAGGTGGTGCAGGGGCTGCCGCAGGTACCTGCAGGGGTTGAGTTGCCGGCCTATGGCGAGGAAGAGGACATAGTGAAACATCAGGGCTACACAGCCGCTTATAATCATACCACACTTTGCCCCGACTGGGTGGCATGGGAACTTACAAGTGAGGAGGTGGATGGCACCAACGAGGGACAGTACAGTTTCTCTCGCGACCCAAATGTGAAGTTTCCCAAGGCTTCGCGTGAGGATTATTCGCACAGTGGATGGGACAAGGGTCACATGGCGCCGAGGGCCGACATGAAGTGGTCGTGTCAGGCGTTGGAGGAGAGCTATTATTTCACCAATGTCTGCCCACAAGACCACGAGATGAATAGCCAAGCATGGCGCAAAATTGAGGAGTTGTCGCGTCGTTTGGCCAAATACTATGGGCGTGTTTATATCGTCTGCGGTCCCCTCTTCGACGAGCATCGTTTCAGTACTATAGGTGAGGTTCATGTACCTGACCGCTTTTTTAAAGCACTAGCTGTTAGCACGGAAAATGGTTACCGGACGGTGGGGTTTGTGGTCGACAACACGCCGCAGGACTACTCTCCCAGACACTACGCTGTGAGTGTGGATAGTGTGGAGGTATTGACGGGAAGGGACCTATTCCCGAAGGTCGACGAGGCGGCGGAACAGACATTTGATTGGGATTTTTGGAACCGTTAGATAATTATAAATTAAGAATTTAGAAAAAAAGATATGAAACTGAAAGTTTTTTTCATTTTTCAATTTTCAATTTTCATTTTGTTGACGTCCTGCAACCAACAAGTGGAACGGGAAGATTCCACACAGGCTGTCGCCACGGAGGAGAATGAAGATGCAAGTTATGTGAAGAGCAATACTGTCAGTACACCTCAGGAGAACGGGAAAGAAGAGGCCATCGCTTCCGCAAAAGCGGTAGTAAAACCCGAGTCTCGTCCTGCAACCCAGCATAAGGCTAACAGCAAACCTGCCGCTGCTGCAAAACCAAAGACCAAAACCGCTCCCGAGACCATTTATGTGGAGACTTACGGAGCTCAAGGCAAGGTATGGGGGCATGTGACCATGAATGGCGACCGCGGTAAAGGTACCATCCACGATTTTGACGAGAACACCCTCTCTGTTAGCGTCACCCGTCATGGAGACGAGCTCTTCGCCATCGACCAGAACTCGCGACAGTATGTATTTAAGTTGAAACAAAATAAAACACAAGAATAAATGAAAACCACACAAGAACTCCAGCAGATTGCGACGCAGGTTCGTCGCGACATCCTTCGTATGACCACCAATGCCAAGAGCGGACACCCGGGCGGATCGCTCGGCACCGCCGACTGGTTCGTGGCCATGAACTTCAATCTCATGGATTTTGATCCCAAGAACTTCACTATGAGCGGTGAGGGCGAGGATATGCTTTTTGTCTCTCAGGGCCACATCACACCGGTTATCTACAGCACGATGGCGCGTCGCGGATATTTCCCTGTGGACGAGCTTAAGACTTTCCGTAAGTTTGGCACCCGTCTGCAGGGCCATCCATCCACCGAACACGGCCTGCCGGGCATCCGTATGGCCAGTGGCTCGCTGGGTCAGGGTATGAGTGTCGGTGTCGGCGCCGCCCTCGGAAAGAAGATGACGGGCGATAAGCACCTTGTCTACACCATGCATGGTGACGGTGAGCTCGAAGAGGGTCAGATTTGGGAGGCCGTCATGTTCGCCGGAGCCAAGAAGGTGGACAATCTTATCGCTACCATCGACTACAATAACCAGCAGATTGACGCCACCGTCGACGAGGTGATGACCCTTGGCGACCTCAAGGCCAAGTTCGAGAGTTTCCTCTGGAAGGTCGTCGTCATCGAGAACGGCAACGACATGCAGCAGGTGCTCGATGGCATGGCCAAGGCCAAGTCTGTGAGTGGCCAAGGTGCTCCCGTCTGCGTCATTCTCACCACCAAAATGGGCTACGGTGTCGACTTCATGCAGGACACCAACAAGTATCATGGCTCGGTTCTCAGTGCTGACGACCTGCCCAAGGCCCTTGCCCAGTTGCCCGAGACCCTCGGTGATTTCTAAAAAGCGATAATATGTTAGCTAAAGGCACGAAAGCTCCCTATTTTGAGGGGACGATAGAGACGGGAGAGCGTGTGAGTCTTGCCGACTATACCGGCAAGAAGTTGGTGCTGTACTTCTACCCCAAGGATAGCACCCCCGGCTGCACCGCCGAAGCCTGCGACCTACGTGACAACTACGAGCGCTTCATAGCCTTGGGCTATGAGGTGCTCGGTGTCAGCAAGGACAGTGCCGCTTCGCACCAGCGCTTCATCGAGAAGTACCAGCTGCCCTTCCACCTCATTGCCGACACCGATATGACGATATTGAAAGCCTACGAGGCTTGGGGAGAGAAAAAGAACTACGGCAAGGTGAGCATGGGCACCCTCCGCACCACCTATGTCATTGATGAACAAGGTATCATCATCGATGCCATTGGGAAAGTGAATACCAAAGACCACACAGCACAAATATTATGAAACATTGGTTCTATTTTGCTGTGACGGCGGTGACACTGGCAGCCTGCCACCATGTGCAAGAGGTTCCTACGGAACCCGCCTACTGTGACAGTTCGCAGTGGTACATTGTCGACCGTAGGGCGGAAGTGGATATATTCTACATCACCTCCACCGAGACGGACGACTACACCATGGATGGTGTTGTGCGACATTTCTCGGACACCTATAACGACAGTCTCCGAGCTTTGTTGCTCAGAGAGATGAATGGAGTGGATCAACTGTTGGGAAATAAATTCAACTTCTATTCGCCCTACTATCGTCAATGCACCATGGAAACTTTCACCGACACGGCACTCATTACCAAGCGTATTCCATTAGCCATGGGTGATGTTGAGCAAGCTTTTGCCTACTACCTTGAGCATCTCAATGGTGGACGCCCTTTCATTCTGGCAGGCTTTAGCCAAGGAGGTGTGGCGGTGGTAGACCTGCTGAAGACGATGGACGACAAGTCCTTCAACCACATGGTGGCCGCTTATGTCATCGGCTGGAAGGTGACAGATAGTGATCTGGCAGCCACGACGCATATCCACGCGGCACAAGACAGTACCGACCTCGGCGTCACTATCTGTTACAACAGCGTCCGCACGCCCGACTGCGCCATCCCGTTGCTCAGTGAAGGCAACCGGTTGGCAATCAATCCTATCAATTGGCAAACCGACGGTACGCCTGCAACATTAGTGTTCCGTGAAGACACTCTCACCATCGCCCTCGACACCTCCTCGCGGTTGCTCTGTGTCGACGGCTATACACGTGACGACTACATGCTGCCACTCATCGGCGTCGACGGAAACTATCACTGCCTTGAACTGCTGCTTTACGCCTCCCATCTCCGCCGTAACATGAACCTCAGAGCTGAAAGGATGACACAATGAAGAAAACGCTGCTTTTTTTATGCTTGCTGGCATTCGGATTCTATGCCAGCGCACAGACCTACATCGGCACTATGACGGTGGACGGGTACACGCGCGAGAATGTCAAGGTGACACTCAAGAAGACTGAAAAAGAAGGTGTCGTGTTGACGATGTACAAGGTGAAGTTCGCACGGATGATGCTGGTGAAGATAGACTTCGACATCCCGCAACTGAAGTTGGAGGGAGGCCGCCTGACAGCCGACGGCGTGGTGCCCGTGTCAAAAGGCAAGCGCTACGAGAAGTACACCATCCACCGTCTCAGCGGCATCGCTGACAGCAAAGAGATTAGTTTTAACTGCAGGATGGGCGACAAGCCCTTTTCCTTCAAAGGAAAACGGGGGAGCGGAAAGTAACAGCCACCGCCTCGTCGTATTGTCGGAGAGAGGAGGATTTGAGAATTGCCTTCTTATGCTTGCGGTCGATGGCGAGATATTCCCAAAAGGCATGCAACCGTGAGAGAATTTGGCTGTCGCCACATAAGTTGGTGACAACGTGTTGATAGACTTTTGCGTGCATTTGTTTCAGCCCCTCGTCGGGCTCTTTGTTCGAAAGCATCCACGGCTGTGCCAGCAGTCCCCGCCCAATCATTAACCCTTTTATTTTTGAGTTTGCAACCATGTCAGTCCAACTTTCAATTTCTGAAACGTCGCCGTTATAGACCATCGGATGCTTGCACTCCTCCAGGAAATGCAAGAACGCCTCCTGGTTGGGATAACCTTTGTATTGTTGCCGTCCGAGCCTTGGATGCAGTGTGATATGCAATAGCGGCATCTCGTTGACAATCGGCATCACTGCTATCCCCTCGTCCAGGCTTTCCTGTCCCGTGCGCATCTTCACAGAGAAGGACACCTCGGGACGACACAGCATTTCTTTCTGGATTTTCTTCACGCAGTCGGGGTGCTGCAGCAGCCCGCTGCCGCGGCCACTCTTCACTTGCATGGGGAAGGGACATCCCATGTTGAGGTCGATGCGGTTCCATCCTTGCTCCTGCAATGTATCGCAGAGACGGGCGAACTCGTCGCCATCCCGGGCAATCACCTGTGGCACCGTGGGGACGCCGCGGTTCACCTCGGGGTCAGTGTCACGCAAATCTTTCCTGCGAATCTCGCCTCTCTCCATCCTCACAAACGGCGTGTAATATTCGTCCACCCCGCCGACACACTCCCAGTGTGCCCGTCGGTAGACAGCGTCGGTATATCCTTGCAGCGGAGCAAAGGCGATGTACATATTGTGTGTTTTTTATTAAATTGCAAAGATACGCCTTTTCTTTGGATTGGTGCAAACAATTTTACATTGCCACAATATTTTCAACGATTCTTTTACAATAGTTTAACATTCGTTTAACGATTTAAAATCGTTAAACGATCGTCGAAATAATAGTGAAATGATTACGAAAACACTTGCCTGGTATATTCTTGTTTAAAAAAACATACACAAATGTAATAATATCGTATATTTGCAAAATGAAACAATGGTCACAATGCCACTAAGCTATATGTATAACTTTCTGACAGATAGTTGTGAACTGCCACAATTTGTGGTGGAGAAGTCGTGTAATAGTTTTATTGTCGCTGAAAATGAGCAGACTGATCATGGAGTCTTTGGCTATACCTGGGACGACAAGACGCTTACACTGCTTGATTCGGTGGGAGAACCTACACCCATGGTTTTCAACTACAGCTCCCAAGACAATACGTTCTACCGCGACATGAGCAACGCTGACGATGAAATGGTTTCCATATTCAAAATGATTGGCATCACGAAGATGCCCTACAGACAGATTAGATAACGCAACCCAATAATTTTTTTATACGATGAAGAAATTAGTTTCATTATTACTCCTTGTGTCTGTCGTGTTTGCAGGATGCAATAAAGACGATGACAATAGCGTCATCGGCGACAACATCATTGGCAAGTGGATTAAGACCGACGTCGACGGTCAGCCAGCCCCCACCAACGAGAAGGTTATTTTCACCTTCGTTTCCCTTACCGAAGCCTACCGTAGCGCTTCGTTCAACGATCATTCCGAAACAGTAGGTACGCTATGGAATGACAATTTGAGAATGAATGTCGTCATCGACGGCAATAAGATGACCCTCACAGGCATTGTCGACGAGCATAGGACATGCGAGGTTGTGTTTGTAGTCTCATCTATCAGTGCCACTGAATTCACCGCTAAACTCACTGTAACTGTGAAGGCTGACGGCAACGTGGTGCTCAGCATAGAAGATACCGACCGTTTTGTCAGGGTCACCGACGACTACTCCCAAGTTGTTCACGGCATTTGGGAAGGTCACATCACCAGCGAGCAGTCGGAGTATGGCGACAATCTGGAACACCGCTGGCAGTACAACAATGATGGCACATACATCTACTATAATCAGGATGGCGACAGCTGGATTCCCAACCCCACCAACACCCTCAACGAGTACTTCGTGGACGGCAACCTGCTCTGCATGCGTTGGATTAACAACGGCACCGAGTATCGCGAATGGTGGGAGATTGCATCCATCGAGAACAATGTCATGAACTGGACAGCCCTGCGCAAGCGCGACGACGGCACCACCTATACCGCCAGCTTCAGCATGACGAAGGTCATCCCTGAGGGCTATGTCGACCTGGGGCTACCCAGCGGCACCCTCTGGAAAACTGAAAACGAGTCGAACCCTGCCGACACGAACGACTTCTACACCTACGACGAGGCTGTGGCCTCCTTTAGCTACAATCTGCCCACCAAACAGCAGATGAACGAGTTGATAGAAAACTGCCAATGGACATCCGACAAAGATCACAGCATAGCCATTGCTACTGGCCCCAACGGCAACACCTTGGTGATGCCCCTGATGGGGAAACGCGCGTGCAGCGGAAACGTTTTAGGAGTGGGCGACAACGGCAACTATTGGTCATCGACAGCCATTGACGAAGAACGTGCCAATCGCCTCGATATCGTTGGAAAAAACGTGTACGTGTACGACGGCATGAGGTGCGCCGGTGCCTCTGTGCGTCTGGCCCTGTGATATTTATATTAAATCTTTCAAAAAAACAAAGAATTAATACTATTCGTAGTGTCGTATCCTGACGTCGATACCCGGCAGTTGGGCGGGAATGCCGCTGATGTCGGTCTCACCGTAATGATAGGGGAATAACACCTTGGACTGCACCCTCTTGGCGGCGCTGATGAGTTGCCCGGGAGTCATGGTGTAGGGTTGGTTGCAGGGCAGGAAGGCAATGTCGATGTCTTTGATGTTGTCCATCTCGGGGATGTCCTCGGTGTCGCCGGCGATGTAGATGCGCATGCCGTCGAGAGTGAGGATATAGCCGTTGTCGCGCCCCTTGGGATGGAACTGCAGATGCCCTTCTGTGGTGTTGTAGGCAGGCACGGCCTCAAGCATGATGTCGTCAGCGAGTTGTAACTTGTCGCCATTGGTCATAATGGTGCCGGAGCCATACATCTCCACACAGCGGCCATTCATCACCAGTTGAGTCTTCTTCGATGTAAGCAGACGGAGTGCGGCTGTGTCGTAATGGTCGAAGTGTTCATGGGTGACGAGGAGGATATCGGCCTTGGGCATGCAGGAATAGTCCACTGTGCGGCTACGCAGGTTGGAGCAGGGGTCAATTTCTATCTCGCGTCCGTCGTATTCGATGCGTATGCTGGAATGCAGCAACGAGTGGAATTTCACCAGTTTGCCGCTTTGGGTGGTGAAGATGTCGCTCTCCACAGTGGTCGTCGGCTTGCCGGCCTTCTGCCAGGCGAGGATACCGCCGTCGAGGTTGTACACCGTGCAGCCGTTGGCTGCCAGTTGCTCGGCGGCCTTGAGGCTGCGCCTGCCGCCCCGGCAGTAGACAGCCACCTTGCCCTTGATATCCTTGATGCGCTCCGCGAAGTCGGCCGCCTTCACGTCGATATTCTCCGAACCCGCGAGGTGGCCCTCGGCATACTCTTTAGGAGTCCTTACGTCGATGAGGCGCACATCCTTCTGCACCATCGTAGAGGCAAACTCCTCCACCCCCATGGTCGTCACCTGCTCACTGTTATTGCCGCCACCGCAGCCGCAAAACAAAGCTGAAAACAATGTAATCATAAGTATTCGTTTCATAACTAATATGTTTTAAGATTTCCTTCTGCCACAACTATGGCAGTACCACCCACATAGAGGGTGCCATCCGTGGCAATGCGGGTTGACACTATTGAGGGATGGCCCATAGCCTCGCCCTGCATAAAGGAGAAGTCGCCCGTAGCCGGAATGACACCATTGACGGCCAGATAATGCGTCAGAGCAGCATTGGCAGTGCCAGTGGCTGACTCTTCGGGGATATCATAAAGTGGGGCAAAGTTGCGCACATAGGCGGTGTGGCCGTCATTGACCAATGCAAAGACGTGGAAGCTAACGGTGTTGTATGCTTTAGTGATGGCCGAGATAGCATCCATGTCAGGTTGCAACGAGTTGAGGGTTGCTGTATCGGGAACCTGTATCATGATGTCAGCCAAGCCGGAATAAGCAATTTGTACAGGTAGCGTAGGCTGGTAGTTGTCGAGTCCTATGGCGTGGTAGACAGGCGCGGTATCGGTAAGGGTCTCTATGATGTGGGGCATGGCCATCTGCATCATCACGCGCTCACCGGCTTCCACCTCAAGGTCGCCAGCCATTGTGTGATACTGACAACGCCCTTGTGCCATTCCAAGCTTGTACAGCAGGACGAAAGTGGCAACGGTGGCATGTCCGCACAACTCTACCTCGGCAGCGGGCGTGAAGTAGCGAAGGTGATATTCCGTCGGTGACAGACGACGGACGAAGGCCGTCTCGGAATAGCGCAACTCCGCTGCCACCTGTGTCATTAGGCGCTCGCTGGGGAAAGCCTCTTCTCCCAGTAGGACAATACCCGCTGGGTTGCCACTGAAAGGCTGGTCGGTGAAGGCATCAACAATATAGTAGCGCATCATGGCTTGGGTGCAAACGGGCATTTCTTGCCGATGCATTGTTCGTTGATTTGGCTGCGTGAACAGCGCACCTCGGGCTTTTCCATCTCTACGCCGAGGTGTTCCTTCACAAAGTCGATGGCCGTCAGCACAGAGAGGTAGGAGTCGCGCTTGCAGCAGCGGGGGCCACCGTTCTCCGCCACCTGCTCCAGAGCACGGGCGGTGCAGAGGTTGCAGAGGCGCCAGGTGTCGGTCGAGAAGGGCGTGTTGCGGGTGACGATCGACATGAAGATGCCTGTGCTGATGCTTGCACCACAGGCACCCATATAGCCGCAGGCGCCGCCAGGCACCTGTTCGCCGCGCTCCCTCACCTCGGCGAGGGCTGCCTCCATATCCATCTTGGCGCTGTCGGGCAGGCAGTTGTTGTAGGCCGTCAGCAGGGCGGCTCCCACCAGCACATGGTGTGTGGGCCCGTGCATGGGGCAATCCGGCTGCGACATCAGCTTCTCTAAAATCTCTATCGGGTTCCGCGAGGTATCCGCCAGGCACAACGCCGCCACGGGATCGACCGATGATTCCGTGATGGCCTCGGCGGCGGGTACACTCTCTTTCGGTGCTTCTTTGCACGACGTGGCTGCCAACGACATCACAGCTGCCACAACGATAATTGACAGTATTTTCTTCATTTTTCAAATGCTATTACGATGCAAAGATACGCTTTTTCTCTGGATTGAAGAAAAATATTTTGTTTTGTGACATCACCATCTTCCAGAAGCTGCCCGCCGGTGCCAGGAGAATTGCCCGGAGGACTGACCGCTAAAGATTATTTTGCCAAACAAGAAAAGATTTGTATCTTTGCAGCGTGAAAATATGAGAAACAAAGACATGGATAAAACCACAGAAATACTACCGACAAACACATTGCTGATTGATGACATTAGGCAAATTATCAATCAAGCCCGAAATCAGGTTGCCGTCAATGTCAATGCCGAACTCACTCTGATGTATTGGCATATCGGCGAGCGTATTAATCGCGAAGTACTTGGAAACGAGCGCGCCGAATACGGCAAACAAATTGTCGCGACGGTGTCGCGACAATTGCAGGAAGAGTTTGGAACAAAGGGGTTCGATGTGAAAAGTATTCGTCGTATGATGCAATTTGCATCCCTGTTTCCTGAATTCCAAATTGTCGCGACGCTGTCGCGTCAATTGCAATGGTCTCATTTTGTAGAGGTTATTCCCTTGAAGAACGACCTTCAACGGGAATTCTACCTGACGTTGGCTGCTTCCGAAAGATGGTCTATTCGTCAGCTTCGCAAGGAGATTGACGGCATGCTCTACGAGCGCACCGCCATTGCGACAAAGCCCGACGAGTTAATCAAGCAGGAGCTGACGGAACTGCGGGACAACAATGTACTTACTCCCGACTTGGTCTTCAAGAGCCCCTATTTCTTGGAGTTCACTGGATTAAAGGGAATGTACAGCGAGAAGAGTCTCGAAGACAGCCTTGTGGCACACTTGGAGCAGTTCATTCTGGAATTGGGCAATGGGTTCACCTTCGTCGAACGGCAGAAGCGTATGATTATCGACGGCGAGGACTTCTATCTCGACCTGCTTTTCTACCATCGCAGGTTGCACCGCCTGATAGCCATCGACTTGAAACTTGGCAAATTCAAGGCGCAGTACAAAGGCCAGATGGAGTTGTATCTGCGCTGGCTCGAAGCCCACGAGATGGAGGCTGGAGAGGAACAACCCCTCGGCCTATTGCTCTGCACCGAAGGTGGCGACGAGCAGATAGAACTGCTGCAACTCGACAAATCCGGTATCAAAGTGGCGCAATATATGACCGAACTCCCCTCCAAAGAACTTCTGCAACGCCAACTGCACAAAGGCTTAGAGGCTGCCCGCCAGCGCTGGGAGAATCACACTGACAGTCAATTGGTTTTAGAATAAGATTTATTTAATTCAAATATAACTATCATTAGTATGTCAAATAGATAGCATTTCTATCACTCGAATTTCCAATTCTAACCATCGGTTTTAGTTATTATAGTGTGTTTTGTGGTTTTATCCTTAGACTATCTATCTATCAGCTAATACAGATAGGTCTTGAGAAATATTTTCTGGCTCAAGATCTCGTAATTTTTGGTTATGTATTTGAACACGATTAATAACAAAAACGATATTATCGAATGTAATGGGAATATTAATAGAATGTGAAGACATTTGGAAAAGCACATTAGCTCTATCACTCCTATACATTTCTTTGGCCAATTTGCTATCCTCATCAAATAATCTGATAATATCCGATGAAAGCTTCTTCTCAGTAAAACGAAGTTTATATTTCATTCTCATCATTGATTCCCACCTGCGATGTTTGAATTGATGGTAAGCGACGTCATCAAGTAATGATTGAATAGCTCTGTCATTTGTTTCTAGCGAAGCATAAACACCATTGAACATCCTAGAAGCGTCATTTAAGCCTTCCCAATCTTGCTTACACTTATATTTCAACAAATGATCAATTTCATGCCAACCCTCAGAATTAATTGTCCTGAACTGGATTTCATATGTATTATCTACATATTTTAAAGAATCGTACTCTGATT
>Ga0310696_10008284_pt1 | contig 12139 bp, 3 predicted proteins | sample AusTroGonzalo_MG_4_FD_203885 | JGI IMG/M metagenome (GOLD analysis project Ga0310696, IMG submission 203885) | Bovine rumen microbial communities from tropical cattle in Woodstock, Queensland, Australia - Gonzalo_02 (v2) (version 2) | ecosystem: Host-associated > Mammals > Digestive system >... | reverse complement strand
TTTGCCCTTGCACCGCTGCCGTTACTGCCACTGGAGGCCATGTCGGAGGTCTCTCCGTCACAATTGCCGCCCTTAGATGCGGGTATGGTGAATGTGACGGGCGATGCACAATTGACAATGCATAATGCACAATTAACAATGCACAATGTACAATTGGGTGGTGGTGGAGCAGACGATGTTTCGCAGGCAGGTGGTTACCGCATGGTATTGCTTTCTGCCAATTCCGAGTACCAGATTACGATTCCTTACGACCCATCATTGCTGCCTCAGGGCTTTACCGAAGATGACATACAGACCTACGTTTATGACAAGCAGTATCACCGCTGGGTGGCTATCCAGCGCGATTCTGTGAATATGGAGGAACTGTTAGTGTGTTCCCGGTTCAGACCATGGGAGAAAGCTTTGCCGGGAAGTCAGGAAAACATGGGTAATCCGCAGGATGTACTTGCACAGGTGCAGGGCATGATGTCCATGAATGCGCAGGGAGATGGCGGCGGAGACTCACCGTTAGATTTTATCAATGCGGTGCTGAAAACTCCCGAAATGCCAGAAACTTCTGCCTACACGCCCACGAGCATCAAGGAGCTGAAGGCAGCTGACCCGTTGGAGGGTCTGACCCTGATGCAGCCGCCCACCGCCAACAACAGCGGCACAGCGAATATGAGCTATCCCATTGAGATACCCGCTGGGCGGCAAGGCATGCAGCCCAACTTGGCGCTGACCTACAGCAGCGGTGGCGGCAACGGTTGGCTCGGTGTGGGATGGGACATCTCCATTCCCTCCATCACGGTGGAGACAAGATGGGGAGTGCCAAGATACGACAGTGACGAGGAAAGCGAGATGTATGTGTACGAGGGTGAGCAGCTGGTGTCAAAGGATGCCAATGGCGAGTTCCGCAAGATGCGCCATTGTACCAACGAGTATCTTCAGAGACAACCGGGCCATGTGCAGTTCTGGCCCCGCAAAAACGAAGTATTCGACAGTATTGTACGTCATGGGAGTGGACCTGACAGTTATTGGTGGACAGTGACCCACAAGAACGGGGTGACGGACTATTATGGAGGGTATGCCTCGGACAGTAGCATGAATAACAACTGTGTGTTGCGTACAGGAGATAACAATACCTCTGGTGCCATCGCCCACTGGGCTTTGGCGGAGAGTGTTGACCCGTTCGGCAACAGCGTGAGATATTACTATGACATTGTATATGTGTATGAAGGCAAGCAGATATACATTGACAGTATCAGCTACACATGTTTTTCCAATGACTCTGTTCAGGAAAATGGATATTACAGCGTGAAGTTCAGTAGAGAAGATGATAGAGAGGATGTTATAACATCTTGTAACAGAGGTTTCAAGGAGGTGACGGCCTCAAAGTTGTGTCATATATTGGTTAAAAGAGAGGGGGAGACTGTCAGGGGCTATGGTTTTTACACGCAAAACGACACTCTTCGAAGCAATTATAAGACGATGCTGAAATCCCTTTTCAGAATTGATGGCATCGGAGCACACGAGGCTTTTGATGAATTTCAATGTGACCAATACAAATATGTCTTTCAAGATTACATACACTATGACTTTGAATACTATGAAGCTCCTGCCACTTTGTTTGGTAATGAAAAAAATATAATTTTGCCCGATGACCATATAGAAACCCCGTTGGGTGGTGCCGGTGTGGGAGACGAAACCGCCTCTGCTTTGGGAGCCACGCAAGGAAAAAGCTGGAATGTGGGTGGAACAGCTTCTGTCGGACTTGGACCAGTTATTTGTTTAACTTCACTTAGTGTAGGCGGAAACTTTGACTATAGCCGTTCGGAAAGTGAGGGACTGTTGACCATGATAGATCTTGATGGTGACGGCTTGGCGGACAAGGTTTTCAAGAAAGGTGGGGTTGTTTACTACAGGAAGCAGTATAAGACAAGCGAATATACATTCTCTTTTGGATATCCAGTCCCAATAGAAGGTGTTTCGGATTTCTTGAAAGAAAACAGCAGTACAACGACATGGGGATTACAGGCTTCGGCCGGATGCGCTTATAGCGGCAGCTGGCCAACCACTAAATCAACCACATCAACTTATTTTGCCGATGTTAATGGTGACGGTTTGCCTGACCTTGTCACCGAAGGAGGTGTCTTGTTTAATGTGACACCTAAAGGTGGTTCAGTACAGTTTAAGCCTTATTACACCATATATGAAGAAAACCAGCAATCGAATATGGAAATACCCGAGACTGTTACGGTTGGTTCCACCTCTGAGTGTGGTGGCATTATTTTTGATGGAGAGGTTGACACCAATGTGGTGTGTCGTTATGATTTGGTGTTGGATACTGTTTTCGATTATAAGTCGGAATACCAGGAGGACAGTTCTGTTTATGCGTATGTTGACAGTATGGAGGCTACGGGAGAATATGAATGTCATCTCGAAACTGTTTATGGAAATAAAGTGATAAGTGTTTACAAAAGGGTCTTGCGTTGTGATCCGTTGCCTTTGGATCCCGATATTGACGCAGTGAGGGTTTGGGTGGCTCCGAAAAAAGGTATGATTAACATACACTCCGTGTTCATGTTGGACATTGACACGGCCAGCGCGGAGTTCAAACAGTCGCATTATGCTAATGGGGTGAGATATACCATCCAACATGAGCAAGGTGTCAAAAGGGTTTTGCCATCCTTTGACCTGTCGTCTATGAAAAGTGTTGAGTTGTATAAACAGAAAGTCCCCAGGGATTCCGCTCGTATCAGATACACAACGGATGTCAAGACAGAAGTGAAGGCGGGCGACCTTATCTTTTTCCGTCTTCAGTCGGGTGGAAACAGACTTTTTGACTATGCCAATTGGCAGCAGGAAATAAAATATGATGATTGGGGTGGGTATGACTTTCATGGCATGCCCAACTGTTGCTACAACTCCGTTGAGGATTTTGTGGTCAGTGGGGAGAAATTCTTCAGTGCCTACAAATCCGGGATTGTCGATATTGACGTGGATATACATACCACTGATGTGGGTAATCCATGTACGTTGTTAGTCAACAGCTCTAACATGAATGCTCTGATATTTTCTAACAATCCTAATACCAATTGGCATTTTCCTGAAAGGATTGACATAGGATACAATATGAACAATAATTATCTCATACAAGCAAATGTCAATGCAAATGATACTATAGCATTCTTTCTGGATGCCCCCGCCAGCAAGTGGGGAAATATAGAAATCCGTCCGCACATCAGGTACCGTTATTTTGACACATTGTCTGCCAGCCCTCTTGTGACAGGATGGGATACTTTGGATTATTATCCTCCTGTTGCCTACTTCTCCATATATGATTACATGATGGGCTTGCTTCCCATAGGGAACATAGACCAGAAACTGATGGAGGCCTACCACCGTTATTTCGGCCCGCTGTACCGTGGTTGGGGTCAGTGCGGCTATAACAACAGTGCGGAGGGCGGAGCGTCCATCAATGATTTGATAAACATCAAGACATTCCATCTGACAAATTATGACCAAGTTGACACAGCGGCCATCAACACTTCTATCAGTGAGAATGATGTGAGTGCCAACAATACACAGGAAGGTATGTCAAACTACTATGCCTCCAACGGTATGTATAATCCTTTGAGCGAGACAAGATGGATTGAGATGGAGCCGGACAGCCGCCATTGGATATGGAAAGGTTACGGAAATATCAATTTCGTTGGGCGTCAGCTGATGAGCAACACCCGCCATCCCGAACTTGCCGATGTGGATCCTGCGGCTGTCGAAATACCTGAGTATGATTATCCCATTCCGGCGGTGACTGTTGGGGCACCCAAAACAGTAAGAAAACAAAACGAGTCAACACTCAAAAACCATTCATTGAGTTTGTCAATTCCGGTTGTTCCCATATCTGTTGGAACATCCTTTTCTAACGGAAGCAATACCATACTTACAGACTATATGGATATGAACGGGGACCGTTATCCGGACATCATAGGTGGCGTGACTGTGCAATATACTACCCCCTGGGGAGGACTTGGTGAGACGAGGGACAACGGTGGAACTACGTTGTCAAATACACATTCAGAAGGAGAAACTTTCGGCGCATCATATTCCATACCTAAACGGGGTACTTCCAATAATCCGAAAGGCTCCAAAATTTCTTTTGACGGGGCTGGCAACTTGAACGCAAGTCATGGTGGTGGTAATGACGAGACCGTGGAATCTTTCATGGATATGAATGGTGACGGTTTGCCCGACAAGGTTGACAACAAAGGGAAAGTTCAGCTTAACACCGGATATGCGTTCATGCCCGCAGAGGATTGGCATTTTGAGAATATGAGGAATGGTGACAGTCAAAATTGGGGATTAGGTGTAGGTGGTAATTTCAATGTCGGGCAGGCCAGCATTGGTGGTGGACTTGGCATCAACAAGTCGGAAAACAATTCTTATGAGATGTTTGTTGACATGAATGGAGATGGTTTGCCTGACAAAGTGAACGATGGAGGATCTGGTATAAATGTTACATACAATCTTGGCAATGGCCGATGGTCAACCATCCATGACTATAACCAGATACCCTATCTCAGTTATGGAAGCTCTTTCAGCAAGTCCATCAACGCTTCCGTCACTTTGGGGTTCACCTTCTTCGGCTTCCTGAAAGTCTGTGCGGGTATTTCCACTTCTCCATATAGCAGCAGCTTCAGTAAGGACAAAATGCAGCTGACGGACATCAATGGCGATGGCTATGTTGATTATGTGTATTCGGATGTGGAGACGCTGATGACAGTAAAATACAACCAAATGGGCAAGACCAATCTTCTGAGGAAAGTAACCAACTTCACGGGCAGCACTGTGGAACTGGAATATGATATGCCTCTGTCCACCTTCGACAAGCCCCTGCGAAGCTGGAACCTGTCTGAAGTGAGAACCTTCAGTGGTGACACTGCCAATGTCGTTGGAGGCAACCGTGCACTGACACGCTTCAGCTATGCCCACCCCAACTACAATCGCTATGAGCGTATGGATTACGGCTATGATTCGGTGGTGACTAAACAATATAACACGGATGTAAGTGACAGCACACTGTACCGATACACGGTGGAGGAGTTTGAGAACAAGGTTTTCAACAAACGTGGACGCAAGACCCGCCAATGTATATATGATGCGGAAGGACATCCGTATATTGAGACCATCTACAATGCAAGTCTTGCCGACCTGAACCATCCCGACAGCGTTTATGGCGAAGATTGTCCTGCTTACGTGTTCGTGAAGGAGGAAGCGGAGATACGCAATCACTACGAGGGTGGCAATACCCCAGGACTGACCACGGTTATCCTGCGCTCATACGACAACAAACGGAATATCATTGCCTATACCTATTTGGGTGATACCACCAGAACTGACGACTACTTCAAAGCGGAGATAGCATACGCCACAGGTATGGGACACAACCTGATTTCTTTGCCCACTCAGATAGAGGTGAGAAACACCAACAACGACCTGCTGCAGAAACGCACCGCTTCCTACGGCACGAAAGGTCAATTGGAAAATCTGACACAGTATAACACAACGGATAACGCTGAATATGAGTTTGTTCACGATATGTACGGCAATCTTGCACATTCCATCTTGCCTGCCAACCAAAACAGTGAGCGGCTTGAGTTCAGCTATGCCTACGACAGCATTATACACACTTATCCCGTAAGAGTACAGAACGAGTCTTTGGGCTATTATTCCTCAGCTGAATATGACCTCCGTTTTGGCAAGCCGTTCCGAACTATTGATATTAACGGGAATGAGATGCGATACCATTATGATGAGATGGGTCGTGATACTATGCTGTTGGCTCCTATGGAAATTGCCGACAGTCTGCCATATACCATCAGGATGTGCTATACACCGCATAAGAATATCTCATATATTTCAGAAAATCCGTATTCTTATGCCCGTACTGACCATTACGACCGTTCGCATTCCGATGACCCCATCTCCACTGTGTTGATTTGTGACGGTTGGGGCAGGATGCTGCAGACCAAGAAGGATGCGGAAATTGGCGGGCAGGAAAAGAGTATTGTGACGGGCAAAGTGACCTACGACTGCTTCGGCAGAACCGTTGCGCAATACCACCCGGTGACACAGGATACGGCAGATTATTCGGTTTATGACACCGACTATGACCCTCTTACTCTGACTGAAACCCATTATGACATCCTCGACCGACAAACCAAGGTGAAGCTGCCCAATGGCGACAGCACCACCACTGCTTACGGTTTCGGTACAGCCCCCGCGGATAACCGCAATTGCTTACGTACTACCGTAACCGATCCCAAGCACTATACGGTAACTACGCTCACCGAGGGGCGGGGCTTGCAGATGGCCACCATTGCCCCATACAATACTGTGACCTCTTTTGTGTATGATCCCATAGGAAGACTGACTTCCACCACTGACCCAAGCAATTTCACCACTACCTACAGCTACGATATGTTAGGCCGTATGACCCAGCGCACTCATCCTGATGCGGGAACTGACACTTACGTCTATGATGCGGCGGGCAATATGACCTCGCATACCAACGGCAAAGGTGATGTCGCACAATATGCCTATTATTACAACCAACTCACTGATGTGAGTTATCCTGCCTATTCTGCCAACAATGTGCACTACACTTACGGAGCTATGGGTGCAGCGCATAATAGGGCTGGCAAGATAGTGACCCAGGAGGACGCATCCGGCTGGCAAGAGTTTTTTTATGGCAAAATGGGCGAGGTTACGAAAAATATACGTACTTTTGCATTGCCGTACGAGGCCAAAACTTACACCTTTGCCATGGAATATGAATATGACTCTTGGAACAGAATACAGAATATGACTTACCCAGATGGTGAGGTGGTGAGTTATGAGTATAACAAGGGAGGTATGTTGCAGAGGGTGACGGGAATGAAGAATAACCAATCCCATACTTATATTGACTCCCTGTTGTACAACAAGTTTGAACTGAAGGAGCGTGTATTGTATGGCAACGGTACCAAGAGTTGTTATCACTATGATATATTGCTCCGTATGGACACGCTTTGGTCGTGGGATGGCACGGCGAGCCACAATCCCATGCAGGCGATAGCCTACAAGTATGATGGAGTTGGTAATATCACCAATATCACCAACTCCGCCGCCAAGGTAAACGGCATAGGAGGTCCCTACCATGTGGACTATACTTACGATGGTCTTTATCGCATGACCCATGCCGAAGGTTACCACGATACTGATGAGACGGCTTACGTGGTGGATATGAGCTATTTTGCGAATGGCCGCATTCAGCGCAAGGCTGTAAGACAACCGGATATCTGGTATAAGAACTCCATTATGTGGTATGCCAGTCAGTACAGTTACCCCACACAAAAAAATACAGTGACTGGCATAGCCCCATCGCAGACCTCCTTCCCGAATTATCTTAATCTGACAGGGCTTCATCTGGAACCTATAGGCAATCCGCCCACATATAGACAGATTCCCGATAACTACAGTTTCCAGTGGGACGGGGCAGGCAATATGATACAACAGACGAAAAATGTCAATAATGCGGTACGGCAGTTGAGCTGGGATGCGGAGAACAGGCTGCAAGGGGTGAGAGACAACAGCTATTTGTCCCTGTACCAGTATGACGCTAACGGTGAGAGAACATACAAATTGACGGGCCAAGGTTACACACAAATCATTAACGGTGTGCCTACTCGTCTATATGCACTGACCAGCGCTACACTATATGCCTCACCGTATATGGTGGCGACAGTGAAAGGTTATACCAAACATTATTATGCCGAAAATGAAAGAATTGCCAGTAGGATAGGAGATGGCGGGTTAAGCCGTGTTGACACCCCAATTGTGGATTTGTCATTGTGTACATGGAAGCTGAATGCCAATTCGACTTATTTTGACACGGTGGCTCAGAACCGTTTGAGTGCTCCAAACTACATCACAGCACATCTTTTGGACACTTTGTATTATTGGAAAACCCCTCATGGCAACACTGAGCCCGACTGTTACTGGTACCACCCTGACCACTTGGGCAGTGCTTCGTGGGTGACTGCTTCCGACAGTACTGTGGTGCAGTATCTATATTATCTGCCTTGGGGCGAGGATTACCTCAACCAGCGCCGCAATGGCTATGCTGGTTCCCGCTACACCTTCTCCGCCAAAGAAAAAGACACAGAGACCGGCTTATCTTACTTTGGCTCACGCTATTACAGCTCCGATCTGAGCATCTGGTTAAGCGTGGACCCGATGAGTGACAAATATCCCTCGCTTTCACCTTATACGTATTGCGCAAATAACCCCATTAAATTAGTGGATCCGAATGGGGAAGAAATAAACCCTATTTTTAGTACATCTGGAGAATTATTAGGTACAGATAGCAAAGGATGGAAAGGGACGGCTATAGTGATGGATAAAAAGGATTTTAAGAAAGGAATGAAACACGAGGATGCCTTAAAAAAAGGAACTGAGTTAGATAAATATGGAAAGGGTATAAAGATTTCTGACAAAGATTGGAAAACTGTAGAGGAAAAAGGAGGGGAACGAATGTCTCCATATGTTGAAAACCACAGTGGTGAAACGATTTATTTTAAACCAGAAACCACTTATGGTGAATATAAAAACGATGGCGCATATCCATTAGGAGTCGGAAAAGATTTATATATGCCTGTGGATGGTATTGCTGTACCTCATTTGAAAAAGAATCAAGTTTATAAGATTACAGACAACACACGTGTTTCTGTTTCTAATACATCTATATCCTATCAAGCCATTAATAGAATAAATAGTATTATTATGGGCGCAAGAGGAGGATGGAAAGGGAATTTCTGGCATGGTTTTAGGACTACTGATATTTCTATCGTTGGAGATATAAGATATCCTATTCGACCTGCTGATCATTCATGGGATGCTCTATTCGCTACAAGTAAAAGATAGGAGGATAATTATGAAATTATTGAAAAGAATATGGTTGGTAGCCCTTTATAGTCCTTTAATCATATATAAATTAGTTTCTCTTATTCTCTTTTTTGAGATCTGTATATATGTAGGTCATATTCCTAATAGATATAGAGAAGTTAAACATTTATTATCTTACAAAATCCTTTCTTTTTATGATTTCTTTTCGAGTCTTTTTTCGGATTTAATGATGTTTGTTTTCTTAATTTCCATAGTGTTTGGGATAGCTTCCTTGGTTAGAACTATTTTAAAAAAAGAAAATAAGTTGTCAAGGTATTTCCTCCTGCATTTATTAATTGCTGTTTTGTTGTTTGCATGGTTTTTTATTTACGGATTTACCGCTACATGGTTTTTTTGTTAAGGTCCCTATCCGTGACGGACGTTTGAAGCATCTTTGCCACAAACTTAACGTTTATGGCAAAGAGCAGCACCCGCAGGGTAACCATCTACATCAACGGCAAGGAGGAGGAAACCTCCGTTAAGCAGATACGGACAAAAACGAACGAGAAAAAAACAACCTGTATTGAGAAAATTTGTACTTTTGTACCCATAAATCACTCCTTTCGCCATGAAATATGAATACGACAGTCGGAAAAATTGCGCAAGCCCAATGAAAAGAACACACAACTTCTTTTCTACGGCGCATTTTGCTATGCCCCTTCCAACTGTCAACTGTCAATTGTCAACTGTCAACTGGATTCACACCTTCTCCGCCAAAGAGAAAGACACCGAAACAGGCCTAAGCTACTTTGGTTCAAGGTATTATTCCTCTGATTTAAGCATCTGGCTGAGCGTGGATCCGATGAGTGACAAATATCCCTCGCTTTCGCCTTATACATATTGCACAAATAACCCCATAAAACTGGTGGATCCGGATGGGGAAGAAGCAGGACCAATTTGGCCCAGGAAAGGAGTTAACACATATTCATGTAAACTTAAAGCTGGGATAGGAATTGGGTATGGAGTTTCCATATCTGGAATGGTTGGAATCTCTTTTGACCCACATGGTATGACACATTGGACCGCATATAATTCTAAATATATTGCAAATCAGAATTTATCTGATGGCAGCTTGAACCCTGCTATTGAAGTTGGGATAGATGTGGGCTTGTCTGGAAGTTTTGAACGAAATTTTAATTATGATAGTTTCATAGAAAGTGTTAAAAGTTCATCTGTAACTATTAATTTGGAAGGCAAAGCTATTGTAGGGGGCTCTTTGGGTGTTGGAGACGATTCATTCTCTATTGGTGTAGGTATCGGTGTGTCAATTGGTGCAACATCTGATCCATATGTGATAACAGAATCCATTTCATTATCAAAGTCAGAAGCAAAAGAAATAGGATATACTTCAACGTGGACTGTTGTAGATCAGAAATATGATTCTTCAACAAACAAATATCAAGGTGTTGTTCAATCTGATGGGGAAATGACTAATGTCAAAGTGTACTGCTCTCCAACAGAATTGAAAGGTGGTCGCAAACCCGATGGAATGTGGTCTTCTACTGATTATTGGACAAAATAATAACTGTTTTATGAAAAAAATAATCATAGAGACTTCTCCTAAACACAAATCAGTTTTTTATTTGTTGATACTTCTGTTGGTCAGTTTCTTTTTATTTGTCATTACAATTGTATTACTTTTATCAGACCCGATAAGTTTCAAAATAATACTGAAAATAACAAGTGCTTTTAGTATAGAAACCTTGATTTTCCTCTATTTATTAGATGAAATTCTTTGGCAAATGAAAGGACGAGAACGAATAGAATATGATTCAACTTACATATATACAGAAAAAACAGGAAGAATTTTTAATAAACACGAAAGAATTTCAAGAAAAGATATTTTAGATGTCTATTATAGAGAAATCAATCCTATTTGGGAATTTATATGTTATATTACGGTTACTGGTAATGCTCAAGATATGTTAACGATTATGTCAAAAACAGGCAGAAAAATCAATTGTGGTTGGAACTTGAATGATGTAGATTGCGCAAGCGTTATAGAAATCGTGCGAAAACTAACAATCCATGTCGACTCCGAATCTTAATTTATTGGTATACAATTGTGATGATGCATATTCCGCTCCATATCCTGTTCAATTCCAAAAAGCATGGGATTGCGTCTTAAGGCAGCAATGAGGTTTATTTACTTTACTATTTGTGGAACAAGCGAGGGAATGAAGAAAAATATTATCCTTGTACCGAGAAACAATCTGGTATGAATCATTGTTTTATATATTCCATTTCAACATCATCCTGCTTTTTGCGGAAATTTAGGCCATTTCTGCCAAAACATTATTTATGGCAAAGAGCAGCACCCGCAGGGTAACCATCTATATCAACGGCAAGGAGGTGGAGGCCTCCGTCAAACAGATACGGGCAAAAAAAACAAACAAAAGAAAAGCAGAAAGAGGAAATTTTTGTAATTTTGTAACCATAAAGCCTACACCTACGCCATGAAATACGAATATGACAGCCAGATAATAAGTCAGAGAAACGCCTCTTGCCAACAATGCAACGGCAATGCAAGTGTACACTTTGCCACCTCATTTCTAACTGTCAACTATCAACTATTAATTGTCAACTGGATTCACACCTTCTCCGCCAAAGAGAAAGACACGGAGACCGGTCTAAGCTACTTTGGCGCAAGATATTACTCCTCCGACTTGAGCATCTGGCTGAGCGTTGACCCGATGAGTGACAAATATCCTTCGCTAAGCCCGTATACATACTGTGCGAATAACCCTATTAAGTTGGTGGATCCGAATGGGGAAGAAGTATATATAAATGGTGATGCTGTGAATGATGCGGTATCTCAACTGAACAATAGAACTAGCGACCATTTTAAGGTGGTAATAAAAAATGCAAAAACAGGGGAATTGACATATGAGGGTAAAGCAAGAAGTAGAGTAGACAGATTGATTAAAAAGGCTATAGATTCGAAAAAAGAAACTGTCCATATTGAAGCGAATAATTCAAATTCTTTTATTGATAGAAATGGAAAAACACATAACTATACAAAAGATGACAATGGAGGAGATTTTTACGGTGGCGGAGCTTATGGAGGTAGCGTGGTAAAAGGGAAACATTGTGATTCATATCAATATGTTAATCCTGACGCTTTATCTAAACTTGATAATAAGGTTGGAGATAGTAACAGTGGAGGTTATAT
>Ga0310696_10008283_pt1 | contig 12139 bp, 10 predicted proteins | sample AusTroGonzalo_MG_4_FD_203885 | JGI IMG/M metagenome (GOLD analysis project Ga0310696, IMG submission 203885) | Bovine rumen microbial communities from tropical cattle in Woodstock, Queensland, Australia - Gonzalo_02 (v2) (version 2) | ecosystem: Host-associated > Mammals > Digestive system >... | reverse complement strand
ATACGTTTAGCTGCTATTTCCAGTTGCACCAAGTAAAACCAAACCATTAAAGCGAAGCGTAAATGGATTGGTTTTACCCGGCCTGGAAGGCCGGCAGAGCGGAATGAAATGAAGCGGGTTTGGGGCGTCGCCGCCCCAAACTAAAAATAAGGTAAAATGCTTCAAATACAATAATACGTTTCCAGCTAGCGGCTTTCAAGGCCAAAGGCCAAGAAAGCCAAAAACTCCCGAGCTGCGAAGCAGCGAGAGCCCGCCGGATGGAAACCGAAAGAAATAAAGAAAATGAAACAGCTTAAAGAACTGGTAAGACCAAACATCTGGAGCCTGAGCCCCTACACATCGGCCCGCGACGAGTATCAGGGCAAAGATGCCAAGGTGTTCCTGGACGCCAATGAGAACCCCTATAACGATCCGGTAAACCGTTACCCGGACCCATTGCAGCGTGACCTCAAGAAACGTATAGCCGATATAAAAGGTGTCCGTGAGGAGACCATTTTCCTGGGCAACGGAAGCGATGAGGCCATAGACCTGATGTACCGCATATTCTGCACCCCGGGCCAGGACAACGCCGTTGCCATTGAGCCCACCTACGGCATGTACGGAGTATGCGCCGACATCAACAACGTGGAGTACCGTCGCGTGCTCATGGATGAGAACTTCCAGCCCAGCGCCGATAAGATACTGGCTGCCATCGATGCCAACACCAAGCTGGTATTCTTCTGCTCACCCAACAACCCCAGCGGCAACAACATTGACCGCACTGTCATTGAGAAGGTGCTCGACACCTTTGACGGCATTGTGATTGTTGATGAGGCCTACATAGATTTTGCAGGTGTCCCCTCATATCTGCGTCAGCTGGAGAGCCGTCCCAACCTGATTGTACTGCAGACATTCTCCAAGGCATGGGGAATGGCCGGCATACGTCTGGGAATGGCATTCGCCCAGCCGGAGATAATAGGCATAATGAACAAGGTAAAGTATCCCTATAACATCAACCTGCTCACACAGCAGCGCGCCATGGAGGAGGTCATGCAGCATGACCGCGTTCAGGGCTGGGTTCAGTCCATACTCAAGGAGCGCACCCGCCTGATGGAAGAGTTTGCCAAGCTGGACTGCTGCATCAAGGTCTACCCCTCTGATGCCAACTTCTTCCTGGCCCGCGTAAAAGACGCCGCCGCCACCTACAACTACCTGGTTGACCAGGGTATCATTGTCCGCAACCGCAGCAAGATAGCGCTGTGCGGCAACTCCCTGCGCGTAACCATAGGTACAGTCCCTGAAAACAACGCACTTCTGGATGCATTAACAAAATATTAATGGTATGAAAAAGAGAGTCCTATTCATAGACCGTGACGGAACCATAGTAACAGAACCGTCCGACGAGCAGCTTGACAGCTTTGAGAAGCTGGAGTTTGTACCTAGCGTATTCAGGAGCCTGTCGTTCCTTAGGGACCACACAGACTTTGAGTTCGTGATGGCCAGTAACCAGGACGGCCTGGGCACCCCGTCATACCCGGAGAAGGACTTCTACCCCACCCAGAACTTCATACTGAACACCCTGAAAGGTGAGGGCGTGGAGTTTGACGACCTGCTCATAGACCGTCATTTCCCGCAGGACAACGCACCCACACGCAAGCCCGGCACAGGTATGTTCGGCAAGTATATGACAAGTGAATATGACCTGGAAGCCAGCTATGTGATTGGTGACCGAGCCACTGATGTGGAGCTGGCCCGTAACCTGGGCTGCCGCGCCATACTGCTGCAGGAGAGCGCTGACTCCCTGCCCGCCGACCTCAAGCCCACCTGCGCCCTTGCCACCCGTGACTGGTGGAAAGTGGCCGAGTTCATCTTTGCAGGCGAGCGCCGTGCATCGGCCCACCGTGCAACCAAGGAGACTGATATCCTGGTTGAGCTGAACGTTGACGGCACCGGCAAGTGCGACATAGAGACCGGCCTGGGATTCTTTGACCACATGCTTGAGCAGATAGGACGTCACGGCGGCATGGACCTGACCATCAAGGTCAAGGGAGACCTCTATGTAGACGAGCACCACACAATCGAGGATACCGGCATCGTGCTGGGCGAATGCATCCGCAAGGCTCTGGGCAGCAAACGCGGCATAGAGCGCTACGGCTACGCCCTGCCCATGGATGACTGCATGGCTCAGGTTGTGCTTGACTTTGGAGGCCGCAGCTGGCTGGTATGGGATGCAGAGTTCAAACGCGAAAAGATAGGCGAGATGCCTACCGAGATGTTCCTGCATTTCTTCAAGTCACTCTCTGACGCCGCCGCAATGAACCTGAACGTCCAGGCCCAGGGTGACAACGAGCATCACAAGATCGAAGCCATATTCAAGGCTTTTGCACGCGCCCTCAAACAAGCCGTGCGCCGCGATATTTGGAATTACACGCTCCCCTCTTCAAAGGGCGTGTTGTAATTCCACCTCCCCGCCAAAGTGTCCCACATCAACCCCGCTCACAGCCCGTGCAGCGGGGTTCGTTTGTCAGACACTTATGATAAAGGGTGACGTCAGTAGCGACCTACTTGGGCGTTATCACGTTTATATGGATAATAGCTTTTTTTATCACTATCCTTCTCATATTTGATTTCGCCCCAAGCCCACGGGGTTGTCTTGCCCGTCTCGTAAAAATCGACATGGAATACACCCTCATAATTGACGATGCCAGGGTCTAAAGTGTACAGATGAGCGAAGTACTTATTAGTGTATCTGTAACCGTCTACAGTGACAATTGTCGAATCTCCAAACTGATATAAAGTGGTTACAACATTGACCGAATCATCTTCTTCAAAATCTGATATATGATGAAACTCACGGCAAATAGTGTCTTTTATGACAGTTGTAGTAATAACTTTCCCGTCATAGTCTTCCTCAACATTTTTTTGCAATGTATAGTCCAATGTATAGTTTACAAAACCGTAACTCCAATTGTCAGTCAGATTCATCAGTTCTTCATCTGTGTCCCAATCTTTTCCTTGGCATGCGGCCAGAGTACACAGAACTGCACCAGAAATATATAATGCTATTTTTTTCATAATGATCAGAATTTATAACTTAAACCCATCCTCATACCAGGAATAAGAGGAAGTTTGCCGGCAGAAAACTCGGTGCCGTATCCGAATTCTGTCATCAAGCCCCATTTACTATCTTCGCCGCCCAGCCTCCTGTTGAATCCCAATGTTAATTGAATGTCTCTATGATATCCGTCATCCATGTCAGAATAAATATAATCCCAATAACCAGATGAGTTGGAGATACCACCTCCTGACAATATCTGAGCATACATATTTAAATCCTCCTTTTTGAAAATCTCATATCTTAATCCAATAAGGATATTCACTTTTCTTGCCGTTTCCATTGTACTGGTATTGTTGATTATATCAATCTCTTCAAATTTGGCAGAATGATAATTGACAAAACCCACTAGATCCAGCCTTTTAAAGAATCCTGATTCTGCCAAATCATATGAGAACTCTATAGAAAAAAATGGATATACTGTTATATTGTATGGCTCCTCCAAGTCACTCAATGGCTCATCATCATAATCATCAAAAGACTCAGCACCTAAATATTCAAACCTTGTATCCTTTGATTCATACATTCCTGGAGTGGAAATACCAAAATTGATCTCAAATCTCTCCTTAGAATTAACGGCAAGTGGCCGTAATATTAATAGGGCTAATGTAAGAAACAAACAATTCCTCAAATGCATAATTGTAATAGTTAGTCCCCAAATGTAGGCACTTTTTCTTTAAATTTGTACAACTAATATTGAAATATGGAGCGTAGCATAGAATACCTGCAGTTGCTGGCCAAGAGCTTCCCTACGATCGCGGCTGCATCGACCGAAATCATCAACCTTGAGGCAATCCTTAACCTGCCCAAAGGCACAGAGCATTTTGTGACCGATATCCACGGCGAGTACGATGCGTTTGATTACGTGTTGCGCTCTGCATCGGGCGTGATCCAGCAGAAGATTGACGCCGTGTTTGGCGATGAACTGAGCGTGGAAGACAAACGCAGCCTCTGTGCCCTGATAAGCTACCCCGAGGCCAAGCTCCGCGTGCTCAAGGCTGAGAATGAGGACCTTGATGAGTGGTACAAGGTGACCCTGATGCGTATGATTGCGGTGCTTACCCGCGTATCATCACGCTACACCCGCTCCAAGGTACGTAAGGCGCTGCCCAAGGACTACGCCTACATCATTGAGGAGCTCATGCATGAGACCCGCGGCACGTTTGAATCCAAGCACAACTACCTCAAAGCCATAGTAGATACCATAGTATCCACCGGCCGCGCCAGCCATTTCATCACGGCCATTGCCGATGTCACCCGTGACCTGGTCATTGACCAACTCCATATCATAGGTGATATCTATGACCGCGGCCCCGGTGCGCACCGTATCATGGATATGCTCTGTAACTACCGGGACTTTGACATACAGTGGGGCAACCATGACGTGGTATGGATGGGAGCCGCCAGCGGCAGTGCCGCCTGCGTGGCCAACGTGATACGCAACAGCCTCAAGTATGCCGATATGAGCACTCTGGAGGACGGTTACGGCATCAACCTGCTGCCGCTTGCCACCTTTGCCATGGAGACCTACGGCAATGATGAGTGTGAGCTGTTCCGCCCCGTCAAGTCTGATGAGAGCCCGGCCGACATACCGCAGATACGCCTGCTGTCACAGATGCACAAGGCCATTGCCATCATACAGTTCAAGATTGAGGCTCAGGTCATAGCACGCCATCCGGAGTTCCATATGGAGCACCGTAACCTGCTGGATAAGATAGACTTTAAGAAGGGCACCGTTATCTGCAACGATCAGGAGTACGCCCTGCGCGACACCAACCTGCCCACCGTGGACCCATCGGACCCGTTCCGTCTTACACCGGCCGAGCAGAATGTGATAGACCGCCTGGTGCACAGCTTCACCAACAGCAAGACCCTGGCGCGTCATATGGAGTGCCTCTTTGCGCACGGCTCACTCTACCTGGTGCATAACAACAACCTGCTCTACCACGGCAGCGTGCCCCTTAATGAGGACGGCACGTTTGCATCCATGCAGATACAGGGCGTAGAATACAAGGGACGTGAGCTCTTTGACGTACTTGAGAAAATGGTACGCACGGCATACTTCTCAACATCGGATGATCCACTCAAGGAGTATGGCAAGGACCTCTTCTGGTATCTCTGGTGCGGTCCCGTATCGCCCCCCTTTGACAAGAAGAGCATGGCCACCTTTGAGCGCTATTTCATAGCCGATGCCTCCACCCACAAGGAGGAGAAAGGCAACTATTACCGCCTCAAGAACCGCCGTGACATCTGCGAGATGATACTGCGTGAGTTTGGCATCACCGATATGGAGCACGCCCACATCATCAACGGCCATATCCCCGTCAAGGCAGCCAGCGGTGAGAGTCCCATCAAGGCCGATGGCCGCCTGCTGGTCATTGACGGCGGATTCTCCAAGGTCTATCATCAGGAGACAGGCATTGCAGGCTATACCCTCATCTACAACTCACACGGCATGCGTCTGGTACGACATCATCCGTTTGAGTCCATACATCAGTCCGTAGCTCAGGGCATGGATGTGATTGCATCCACCCAGGTGGTTGAGTACACTGACAAACAGATCCTGGTACGCGACACCGACAAAGGAAAGCGCCTCATGGCCCGCGTAGAGGACCTCAAGGCGCTGCTCAAAGCTTATCGGACCGGTCTGATCCGGAATTAATTGATATTGTTCAGGATAGCCAGGAGGTGGTCAAACACCATCGGAACGGTGGCCAGCTCCAGACGCTCGGACGGTGAGTGAACGCCGCGCAGTGTGGGGCCGATGGATATCATATCCAGCTCCGGGTATGAGGTAAGGAACAGGCCGCACTCCAGGCCGGCATGGATAGCCCTGACCTTGGGATCACGCCCGAACAGTTCCTTGTAGGTACGGACAGCAATATCAAGCAGCTCTGATTTGGTGTTGGGAGCCCATCCGGGATAGCCGTCATTTCGCTCCACCCTGGCACCGGCCAGACGCAGACAGGCGGCAAAGGTCTCCTGCACGGCATACTTGGCCGATTCTACCGAGCTTCTATGGCTTGCCAGCATGGTGACCTTATCATCCTCTGTGCGTATACGGGCCAGGTTGGATGATGTCTCCACCAGTCCGGGTACATCCATGCTCATGGCATACACGCCGTTGAATACGGCAAACACAGAGCGTATTATGTTACGCGCCACACCCTGCTCAATGCAAGCGGGCACAGCATCAGTAGACTCCATAAAGAACTTGGACTCACGCTCCGTTGCATGATACTCATCCTGTATATCGGCCGCAAAGATGTTAAAGTCCACACGGATACGCTCACGGTCGGCAAACGGAACAGCTATCACAGCCTCGGCATCACGCGGTATGGCGTTATGCAGGTTACCGCCGCTTATGGATATAAGACGCAGGTCATACTTGTCAAGGGCCGTGTTAAGGAATCGGGCCAGCACCTTGTTGGCATTGGCATAACCCTTGTCAATGTCATCACCGGAGTGACCGCCGTGCAGCTTGTCCACACCCACGCGCAGGAAGAAATACCCTGCCGGCACAGCCTCTTTCTTATAGTCAAACTCAACGCTCGAGTTTATACCGCCGGCACAGCCTATGAATATCTCACCCTCATCCTCCGAGTCCAGGTTTATGAGCATCTTGCCATTCATCATGCCGGGTTTCAGGTTCTCGGCACCTGTAAGACCTGTCTCTTCAGATACGGTAAAGAGGCACTCCACCGGTCCGTGCTCTATCTCCTTGCTGTCAAGGACAGCCAGAGCCATGGCTATACCCATGCCGTCATCGGCCCCAAGGGTGGTGCCTCGTGCCTTGAGCCATCCGTCCTCAACGTATGTCTCAATGGGCTGGGTCATGAAATCGTGGTCCAGGGTGGCGTCTTTCTCACATACCATATCCTGATGAGCCTGCAGTATCACTGTCTGGCGGCTCTCCATTCCGGGAGTTGCCGGCTTGGAGATAAGCACATTGCCCACCTCATCCTTACGGGCGGCCAGACCACGCTCTGCGGCAAAGGTCATAAGGTACTCACCCATTTTCTCCTCTCTACCTGATGGACGTGGTATCTTGCATATTTCCAGGAATATGTCCATCACTCTTTTTGACCAGTCAATCTTTTCCATAACGTCAATTCTTAACAACTCCAAAAATACACCATTCTTGCAAAAAGTTCAAATTAAATATCTAACTTCGCAGTCCGTATGTGGAAAACGTTTCTGACAGTAACACTTTTCCTTCTGGCAGCGATAGTCCTATTATCTGCGAGTATTCTGCTCAAGAAGAACGGCAGGTTCCCTAATATCCATGTTAGCAGGAACCCGGCTATGAGAAAGCGCGGCATTGGATGCGTTGAATCACAGGACGCACAGGCACAGAAGGAAAACCCTATGGCCGTTAAAGAAAAACAGTAAACAACAAATCAGAAAGATATGAACTTAAAGTCCGTTTCAACAATCGTTCTCTCGGCTGCAGCAGCTCTCAGCTTCAGCCAGTGCAAGCAGCAGGCAACTGAAACCGCACAGGTACCTCAGGCTCAGGTATCTGACCAGATTGTAGGATTAAAGATTGCCTACATCAATGTTGATTCACTGCTTAACAACTACACCTATTATCAGGATCTTGCCGAGGAGATAACCCGCAAGGAGGAGAATTACCGTCTTGCCCTCACCGAGGAGGCCAACAAGTGGCAGAAAGAGGTTGAGGATTACCAGAAGAAGGTAAGGAACGGTGTCTATTCATCGGCCGAGCGTGCTCAGTCTGAGGAGAACAGACTTGCCAAGAAGCAGCAGGCTATCCAGGAGAAGAGTGAGAAATACACTCAGGAGCTGGTTGCAGAAAGAGACGCCAACTCACTCAAGATAAATGAGACCATTGACAACTACATCAAGGAGTACAACAAGACACACGGCTACAACATGATAGTAAACAAGGCAGCCCTGCTCTTTGTAGACAACTCAATGGATATCACAGCCGAGGTTCTGGAGGGTCTGAATTCAGCCTACAACCAGCCCGGCAAGTAAATTGAGCAAAAACGGGAGCCCCCTAAGGAGCTATTCCTCACAACAGATAAACAGCGACGTAAACTTAACGCCGCTGTTTTTATTTATGCCCCTTATTTAGCCTGCCAACCATCCCCTTACGTCCAAAAAAGCACTATCTTTGGGTTCAAGAAAAAACTACAGCTTATGAGATATTTCAAGACTCTATTTGCAGCAGCCCTTGTGGCCTGCATCCCCTTTGAGGCCGATGCCCAGTTCATGATGTTTGGAGGCGGCAACCGCGCCAGCCAGGACAGCCTGCGCAAGATTGCAGCAGCCGATTATGCCGATATGCTTGGCAAGACCGTTGGCACCAGCCTGCCCCGTGAGGGCCGTCAGCCCAACAGCCAGGATGAGAGCAAGCACCCCAACTATGACGAGCTCATAGCCAACCCCTACCCCTTCTATCCCGATGCCCTTACCACAGAGAGCGGCAAGAAGGTAACCAGCGCCAAGATGTGGTACAAGACACGCCGCCCCGAGATTGTAAAGCTCTTTGAGGATAATGTCTACGGCCGCATCCCCGATAACGTACCCGGCGTAAAATGGGAGGTAACTGGTGAGGAGAAGAAGGATTTTGCCGGCACACCCGTAGTAGTACGCTACCTTAAAGGTGTGGTTGACAACTCCAGCTACCCCGCCATCACAGTAGAGATACAGGCCAACGTGGTATACCCCGAGGGCAAGCAGAACCTGCCTGTTGTCATAGAATTCGGCTTTGGAGGCGGTGACCCCACCCGCACCCGCGCCGGCAGCACCTCATGGCAGCAGATGGTCATTGAGCGCGGTTGGGCAGCAGCCACCATCAACCCCTCATCCATACAGGCCGATGCCGGATCAGGACTGACCAACGGCATAATAGGCCTGTGCAACAAGGGAGAGTTCCGCCAGCCCACAGACTGGGGCTCACTCCGTGCATGGGGCTGGGGCCTGTCACGTCTCATAGACTACTTTGAGACCGATAAGACCTTTGACGCCACCAAGTGCGCCATAGAGGGTGTGTCACGCTACGGTAAGGCATCACTCGTGGCCATGGCCTTTGAGGAGCGCATAGCAGCCGGATTCATAGCTTCATCAGGTAAGGCCGGCGCAGCAGGATGGCGCCGTGACTGCGGTGAGAGCATAGGCAACATAGTATCCAACGAGGAGTACCACTGGGTATGCGGTAACCTTATCAAATACGGTACTGACCCCATGACAGAGAATGACCTGCCCGTTGACCAGCATGAGCTCATAGCACTCTGCGCCCCGCGTGCCTGCTTCATATCTACCGGAAGCTGGAGCGGTGACAAGTGGCAGGATGTGGTTGGTTCGTTCATATCGGCCTCAAAGGCATCGGCCGTATATGAGCTGCTGGGCTACAAGGGTCTGGGCACAGAGCTGTTCCCCGGCATGGACAACGGTCTTATGGAGGGCCGCCTCACCTACCGTCAGCACCACGGCGGCCACGAAGCCGGTCCCAACTGGCCCTTCTTCCTGGATTTCTTTGAGCGCGAAGTAGTAAATAAGAATTGAGTCTTAACATTAAGTCCTTTTTCACGTCATATATACAAAGACACACATTAAAGACTACAGCGATGAAAACAAAAGTGATGATGATTACCTTAGCAGTAGCAGCGCTTCTGATAGGTACCGAGAGCATTGAGGCACAGTCCAGAGTAGTAACCAGATCACGTTCTGAACGCCGTAACAGCCGTGTAGTCACACGTACCGACCCGCAGCCTCGCCGCGGAGAACGCTCCACAGTGATAGTACAGGAGGTTGTCCCGGTAAGAATAAAGATTGTTGACAATGAGGTTATACGCGCCTTTGAGCGTGAGACTTTTGACTCCAACCGCTTAAGGATGGCCGAGATGGTATTCAGCACAGGCGGTTACATGACCACTGCACAGATTAAGATCGTATCACAGTCCTTTGATTTTGACAATGACCGTGTCAAGTTCCTGAAGCTTGCATTTGACAACTGCGTAGACCGTCACAACTTCTACCGCGTGCTCAGCACCGTTGAGTTCAGCTCAAGCCGTGAGAAGATAATCAAGTACGCAATGGAGAGCCAGCTTGATGATGTCATGGACGGAGCAGCCTTATATGAGGTATCATCGTCCGATATGACCGCCATCATCAAGACACTCAAGAACGAGCGTTTTGACTCCATGCGTGAAAAGCTTGGCAAGATGATTGTAAGCGGCAGCGTACTCACATCACGTCAGATAGCTGATATGGCCAGGACATTCCAGTTTGACAGCAACCGTTCAGAGTTCCTGCAGTTTGCTTACAGAAACTGCTCAGATCCTCAGAACTACGTGATTGCAGCCAACACACTGGAGTTCAGTTCAAGCCGCAATGAGCTGATGCGTAAGATATCACGCAGACCTTAACGACAGGCAACAATAAAAAAAATAGACGATCCCGTGGGGACCGTCTATTTTTTTATTGTTGATTGTGTTTTCAGTTCTTGAAATAGTCCTCAAGAGCATCGGCCAGCTCACCGTCTCTAAGGTTGCGGCCAATGATTGTACCATCGGCATCAATCAGGAATGTGGTGGGGATGGCGGTGATTGAGTACTTGAAAGCAGCCGAGTTCTCCAGATCCTCAACACCGTTCCAGAGCTGAACCCAGTTCATTCCGTTATCCTTTACAGCCTTGATCCAGGCATCGGTCTCATCATCAACAGATACGCTTACAATCTCAAAGCCCTTTGACTTGAACTTGTTGTAGGCAGCCTTCAGGTTGGGTACCTCATTCATGCAGGGAGCGCACCAGCTGGCCCAGAAGTCCAGCAATACCACCTTGTTCTTGCCAATGTAATCAGACAGCTTGGCACTGCCCTCAAACTTGTATTTCTTATCCAGGATCTTGGTCTCAAAATCAATGAAAGGATGACCCAGGCTGGTTACCAGCTGTGAGTTGATTGATGCAGTGAGCTGGTTGAACGCCAGGTCCTGACCGAATGTGGGAGCAAGGGCCTCAAGCATCTCCATAACCTCATCGGGCTCAAAGAGAGTGTAGTTATCCATGAGCTGGTGGTAGGCATAAGCCATATCTGCATTATCAAGGATGCTCTTAGCCATGACAGCCTTGAAACGGTCCTGCAGGTCACCCATCTGCTCATACAGGTCACTGGCATCGCCCTGTGAAGCAACTGTGATGCGGATCTTGTCGCTCAGCTCAAAGGCCTCATCGTTGAAAGCCTCGGTATCATCATAGAACTGCTGGAATACTTCATTGTTGGGAGTACCTGAAAGATGCTGCTCACCTGTCTCGGCATTCATCTTGATTGATATGTTACCGGGCTCCAGGAAGAACTGGCAGCCGTTCAGAGACTCTTCGGTCTCATACATGACAACAGCCATCTGGGCGCCGTCAATCTGGCCCTTGAATGAGAACTTACCGTTCTTAACCACAAAAGAGTCAAGCGGAGTAAGACCGTCATAATCTATCAGGCAGAGAGTAAGCAATGTGCTATCCCCAATGCCGTCAACGGTACCCTTGATCCTGTAAGAATCCTTGCCGCCGCAGGCTGCAAGCAGGACCGATGCCAAAGCAATGAATAAAACCTTTCTCATATTATTTGATCAAATACTGTGAGCTGATTGACTCATTTGATGTCACTCTGCGAATGGTCTCGGCAAACATCTGTGCAATAGAGATCTGCTTGAGCTTCTTGCAGGGGATGGGGTTACGGTAAGGTATGCTGTTGGTGAATATTATCTCCTCCAGCTGTGAGTTGTCAACGCGTACAGGAGCGTCACCTGACATAACGCAGTGTGAAGCAAAGGCGCGAACAGACTTGGCACCGGCCTCCATCATAACATCAGCGGCCTTGCATATTGTACCGGCTGTATCAACGATATCATCTACAATAACCACGTTCTTACCCTGTACATCACCAATAATACGGATATCATCCACAACGTTGGCACGGGTACGGGTCTTCTGGCAGAGTACCAGAGGCACATCCAGGAACTTGGCATATGCGCTGGCACGCTTACTGCCGCCTACATCGGGAGCAGCCATAACCAGTT
>Ga0310696_10008282_pt1 | contig 12140 bp, 4 predicted proteins | sample AusTroGonzalo_MG_4_FD_203885 | JGI IMG/M metagenome (GOLD analysis project Ga0310696, IMG submission 203885) | Bovine rumen microbial communities from tropical cattle in Woodstock, Queensland, Australia - Gonzalo_02 (v2) (version 2) | ecosystem: Host-associated > Mammals > Digestive system >... | reverse complement strand
AGGTCGACACGGACAATTCTCCTTGCCGCTGTTTGCAGCAGAAACCTATCGCCATGCCATACGGCGATGACGCGGCCCTCTGCCCGCCGCCTGCCCATTCCGCCTACGATGGCTTCACGCAGCTGACGCTTCGATCCGAGCGATGGAACGTCGAATGGGTTTGCCGGAGCTGGCCGCAGTGTTTCCACCGAATCCAATCCCGATATTAGCACTTGCATTCCGCCGACATGCCGCGACCCTACGATATACGGAGGGTACAGCCCGGCAATGCGCACCTTTGCCCCGACAAGGGCATTGAGGGTCGTGACGTCCTGGGTAGACGAGGCGAACGTCGCATAGAACGACTTCCCCTCGTCCTGGAGTATTAGGTATCCCCACAGTGGATCGACCTCGTCCACAAATGCATCTCGCACGGTTCCAGTGAATCGGACAAGCCGGTTGACATGGCGTTCTGCCAGCAGCTCGGATATGGAAGTGTCGACGGCGGCAGGCGGGGGGCCGTGGGATAGGATCTCGGCAGTGTTGTCGGAGGCGGTGACAGCGCCTGAATGCTTGTATCGGAACGTGCTACCCACGAGTCGTACGCGGTCACCGGCCTTCATCGGACATTTCGGGAAGAAGGCGTCTTCGCGCAGGACGACCGCGCCTGTGGCGTCCTCCACGGCAAATGTGCAGCAGATTGGATTGCAGGGGAATGTCACCGTGGCGGTAAGGTCAAAGCGCGCACCTGTCCGCTCCGCCTCGATTGCGGCGGCAAGATCCGCCGCGCTGCGGATGACATGGTTTGTGGCGGCGGAGATTCCTTGCGGTGTCTGCAACAAGGCGAGGATCATGGCTGATGCTAGTACATGGTGATTCATCGACAGCGCGGATTATACCATAAAAGACGAAGAAGGCGTATACCCTCCAAAGGTCGGATTGTGGCAGTCATGTGAATTATGGTATATTATCGCACAGTTGCACAGCAAACATAAGGAGACATTGCAATGAAAATACGACAGGTTGTTTTGGGAACCGCCATGTTTGTCGCCATGGGTGCGTTTGGCGCATACGTGACGGACGGGCTTGTCCTGCGGTACGACGCCATCGACAATGCGGGCGTGGGCGTGCATTCGGACTCGCCGTCCGTCTGGGCGGACCTGTCTGGCAACGGACACGACCTGACGCTTCCCGATTCCGGCTTGACCGTGGGCGCGGACGCCATGACGTTCGACCACGTGTCGGGGAGCGTCTCTGGAATCTCGTGCCTCACGGACGCGTCGGGCACCAACTTGACGCTTGAGGTTGTCTGCGCGGCAGACGAGTCGTTTGATACGACCCTCACGTCTGCAAGGATGTTGGCCTCCAATCCGCGTATCAGCCTCTATTTCCGGCAGGTCGGCGCGCAGCATGTTGTCGGCGGCATCTATTATGACGGCGCCAAGCGTCAGTTCTGTGGCGCACCTGTGCGGCGCTGCGACTGGAACAGCAAGCAGTTCATCTGCCGTTTCCACACGTATTCGCTCAGGACGAAGTCCAACGGCGGCAGCATTGCGGTTGACGGATCGGAGTATGCAACGCTTCAGTCGTCGTTCTACAATGATGCGGCGAGTTTGACTGATGTCTTGACCGTTGGTTGGGCTACCGCTCTCTACAAGATCAAGGCCGTGCGTCTCTACAGCCGCCAGCTGACGGTGGCCGAGGCCGCGCAGAACGCTGCTGAAGACGAGACGCGCTTCTCGATCAAGCCGGCGGCGGACGCGAACGGCAACGTCAACGCCTTTGACGATGCGGCGTTATACTTCCGCGCCGCACGGCAGGCTTTAAACGCCTATCTTGACGACTATGAATTTGCGAATGCGCTCTATGTCGGTTCCGCCAGCAGTCCGGCAGGCGACAAGTTCGATTTAGGTGGCTCTCGCGCAAATATCATGGTCGAGACCATGGATGTGCCCGCGCCGTATGCAGGCAAAACGCTAAAGAACCGCTCGGTTGTCCACTTCACGCAGCCCTACACGACAGAAGACATGTCCAAGGCGTCCACGTCGCGCATAAGGCTTGAGCAACCTGTGGCTGCGACAAATAAGGCGTCATATACTGTTTTGCTGCGCTTTAAGGTGGAATCGCGCATCAATCCCGCCGAAGGCGCGACGTCGCAAATCAAGGTTCTTCAGTTGGGATATGGATGGAGCGGCGAGTCGGGACTTGACTTGCAGCTGTGCGGTCCTAAAGACAATTTGTACGTTCGTGCCTTTCATGGGAGCAATGCCGACGACTTCACGGACATGCAGAGCGACGCGTCGAAGACGCTCAAGATCGGCGAGTGGGTCGATATGGCGATAACGGTTTCTGGCCGTGTCAACAAGCTGTACTACAAGACGGAAAACGGCAGCTGGTATGAAGGGTCCCGAGACGCGGCTGTGGCCATCACCGCTTCGTCGTTCAGCGGGCGGTACCAGCTTGCGCTTGGTGGTCCTGCGGACAATTCAGGCATTGGAGTTTCCTCCTCTTCATCCGACACCACTGCTTTCCGCGGCTGGTATCAGCAGGTTGTGGTGTGGGGTCGCGCGCTTACGCGTGACGAGGTGCTGAATGCATTCCGCGAAGGGTGCGATGATGGCGACGAGTGGAAGGTGGGCGTCGCCAACGACATGTCGCTGGAGTTTGCTGGCAGCGGCGCGGCAACGCTGGAGACCGTAAATGACTGGAAGAACATGAAGGGCGTCCTTTCGGCGGCAAATGACGCCGTAAGCGTCAACTTCAACCTTGCCGCCGACTCGTACGCCAAGGTGCGCACGTTCAAGTTCAAGACGACTTCGGTTTCCGCTGGTGGCACGTTCGATCTCGCGGTCAATGGTCGGACGGTCGCGGAGAATATCGCTTCAACATTTGGGCAGAGCGCCGTCGTGACGGTGCCGGGCGGATTCTTCGCGTCTGGGGCGAACACGCTCACCGTGACGCGGACGGATTCGAACGCGGGGAAGCTGGAGATCGACTGCCTGTCGCTCGTTGTTGCGGATGGGAACGTTTCTGTCTCCGAAGCCGTCGCGGACGATCCGTTTGCAGGCGCCTATCGCTGGTATCGTCATGACGGCTCGTCCTTCAAAGACATCCTGCGTACGGCCTATCCCAATTCTTCGGCGCACAACTGGACGCTCAGAGGTGATTCCGGCAACTTCGTCCATACGACTACAGATGTCAATTGTCCGTACCGAGGCGCGACGTTGACGGGCGAGGATTGCGTGTATTTCAAGCAGGAGTCGTACACGAATGCGAACGGCGTGATCTACGGCAAAGGCGGCTGCATGTACGCGTCGATCTTCCCGGTCAGCAACACCGTGGCCTACACGGCGTTTGCCCGATTCAAGATAGATTCGTTCCAGAATCCGACAAACTGCAGGGCGCAAGTCCTCGGAACCGGTTATGACTGGACGAACAGCCGAGGCATGAGCCTGTCCTTGCAGGGCTCCAATCCCGAGAATCTGTGCATTTACCTGAGCGGCGGCAGGACGAACTTTGCAATCAAAGATCCGCAGAGCGGGGAAGCAAAGAACCGTCTTTCGCAAGGCAAGTGGATTGACATTGCCGTTGTTGTGAGCAACAACTACGGGCAGGTGTATGCCTGTGTCGAGGGCGGCGACTTCCAGAATCTTGACCGCCATTTTTTCGGGAGCGGTGGTGAAGGTACGCCTGCGACGTGGAGCGGAATGTACATTGGACACTCCAGCGGCAGGAGTGCAACATCGTGGTCAAGCGCTGACGACGACAAGAGCTATTTTCGCGGCTGGGTGCATCAGGCCGCCGTCTGGCCCTGTGCGCTTTCCGAGAAGGACGTGAAGGCAGTGTTCGGTTTCCCGTCGCCGGACATTGTGCGCATCGGCGTGGAGAACGGCAGCGCCGCCGAGTTCTACGGCAGCGCCGCGGCGACCTACACCTATCCCGCGAACGCCGACTTCCGCGACGCGCCGTCGGTGATCCCGGCGGGCGGCAGCCTTACGCTGACGTTCGATCTTCCGTCGACGGAGGTGAAGAACCAGCTTCTCAAGATCGCGGCAGCGCCGGAGTCCGTGGCGGCGACTTTCTCGGTCAGCATCAACGGACGCAATGTCGTCAGCTACGACGGTGAAAACGCCCCTGTTACGTCTTTCAGCGTGGCTCCCGGCAGTTCCGCGTCGTTCGGAGTGCTTGCCGAGTATCTGCGAAGCGGCGAAAACACGCTGACTATTACGCGAACGGACTCGAATCCAGGTGCGGTCGCGATAGACGCGCTTTCCTTCGGCAATGGCGGAGGCAAGGTGCGCATCGGCAAGTCTGGCTTGATGCTCATCGTGCTGTAAGTGGGAGAGCGTAGAATGGAAAGTGCAAGGTGGGTTGGGCTTCTGGCGTTTTCAGCTCTGTATTTTCAATTGCCGGTTCTTTTTGCCGCAGGGCTGGAGACGTTTTCCGTCACGGTCGATACGTTTGCGCTGGTGGAATTCAACTGATTAGCGGTTTCCGCCTTCGCTGAAGCTACGGCGCGATAAAAGTGGTTGGAGGTTAGTGTGACACGCAAGAAATTCATCGAATCCGTTTTGGCCACCGCCGCATGCGGTCGCGGCATGGCAGCGCTTCCGTCTCCGGACGGCTCGCGCTGGTACCGCGGCATGCTGCACATGCACACGCTTTGGTCCGACGGACGCGCCCTGCCCGAACAGGCTGTTGCCGCCTACAAGGACGCCGGCTATGACTTCATCTCGATCACCGACCACAACCGTCTCGGCGTCGACCCCGCCCGGTACGTCGCCGTCGGCAACGGCACGGAGAAGGGCTGGCCGCCCCTCTGCGTCCACCCCGACTGCTACCGGCAGTACATGGAGCGCTTCGGCAAGACCGCGTCTGTGCGCAAGGTGCCGATCTACGACGATCGGATCGGCGCGACCGTCAGATTGGTCGAGGGCCGGAAAGGCGAACGGCTTGAGGCCTCGTATCGGTTGGCGGCGGACGACCTCTATGTGCGCGCGCGCGTCGAGAGCGATGCGCCAACGCAGTTCAAGCGCAAGCGCAGTCTCCATCCCGAGCACCACACCGCCTGGACGCAGCCGTATTGTTGTTGGTGATTAGTTGTTAGTGGCTAGTGATTAGTGGTTAGTTGGGGAAAAGGCAATGAAGCGGTTGATTTGTTTGTTGGTGGTTTGTTGGTCGGTTGGTTCGTCGGTGATTGGTGCCAACAAGCCAGTGTCCGCCGAAGATCGTTTCAGCGGCGATGAGACGTGGGGGTGCCGCAAGAAGCATCCCGCCGTAGTCAATTCCGTCTCCCAGACACCGTCTGAAGACGTGATCTCGCTGCGCGGCGATTGGCAGTTTCTTGCGCGGCGGCATGACCAGCGCACGCGGCGCAACAGCCATGACCACCCGTTCTTCCCCGACGTGGCCCCATGGGGAGAGGCTCGGAAGCTGCGCGTTCCCGGATGTTGGGAGGCGCAGGGCGTCGGAGAGCCGGGAATCAGCGAACCTTGGAGTTTTCGCATCGACTGTTCGCAGAAGCCGTTGCGGCACGTTTTCTTTGGCGAAGGATGGTATCGCACCACCGTCAAGATTCCCGAATCATGGAGCGGAAAGCGCATTTGGCTGAAGATCGGCGGCGTCAACGCGCAGGGGTGGTTCTGGGTCAACCGGCATCAGGTCGCGCACGTGGCAAACTACTGCGGCACGTACAAGTACGAGGTGACGGATTGCGTGACGCCAGGCGGCGAGGCCGAGATCGTCGCCGAGGTCGACAACGCCCTGAAGGGCCGCAAGGGATGCTTCAACAACGCCAACCGATGGGGCGGCATCTACCGCGACATAGAGCTGGAGGCCACGCCGCAGACGTTCATTGACGACGCATGGGTGCGTGGCGACTTCGACGGCAAGGCGGCCGAGGCGCATGTCGCCGTCGCCTGCGGCGACGACGACAAATGTAAAATTGAAAATGTAAAGTGTAAAATGAGGGATTATGCTCTTCGTTTTACCGTTGACGGACAAACCGTAGAGCGGTCGCTTTTGCAATCTTGCACTTCCACAAATTCTCCATTTCCCACTCTCAATTTTACATTCGCAGTTCCGCTTGCGGAACTGCGTCCGTGGTCGCCGGAGCGTCCAAACCTATACACCGGCATCGTCGAGCTAGTCGAGAACGGCAGGGTCGTGCACGCGCGGCGCGAGCGTTTCGGCGTTCGGAAGCTTGAGGTGCGCGGCAAGGAATTCTACCTGAACGGCAGTCCGTACTTCCTGCGCGGCTTTGGCGACGACAGCGTCTATCCGCTTACGGGAGTGCCGCCGGCAGACCGAAGCTTCCACCTTCGCAATCTTCGCAAGGCGAGCGATGCTGGATTCAACTTCGTGCGGCTGCACACACATTGCGAGGTGCCGGAGTATTTCGAGGCGGCCGACGAAGCCGGGATACTCGTGCAGCCAGAGCTGCCGTACATCAATGGCGACATTCCCACGGAAGAGGTGGAGTTTGACCCGGTGAAAGACATGGTCGAACTTCACCGCAACTTCCGCAGGCATCCGTCGTTCGCCGTCTATTCCAACGGGAACGAGGGATCATTCGGCCGGCGGCTGGACGAATACCTCTATCGGCTTGCCAAGATCCTTGACCCGGACAGGCTGAAGATCGGCATGGATTCGCAGTTCGCGAAGTGCAATCCCAAGGGAACGTCAGACTACGAGGGCGGCCCGGTCACGGAATGGCCGCGCGGCAGCATCGATCCCGATCGCCCGTTCATGTGCCACGAGTACCTTAATCGGACCGTCAAGCTTGACGCGCGTCTGGAGGAGCGTTTTTCGGGGGCGTGGGCGCCTCCTGTTACGCGAGGCCAGAGACAAAAGTTCCTTGCGGATGCGGGCCTCAACGACGCATGGGGGGAATTGCTCCAGCGCGCGCAGCACGCCCTCCAGCGGCATTGGCACAAGAGCGGCGTTGAATCGGCGAGGGCGGATCCGTATTGCGACGGCTACTGTCTCTGGACGATTGTCGACGTGGTGGTGCGGCAGAAAGAAACTTTTACGGCGCAGGGAGTGTTCAATCCGTTCTGGGAGACGAAGGAGTGTGGAGCGACGCCGGAGTCGTTGGCGCGTTTCAATTCGCCGTCCGTCGTGCTTTTCGATGTGCCAGGAGACGAGCGCGTGTTCCGTTCTGGAGAGAGTGCCGAGGTGGATTTCCTCTTTGCATACTATGGAGAACGACTGCTTGGACCGGGAACGCGTCTGGAGTGGACGCTTTCTGCAGACGGCAAGATGCTGCTTTCTGGCAATGCTCATGTAGGTGCGCAGGAGCGGGGACCGGCTCGCAAGGTGGCACATGTAAAAATCGCGTTTCCTGGCGTGCCAAAGGCTGTGAAGGCGACATTGACTGCACATGTGGGCGGTACGGGGGCCAACGACCGGGAGTTCTGGATTTTCCCAAGGCGTGAAACGCCCGATGGTTCGTTCCTTGCCGTTTCCGACGCGCTCCGCCCGTCGTTCGCAAGATTGTTCAGGAACGTGCGCGGCGTGTCTGATGCCGAAAGGGCGGAGATCGTCGTTGCAGAGGCCGACAGCCCGTTCCTTGCGGCGGCAGCAAGCCGTGGGCAGCGCACGATTGAGATTGGCGATGTGGACAGGTCGCCTACAAGCGGATGCAAGGTCTGGTCATTGGGACGCGAAATTTCCCCTGAAAGCCAGAGTGCATTCAGGCAGCCGTCGCCGGACGTTTCGCTGGGCTGGTGGTCGATGGGCGCGCAGGTGGGGACCGCACTCAAGAAGCACCCCGCGCTTGCGCTACTGCCGCACGAGGGGTTTCTCTCGCCGCTACTTTTTGGCACGATTGGCAAGGGCCGCAAGCTTCCGTTCGCCGGTGCAGACGCAAAAACGCTGATAATAGTCGGGGAGGGCGGGGATGCCTGCTACGCCTACATGGCAGAACTGGAAAGCGGGCGTCAGGTCGCGACATGGGGACTTGATCTTACGTCCGGGAGGCCGGAAGCGACGGCCATTCTTGACGGCATCATTTCGTATCTTTATGGAAAGCAGGAGGGAATAAAATGAAATTAATTGTCTTTATGATGGTGGCTGTCTCGGCGGCTTGTCTTGCCGTTGCAGACGACGTGCTCGTCTTGGACGAAAACGGGCAGGGGGAGACTGGGCGCTTCCGGGTGCTTGACCACGAGGGGGATGCGCTTGGTCTAATGGTGAGCGCGGACGACAAGTTCGTCAAGGCGGCGTCCGTTGCGCGCATCGCGGTGGACGCCTCCAAGATACTCGTTACGATCGACTGCCCTGTGCCCGACGGCATGACGGCGAAGAAGTCCAAGTCAAGTGCGTGGGCCGGAGACGGCGTAGAGCTTTTCATCAGGCCTTCGCTCGATTCGACGGTCTATTGCCAGTATTCCGCCAACGCCGCCGGCGTGTTCGCGGCACGGCGCAACTCGGCACCCGACGTGAAGGACGGCGAATGGCAATCTGCGGCCCTAGCCGAGTCAAAGGACACGACAAGCGGATTTCGAGTTACGTTTTCGGTGCCGTTCTCGGAGGTGTTCAAGTCGCCGCTACAGCCCGGCGATGTGTTCGGAATCAACTTCACGCGGTGCGGCGGGACGTGCGGCGGACTTTCTACCTGGGCGGCGGTCGGAAGCAAGTTCAGCAACATCGATGCGTTCGGACGGGTGGTATACGGGGGTGCGAAGGCGTACTTCGCTAGAAGGCTGGCCGGCATGGAAAAACGCACTTCGGCGGGAGGAAAGGCGGCGGACGCATTCGAGAAGGTCAAGGCAGCGGTCGAGAGCCAAGGTGGAGACCCTGCGCAGTTCGATTCGCTCGAGAAAATGTTCGACGACCTCGACAAGGCGATTATCTCGGCGACTCTCGACGGAAAGTCCATTCTGCTGTTTCGTCCATCGTCGCCTTGGGGCAACGGCATCGCGCCTGACTGTTCGTCGCGGCCCCTGGAGGCGTTGCGTGTTCGCGCTGCGCGGAATTCGCGCGCAGTGGTCGTGTTCGCGGCGGCAAACCTGACGGACATGCCTTTTGCCGGGCAGGTCAAGCTCTCTGCAGTGTCCGGCTCCGCAAGTCTGCCGCCTGCCAGGTGCAAGATTTCGCAGGGCTTCGCTATTGCCGACAGGGTTGGACGCGCGCTCTACGACCCGATATTGCCGTTGCCGATGAACAGCCTGTTGCGCCTTGCGCCAAAGGAGACCTTGCCTATATACCTTGAACTCGACACTCGTGGCCTTGCCGCCGGCGTCTATCGCTCGACGCTCTCGCTCAAGAAGGCGATGCCGGGCTTCACGGACGAAGCAGTTTCGCTTGATGTGGAAGTTGTCGCCGCCGATCTTGACGAAGTGGCGGTCGACCGTGCCGGGTACGATTACGTAGGGCAGACGTTCGACAAGGGGCCTGGAGCCGCGAAAGTGGCGAAGTTGCTGGTCGACCGCGGCTATAACGTGGTCTACGTGAACCCAGGCTACCTTTTTTCGGAGGAAAAAGTGAAAGGCGAGTTCCGAGTGCGCAGCTTCAGCGGTCTCGACCGCCATGTGGACGCAGTCCTTGCGGCAGGGCTGCCGTGCGAGAAGATGAAGCTGTGGGTCTATATGGGCCTGGAGAAGAGCCATCCGTGGAACGCGCCGCTGGATGTGCGCGGACAGCGTTGCAAGCCGGGCGACGGGAAATGGGAAATCGGGGTCAAGGCCTTGGTGCGCGAATTTGCATCGCACGTCAAGGAGCGCTATGGAATCGGCAAGGACAGGATATACTGGTATCCAATCGATGAACCATCAGGTGAAATCGACGATCCTTCGTACGACTCAGGCATGAGCCGCGCCTACCATGCGGCGAAAGTAATCAAGCAGGAGGACACGGCAAATCTCACCATGACAGATCCGCTGCCTGTCTTCCTGGAGTCAAAGGCAATTGAAACGGCCTTGCCGCGCCTTGCGGAGGTGTACGATGTCATCGAGCTGTACCGCCCGAAGGTGACTGCCGAGAAGAAGCGTCTTGTCGCGGCGCAGAACTTGAAGGAAGTGTGGACATATTCCATTCTCACGAAGGAGAACATTCCCGTTGTATATCGCCGCGACTACTGGGAGAACATGCGCGACGGCTACCGCGAGATCGCGACGTTCTGGCACATGACGGTGGCGGCGGGAAGCCCGTTCGACTCGAACGACTTCGCGATGCCCGGGCGCTACGACGACTATGCATCGCTCTACGTGGACTTCGCGAACGATGCTGCGCTTCTTTCCCGTCGTCAGCTTGCGGCGGACATGGGCTATGAGGACGTGCGTCTTGTCATGTGGCTGCGCAACCGATTCAAGAACGACGCGGCCCTGCTCGCCAAAGTCGATGCAATCGTAAAAGAGGCGGCCGACGCCGGCACGGTGTCTGCGATGGACGAGGCCCGCGACAGGCTCCTTGACATTGCCAAAAGAGCGAAATAAGGTGATGTTGTGGAAATGAAAACGGTCACGGTGTCTCTCGCGGTATTTTGCATTGCCAGCGCGCAGGCAGCTTTCGACAGGGCAAGGTTTCGAGAGCCGGAGAGCCTGTTTTCGCCGGGATACTTCTGGATGTGGAACGATCGGCTCGATGCGGCGAAGTTGAACGCACAGCTCGACGACATGGCGTCGAACGGAGTGCGCAGCGTCTGCATACATCCAGTCCCGGATGGTTTCCGCCCCGGCAAGTTCCGCTCTAACACGTCGCCCGGCTATCTTACGCCGGAATACCTTTCCATATTCTCAAACGTCATCGACCACGTAGCAGGGCTTGGCATGAACGCCTGGCTCTACGACGAGGGAGGGTGGCCGTCTGGCGGCGCTTGCGGGATGGTTGCGGCATCGGACGGGGAGGGGCGTTTTCGGCAGACTTTTTTCGGGTGCGGGGATTCTGGTTCCGAGGGCGGCGCAATGTGGCGAAAGCCGTATGGTGCAGGAAGGGACAACTACCCGTCGGTCATTGAACCGGGCGCGACGGAGCGGTTTGTCGAATTCACCCATGAATCGTATGCGCGATATGTCGGCAGACACTTTGGCAAGGCCGTGCGCTTTGCCTTTACGGACGAGCCCAGCCATCCGGTCTGCAACCTGAACGGCCATGTCGGGTGGGCGACGGATTTTGCGGATGAGTTCGTGCGCCGCAAGGGGTATGACATTCTGCCGTTCATGCCAGAGCTGCTTGCGCGCAAGCGGGAGACGCTGGATGACCGTCTGACGCGAGTGCGCATCGACTACCATGAAGTCATGGCGGATCTGTTCGTCGAGAGGTTTCTCGTTCCGATTCGGCAGTGGTGCCGTTCCCACGGCGTCCTGTCGGGCGGCCATCTTGACGGCGAGGATGTGCCGGAGCTTTCCGGCAAGTACGGACACGGGGCTCTGCTGAAGAGCCTTCGGGCGCTGGATGTGCCGGGCGTTGATGCAATTTGGCGGCAGCTCTATCCGTCGTCTGTCGTGGATGCCGGCCGACAGGCGCCATTTCCGCGATATGCTGCGTCCGCCGCGCACCAGAACGGCACAATGCACGTGCTTTCCGAATTGTTTGGGATCTATGGAGACTCGCTAACCCCCGACGAGATGAAGTGGGTAGTGGACTTCCAGATGGTACGCGGTGCAAGCCTGTTCGTATTCGGGTACTACGCATTGTCGAACGCAGGGCAGTGGATGGCGCTCTTCGAGCCTCATGCAGGTCCGGTCGCTCCTTATTGGGAGTTTCAAAGGCCGTTCTTCGAATACGTCGCACGCACGTCGTCGATGCTGGCGCAGGGTGACGCGGCGACTGACATCGCGGTCTTGTACGACGAACGGGGGTTCCGCGCTGGCGGGATTTACGCGGACATGGCGGGAACTGCCCATCATGCCGTGGCGGGGATGCTCGACCGCATGAACTGCGAATACGAGTTCATCGACGAATATCAGATTGCAGATGCCGGAATCGACAACGGGAAGCTTGTCGTCGGGGCTATGCGCTACGGTACGGTCGTCATTCCGTCCTCCCGGTGGATGGGCGATTCGGCCAGGCGCAGGCTTGAAGACTTTCGCGTGGCAGGAGGCAATGTGCTTGGGCCGGATGAGCTTGACAAGGTTGTGCCGACGATGCGGATAAGAGGGGAGCTTAGGCGGGAATTGCGCGTGGCGAAGCGAAAGAGCGGAAGCGAGATGCTGTATTTT